>ENA-OZLS01000374-OZLS01000374.1-human-gut-metagenome-genome-assembly--contig:-NODE-374-length-18564-cov-4.515911_pt1 | contig 18564 bp, 14 predicted proteins | sample MGYA00243864_ERZ653793 | MGnify/ENA primary metagenome ERZ653793 (study PRJEB26926, sample SAMN06164605) | human gut metagenome | biome: ENVO:00009003; feature: ENVO:2100002; material: ENVO:00002003...
AGATCTACACCTATTAAGTCGTCGGCAGCGTCAGATGTGTATAAGAGACAGATTGGGGGTGAGGGAGCTTTTCAGCCCTGTCTCGGAGGCCAGCGGAAAGTACAGATAACTGACATTTTCCGGCTTGTCCATGGTGAAGCTGCCGTACTTGTCCACGAAATGCAGATGGTTCATGATACTTCTCCTTTCTATGGTAGGATGTCGGTTTTTATTATATAGAAAGGCGTCTGCGGCAAAAATCAAAACCATGCATCAAAGTGTCAGAATCATGACCCTATTTATCTATCAGCACAAAACGTTGTCAAGAATTTGATATTTTTTATGGAATAATTATATATCCGGCGGGATTTCTTTCGCTATAATAGGGGCACAAAAGACGCCGGGCACCGAGGCCCGGGCCATGAGATTACAGAGGAGGTTCGTACTATGAATGAGAAGAAATCCTGCGCCATCAGCCGCCGCTCGTTCCTGAAGGGCGCCGGCGCCGTGGGCGCTGCCAGCGTTTTGGCCGCTTGCGGCGGGAATTCCACTGCTGCATCGGGCAGCGGCGCAGAGGCTGCGGCGGAAGGCAAAGTGATCAATATCTACAGCTGGAACGACGAGTTCCGCACCCGTCTGGAAGCCGTTTATTCGGAAGTGGCCAGCACTTCGTCCGACGGCACCGTCACCACCCTGAAAGACGGCACCGAGATCCACTGGATCATCAACCCCAACCAGGACGGCGTCTACCAGCAGAAGCTGGATGAAGCTTTGCTGAACCAGGCATCCGGCTCCACCGACGACAAGGTGGACATCTTCCTGTCCGAGACCGACTACGTCTACAAATACACCGACGCCGAGGCCGACGTGGCCATGCCCCTGACCGACCTGGGCATCGACCCCGACACCGACCTGGCCGACCAGTACCCCTTCACCAAGACCACCGCTTCGGACCAGAACGGGGTCCAGCGCGGCTCCACCTGGCAGTGCTGCCCGGGCCTTCTGGTCTACCGGCGGGATATTGCGAAGGACGTCTTTGGTACCGATGATCCGGCCACGGTGGGCGAAAAAGTCAAAGACTGGGACACCCTCAAAGCCACCGCGGAAGAGCTGAAGGCCAAGGGCTACTTCACCTTCTCTTCCTACGCCGACACCTTCCGTCTGTACGGCAACAGCATCAGCCAGTCCTGGGTGGCCCCCGGCGAGACGGTCTGCAAAGTGGACCAGCAGATCATGAACTGGATCAGCGATTCCAAGGAATGGCTGGACGCCGGCTACCTGGACAAGACGGTCAAGGGCCAGTTCAACGACGACTGGAACAAGGCCATGGGTTCTGCTTCCAAGGTGTTTGCCTTCCTGCTGCCGGCCTGGGGCATCGACTTCACCCTGGCCCCCAACTGGGACGGCCCCGAAGGAGCCTGGGCTGTCACCAATCCTCCCCAGGAATACAACTGGGGCGGCTCTTACATCCACGCCTGCACCGGCACCGACAACCTGGAGCATGTCCGCGATATCATCCTGGCTTTGACCTCCAACAAAGACAACCTGCTGAAGATCTCCAAGGACTATCTGGACTTCACCAATACCATGAGCGGGATGCGGGACGCTGCCACCGACGACAGCTTTGCTTCCAGCTTCCTGGGCGGCCAGAATGCCTATGAGTACTTTGCACCGGTGGCTGAGAACATCAAGATTGCCCCCCTGTCTTCCTACGACCAGGGCTGCGTCGAGCTGATTCAGAACGCATTCAGCGATTACTTCCAGGGCAACGTGGATTTCGACCGGGCCAAGGAAAACTTCGAGACTGCCATCATGGAGCGCTATCCTGATATCACCGCAGTCGAGTGGGCAGAGTAAGCTGCCTCTCTTTTGGAAGGCCGGCCGCCGCGCACTTTTGCGGCGGCGGTCTTTTACGAGAAAGGAACGGTGACCTATGAAACAACCAAAACGCAAATACCTGAGCTATGCAAAATGGGGATATATCTTTATCATCCCGTTCTTCCTGAGCTTTTTCATCTTTTCCCTGATCCCGCTGGTGGATACCATCCGCTACAGCTTCTATGAGTACTACCGCTCCGGCATCAAAGAGATCGGCCCCAACTTTGTGGGCCTGGAAAACTACAGGAGTCTGCTGGAGTCGGATCTGCTCAAATATGCAGGAAATACCCTGATCCTCTGGCTGATCGGCTTTGTGCCCCAGATCGTCATCGCCCTGCTGCTGGCCAACTGGTTCACCGATATGCGGCTGAAAATCCGGGGCAAACAGTTCTTCAAGGTGGTCATCTATCTGCCCAACCTGATTATGGCTTCGGCCTTTGCCATGCTGTTCTTCGCCCTGTTCTCCAACAGCGGCCCCATCAACTCCATCCTGATGAGCCTGGGGATCACCGATGCGCCCATTGACTTCATGGGGACAACCTTCGGCACCCGCGCCCTGATCGGGCTGATGAACTTCCTGATGTGGTTCGGCAACACCACCATCATGCTGATGGCCGCCATCATGGGCATCAGCCCCGAAATTTTCGAGGCCGCCGAGCTGGACGGCTGTGGCAGCGTCAAGCGGTTTTTCTCCATCACCCTGCCCCTGATCCGCCCCATCCTGGCCTACACCCTGATCACTTCCATCATCGGCGGCCTCCAGATGTTCGACGTGCCCCAGATCCTCACCAACGGCCAGGGCGCTCCCGACCGCACCTCCATGACCCTGATTATGTTCCTGAACAACCACCTCAAGAGCCGCAACTACGGCATGGCCGGCGCTCTGTCGGTGTTCCTGTTCATCGTCAGCGGCATTCTCTGCTTCTTCGTCTACCGGATGACCAACGGCAAGGATGACACCGCTGTCAAGCCCGCCAAACAGAAAGGAGGCGCCAAGGCATGAGACATCACAGAACCAAAACCGGTGAGACCATCCTCGCTTATGTCGTTCTGGCCATCCTGTCCTTTTTGTGCCTATTCTTTTTCTACATCCTGATTGTCAACTCCACCCGCTCCCACGCGGACCTGCAGAAAGGCTTCTCCTGGCTGCCGGGAAACTACTTCCTGGAAAATTTGAAGAACGTGGCCAACGACGGTAGTTTCCCCATGTTCAAGGGCATCCTCAACAGTCTGATCGTGTCCTCCAGCTCGGCGGCCCTTTGCACCTACTTTTCGGCTCTGACGGCTTACGGACTGTACGCCTACAATTTCAAGCTGAAAAAGTTTGCCTTTACCTTCATCATGGCCATTCTGGTCATGCCCACCCAGGTCACCGCCATGGGCTTCCTGCGGTTGATGACCAACATGGGCCTGTATGATACCCTGTGGCCCCTGATTATCCCTTCCATCGCATCGCCGGCGGTCTTCTACTTCATGTACAGCTACTTGAAGTCCTCTCTGCCGCTGTCCCTGGTGGAGGCGGCCCGGATCGACGGCTCGGGCGAGTTCCACACCTTCAACCGAATTGTCCTTCCCATCATGAAGCCGGCCATTGCAGTCCAGGCCATCTTCTCCTTCGTGGGCTCCTGGAACAACTACTTCGTCCCGGCTTTGATCATCCAGTCCAAGGACAAGATGACTGTCCCCATCCTGATCGCTGCCCTCCGTGGCGCCGATTACATGAACTTTGACATGGGCAAGATTTACATGATGATCATGGTGGCCATCGTCCCCATCATCCTGGTCTATCTGCTGCTTTCCAAGTACATCATTGCCGGCATTACCCTCGGCGGCGTCAAAGAGTAACAAGCTTCTCATCGCGTTCTCCTTCATCTTCTTCATCATTTCTCCACACAGTGCTGAGGAAAGCCGCCATAGATTTCTGCTATGGCGGCTTTTCTCGTGCAGTGTCATGTTCAGGAGGTTTTTATGGCTTGTATTTCTGTCCACAGCGGCACGCATCAGCCAACCCCGTCTGCCCGTGAACGCGCCCATGCCGCCCTGGCCCGCCGGGCTGCGGCATCGGGAATCGTCCTGCTGAAAAATACCGGTGTTCTGCCGTTGGAGCCGGCCTGTTCCGTAGCTCTGTTCGGCACCGGCGCCAGCCGGACCGTCAAGGGAGGCATCGGCTCGGGCGATGTCAATAACCGCGCCAATGTATCGATTTTCCAGGGGCTGCAGGCGGCCGGCCTCACCATCACCAGTACAAGCTGGATCGCAGACTACGAAGCCCGCTACAAAGCTGCCCGCGCTGCCTGGAAAGCCCAGGTGCTGGAAGCAGCCAAACAGGTGGAAAATCCCTTTGACGCCTACGCTTCCCATCCCTTTGTTCTCCCCCAGGGCCGTCCCGTCCTGCCCCAGGACGTGGAAGGCGCCTCGGTGGTGGTCTATGTCCTCAGCCGGATTTCGGGGGAAGGGAAGGACCGCCGGCTGGAAAAAGGGGATTACTACCTTAGCGACCAGGAATGGGAGGAGCTGCGCAGCCTGAACAGTGTGGGTCTGCCCATCGTTCTGCTGCTCAATGCCGGCGGGCCCATTGAATTGGCCGGTCTGCTGGATGTGGCCACCCATATTGAGGCAGTGGTGCAGATTTCCCAGCCGGGACAGCAGGGCGGAGAAGCCGTGGCGGATGTCCTGTTGGGAAAAGTCACCCCCGAGGGCAAACTTACCGCCACCTGGGCCCGGCGGTACAGCGACTATCCCGAAGCCGATCATTTCGGCATCCTCAGCGGCGACCTGACAAAATCAGTCTACCGGGAGGGCATCTATGTGGGCTACCGGTATTTTGACAGCTTTGGTGTAAAGCCTCTGTTTCCCTTCGGATACGGCTTGTCCTACACCAGCTTTGAGATCCGTATGACCGGGCTGCAGGTACAGCCCGGAGCCGTGGAAGTAAGTGCTTCGGTAAAAAATGTGGGCTTCTGTTTCTCGGGCCGGGAGGTGGTGCAGGTCTATCTGTCCTGCCCCCAGAAGGGCGATGCCCGGGAGCTGCGCCGATTGGCCGGTTTTGCCAAAACCCTTCTGCTGGCGCCGGAACAGAGCCAGACCCTGACCATTTCCATCCCCCAAAAAGTCTTTGCCTCTTTCTCTGAGGAAAAGCAGGGCTGGATGGTGGAAAAGGGACTGTATGGCATCTGGATCGGGAACAGCAGCGCCGCGCTGACGCCCTGCGCCGTCATCCGGGTAGGGGAAGACGTCTGCATCGAAAAAACCCACCCCATCTGCCCGGTACAGGTTCCTTTGGAGGAGCTGGGGGCTGCCGAAGCGGCCCGGCAGGCTGCAGACCCGGGAGAGGATTTGCCGGTCTATGACTTTGCACCCCGGCCTGAGCCGCAGCCGGTCTGGGTCGAATCGCCCCGGGCAGAAGGCCCTGTGGAGGAATTGATTCCGCTGCTCTACGGCAACATCACCAAGGGGACCAGCACCCTGGGCTCGGCAGGCGTCCGGGTGCCCGGCTCGGCGGGAGAGACCTCGGAGGTTTTGGAGCAGACCAGAGGCATTCCCTCCCTCATTATGGCCGACGGCCCTGCGGGTCTGCGGCTTCGGCAGAGCTATCAGACCGACCGGGCCACTGGCCGGGTCTATGGAGTAGGGGTACTGGGCTCTCTGGAAAACGGTTTTTTGGAGACGCCGGTCCAGCACGAGAACGCCGACACATGGTACCAGTTCTGTACAGCATTCCCAGTGGGCACTGCTTTGGCCCAGAGCTGGGACACCGGCCTGATGGAGGAATTCGGCCAGGCCATTGCCTGTGAAATGAAGGAGCTCGGAGTGGATCTGTGGCTGGCGCCCGGTATGAACATCCATCGCAATCCTCTGTGTGGGCGCAACTTTGAATATTATTCGGAGGATCCGGTTCTCTCCGGCCTTCTGGCTGCCGCTGTTACCCGCGGTGTTCAGAAGGATGGCCGGTGCGGTGTCACCATCAAGCACTTCGCCTGCAATAACCAGGAGGACAACCGGATGGGTGTGGATGTTCAGGTTTCAGAGCGGGCCCTGCGTGAGATTTATCTCCGCGGGTTTGAGATTGTGGTAAAAGAGTCCGCTCCTGCTGCGATCATGACTTCTTATAATCGGATCAACGGTGTTTATTCCGCCAATAACCGGGATCTGTGTACTGTTGTGGCCCGGCAGGAGTGGGGCTTTGATGGCTTGATTATGTCGGACTGGAACACCACAGTCCCCGCCGATGGCAGCATTCCCTGGAAGTGTGCCTGGGCAGGCAACGACGTTATTATGCCGGGTAATCCCGATGACGATGCCAATATCCGGGCTGCTTATGCTCGGGGCGACCTCTCCGAGGCGGACATCCGGACCAGTGCAGGACGCCTGATGGCTTTGACCCGGCGATTGCGCGGCTAATCTTCGCTGTTAAAATATAGAAGCAAAACGCCCCCGGCTACCAAAAGCCGGGGGTGTTTTGATGATGAGCGTTTATTCGTCTTTCTGGTACACTCTGACCCAGTCCACCCAAAGGGCTGCGCGGTCCATGTCGGTTGTCACATCAGGGCTTCCGGGCCAGTCTCCTCCCACCGCCAGGTTCAGAATGATGTAAAAAGGCTGATCGAAGGGGGCGGGGTAGGGAACTTTCCCTTTTCCATCGGTGAAGGAATACCACTCCGTCTCGGTAAAGAACAGTTCCCCGTCCAGATACCATTTGATTTTGCCCGGTTCCCACTGAACGGCATAGTTGTGGTACTCCTCTGCAAAACCGCCGGATGGAAGGGCGAAATGGCCCTGGCTCTGCTGGTGAGGGTTGCCATAGTGGATGGTGCCGTAGGTTTTTGTGGTGTCGTGTCCCAGCACCTCCATGATATCAATTTCGCCGCAGCGGGGCCACTGACCATACCGTTCTTCCTCGGTGGGCATCATCCAGAAAGCAGGCAGAAACCCCCGGCCTGCCGGCACCTTGATCCGTGCCTCAAAAATGCCGTACAGGAAATCGTGCTTGTGCTGGGTGTTGACCCGCCCGGAGATATACGACACCGTCCCGTCTGGATTTTTCTTTTCCACCGGTTTCAGCACCAGGCTGCTGTTTTGGATGTAGATGGTCTGGGGGGAATCTATGTAGGCCTGTAGTTCATGGTTTACCCAGCCGGGCTCGTGCAGCTCCACATTCCAATCTTCCCGATTCAGCTCCGGGCCATTAAAGTCGTCCTCCCATTGCAGTGTGTATCCATCGTAGGATAGCGTTTCGCATTTTGCAGGAATAGTGGTCGGATTTGTGGTTTTAGCTTCCATTTGAGTCTGCCTCCTTGATTTTGTTTCGGGTTGTGGGATTTTTATGCAGGGAATTCCGGATTAAAAAGACCTCAGCCGTTGGACAACAGCTGAGGTCGCCTGCAATGAAATTTTAAACAGCAGGAGCTTCGATCTTGTCCAGATGGATCTCGTCGATGCAGATACGGTGCTGCTGACCGATTTGTTCTCCGCCCACGGCTCCCATCGAGATACTGAGCACAGCTTTCATATCAGTGGGATAAGTCATCTGGAAGCAGACCTCATAGGTCTGATATTCCTGACCCAGCTGTACGATGGTTTCGCCCGAATAGGGGGTCCAGTCATTGTCTGCCGTGCCGTCCCGTTGAATCGCAAACATCAGCGGACGGTTCAGAGAGGATTTGGCCTGGAAAGACAAACGATACCACTGGCCTTCCTCCAACTCGATGTTGTTCTGTTTGAGTTGGATTTTCCAGGCTTCGTCGCCGGTATTCTGAATGGTGATATCGGCAGCGGTATCCTCGTTAAGGCTGTCCACCACATAGCTCACATCGGATGTTGTGTAAGCGTACAGTTCGTATCCTGCAAAACCTGCATTGAAACTGCCGTTTTTGATGAGGCTGTCCTCTTCCATTCGTACGTTGTCGATGTAATATACACCCGGCCCACAAATGACAAAGGCAATATCCCGGCAAACAGGCTCTTTCTCCAGAGAGAGCTTATAGCTATAAGTGGTGTCGGAACCGTTGAGCACGGCCTGGAAACGACGCCCAACGGCCCAAACGGAAAGGTTTTTGTCGGCAGGGCCTTCTGCGTCAAAACTCAGCTCAAAGTCGCCGGCTGTCAGCGCCAGATCTTTCTGATACACCACAACCGGGTTCAAGGCAGAAGTCCACTTGCCGGCAGTAATCTCCAGGCGACGGACGTTGTTGTCGTTGGTAACACGGATGCGGGAATCGCCCAATTTCCAGATGTTCCAGTAACCGAGGCGGTTTTCGCCCTCCTGGAATCCGCCGTTGTATACATAGTTGCCGTCAGCAAGGACGACCTTTTTTTCCTTGCCTGGATCATTCTGACCGATCTTCTTCAACGAGACATTGCGGAGGGAAACGCCAGCCGTGGACCCGGCCGCGCCCAGATTGAATTCCAGACGTCCGTTGGCGTCATCGTCTGCGGTCATAGTGAAGGTATAGGTGTAGGTCTGGACCTCGGGCGTCAGCTGGACGACGGTGTCTTCCATGTACCGCTGATAGGAGCGGTCTGGGGCAGAGATGTCCACTTTCATGGTTCGCGGCGCATTGGCGGATGCGTCAAACGTTACCTGATAAACGCCGCCCTCTTTCAGAGGCAAATTGGGCTGGACCAACTGGACGCTGTAGTCCACCGTGCCCTCGCTGGACGTGATGATATGCAGTTCATGGCCGGAGATTTCCGCCTGAGCCTCACCGCCCAGTGCGGTGAGAAAAGTCCAGTCCTGCTGGTCCGACAGGCTCTCGGGTACTGCAAAATTACCGTTGATAATGTAGTTGCCCTCTGCGTCCGGGTCACGCAGAACCACCGTTTTTTCAGGTTTAACCACATCCTCGCTGTAGCTGTCCTTCTGATAGACTTTCACATAGTCCACATAGAGAGCAGCGCTGGCAATGTCAGTGGTTTCGTCGGGGTTGCCCGGCCAGTTTCCGCCCACAGCCAGATTGAGAATGAGATAGAAAGGCTGGTCGAAAGGAGCGGGGTATGTGATTTCACCCTGGCCCTCGGTGGCAGAATACCAGTCGTTCTCGGTATGGATCAGACACCCGTCCACATACCAACTGATTCGGCCCGGTTCCCATTCCACTGCGAAGTTGTGGTATTCTTCCGAAAAACTGCCTGCCGTCAGCTGATAACTGCCCTGACTCTCGCTGTGAGGATTCCCGTAATGGATGGTGCCATAGGATTTGTCGGTGTCGTTACCCAGTACCTCCATAATGTCAATCTCGCCACAGCGGGGCCACTGCCCGTACAGATTCTCGTTGGTTGGCATCATCCAGAAGGCGGGCAGGAACCCTTGGCCTTCAGGCACCTTAATCCGTGCTTCAAAGATACCGTACTTGAAATCATGCTTGTTTTGGGTATTTACCCGGCCGGATGTATAGGACACTGTCCCATCGGGATTCTTTTGTTCTATAGGTTTGATGACCAGGCTTCCATTCTCAAGATAAATATTTTCGGGGGAATCCACATAAGCCTGCAGCTCATTGTTTACCCAGCCAGGGGCATGCAGTTCGATATTCCAGTCACCCCGGTTTAGTTCTGAACCATTGAAATCGTCTGCCCACTGCAGAGTATATCCGTCATATAACAGTTTACCTCCCAGAGCAGGTGTGCTGGTCGAATTTTGTTCCAGTTTTATTTTCTGGTCTGCATTCGGTTCAGCCATGCCACAAAGCCCCGCCATCAGGGAGACGGCTGTTAAAACAGCCACTAGCCTTTTTGCTTTCATTACGACACAATTCCTCCTTTTTTTATTTTTTGCCCGAATAAACCTCTTGATAGTTGCAAAATTATGTATATTTTGCAGTTCTATTTTATCTAAATGATCAGCGTCTTTTATATCAGATACATGCTCATTCTGTTGGATTTTTGTCTTTACCAAAGAGTCTGCAATAGCTTGGAGTTGTAAAAGCACTTAAAATATAGTTTATAATAAAAATTGCCTTGCGAATGAGCGGGAGATATGGTATGTATTATACGAAACTGATTTTGACACAGCTGTCTGAAAGGAGGCTGCTATGACCGCTGTCATCTATGCCCGCTATTCCTCCGACAACCAGCGGGAGGAATCCATCGAAGGCCAGATCCGCGAATGTACGGCCTATGCTGAGAAGAACGATATCACCGTAGTGAAGCACTATATTGACCGTGCCATTTCTGCCAAAACGGATAATCGCCCCCAGTTCCAGCAAATGATCAGGGACAGCGAGCGGAAGCTGTTTGATATGGTTTTGGTTTGGAAGCTGGATCGATTTGCCAGGAACCGATACGACAGCGCCCGATACAAGACTCAGCTCAAGAAGAATGGCGTTAAACTGATGTCGGCTACAGAGATCATCTCAGACGGACCAGAGGGCATCATTCTGGAATCCGTCCTGGAAGGATATGCCGAATACTATTCGGCAGACCTCTCGGAGAAAGTCATTCGCGGTATGACAGAAAATGCTCTAAAGGGCAAGTTTACCGGAGGAGCGGTTCCGGTTGGTTATCGGATTGATGAGAACCAGCGTTTTCAAACCGATCCTTTGACAGCCCCGCTCATTGCCGAAGCTTTCAGGATGTATAACGAAGGCGCTACCATGACCGAAGTACGGGACTGGCTGAATGAACACCAGGTTAAAAATCCTCGCGGCGGTCCCATGAGCTATAATACAGTCCAACATATGCTGAAGAATCGCCGCTATATAGGTGAACTGAAATACCGGGATATCTTGATTCCAGATGCCATTCCACCGATTGTGTCACCGGAACTATTCGAGGATGTACAAATCAAGATGGCCAAAAATAAAAAGGCCCCTGCCCGGCGCAAGGCAGAGGATGACTATCTTCTGACTACCAAACTGTTCTGCGGTTACTGTGGTTCCTTGATGTTCGGGGAGAGCGGTACCAGCCGTTCCGGGGACGTGCACCGGTACTATAAATGCGCGACAGTTAAAAAGAGAAAGTCCTGTCAAAAGAAGACTGTCCGGAAGCAGTGGCTGGAAGACTTGGTGATTGCAAAAACCAAAGCTCTTATCATGGATGATACCGTGATTGATTCCCTTGTTTCCAGCGTAATGGAGCTGCAAAACAAAGAAAACATTCGTTTGCCCCTCTATGAGAAACAGCTCAGGGAGACGGAAACGGGCATTCAGAATATGCTCAACGCCATCCAGGCTGGCATTCTGACCAGTTCCACCAAAGAACGGCTGGAAACCCTGGAAACGCAGAAGAAAGAGCTGGAAGCCAAGATCGCCGAAGAGCGGCTGGCAAAGCCCAAGCTCAGCGAGGACTTTGTACGGTTCTGGCTGACTCGGTTCCGCAAGCTGGACCTTTCTCAAAAGGAGCAGCGCCAGGCGCTGATTGATACTTTCATCAACGCCATCTACCTGTACGATGACAAAATGCTCATTACCTTCAACTACAAGGAAGGGACGGAGACTGTTTCCTTTGCCCAAGCCACAGAGGCTGTGACAAGGGAAATTGGTTCGGATTTGGATTGCTTAACTGCACCACAAGGAAGACAGCTTTTGGCAGCTGTCTTTTTTGTTTTATATGACATTTTCCCTTTAGCTATAACAGCGGATAAAAGGACTTGAACAGCACGGCCCCACCGCAGGCGCACTAACAAAAGCCCCAGTGGGGCTTTTGTTAGTGCGCGGTTCCCAACCCGTAGGAATGTCTACCGGGAGGACTGCCGCTAAAATAGAAAATCCGAACCTTTTCTCGATAGGAGATGGGTTCGGATTTTTTGTTTTGCTCTATTGGCGTAGGACTTGCCTCGGATACGGCTTACGCAAGACTTTCAATGATCTCTGCGCTTTTTTCAATGCCGATGACCCCGCTGTCCAGCGCAATATGATAGTTGGCGGCATCGCCCCATTTCATATCGGTATAGAAGCGGTAGTAGGCGGCACGGCGCTTATCCTTCTCCTTCAGACGGGCCTCGGGCGATTTCTCCCGTTCCCCGTAGACCCGCACGATGCGGTCAGCCCGGAACTTCATGTCCGCGTGGACAAAGACCTTCAGGCAGTCGGTGCGGTCTTGCAGGATAAAATCGGCGCAGCGCCCTACGATGACGCAGGGCTCTTTTTCTGCCAGCTCCCGGATGATCCGGTATTGCAGCTTCCAGAGCAGGTCCTCGTTGGTGGGGCCGAAGCTGCGGTCAGTGAAGGCAGAGGCGAGGAAGCCGCCGGGAGTGTACTCTCCGGCCTCCTTGATGTAGCTCTCGTCAAAGCCGCTTTCGACAGCCAGTTTCTGGATCAGTTCGGCATCGTAGCACTGGATGCCCAGATGCTCTGCCACCAGCTTGCCGATGGTTCTGCCGCCGCTGCCAAATTCGCGGCTGATGGTGATGATGCGTTTTTTCATTAGACTTCTCCTTTCTGGTTCAGTTCACGGTAGGTTTTGCAGATCAGATAGCCTGCAATCAGGAAGGTGAAGATATCCGACATAGGCATGGAGTACAGCACGCCGTCCAGCCCGAAGAACCGGGGCAGCAACAGGGCAAAGCCCACGCCGAACACCACCTCGCGCACCATGGACAGGGCGGTGGATTCCGCTGCCTTGCCCATGGCCTGCAAAAAGATGAAGCAGGCTTTGTTGACACAGGCCAGAATGATCATGCACAGGTAGATGCGGAAGGACTTCACGGCAAAATCGGTGTAGTAAACGCTCTCGTTGGCGGCACCAAACAGGGCGATGAGCTGCCGGGGAAGCAGCTCCACCAGCACCAGTGCAACGGCGCCCACTGCGGCCTCTGCCAGCAGCAGTTTCGTAAACAGTTCCTTCACACGGTCAGGCTTTTTTGCGCCCATGTTGAAGCCCACCACGGGGATGCAGCCAGCCGCCATGCCCACCACAATGGAGATGACGATCTGGAAGAACTTCATCACGATGCCCACCACCGCCATGGGGATCTGGGCGTACTGCTCCTGCCCGAACACGGCATCCAGTGCGCCGTATTTGCGGATCATGTTGTTGATGGCTGCCATAGCCGCCACAAGGCTGATCTGGGACAGAAAGCTGGTCATGCCAAGGGTCAGGGTGCGGCTGCAGATGGAGCCTTTCAGCCGAAGGTCTGCCCACGCCGGGCGAATGATCTTCATGTGGAGCAGATACCACACTGCCAGCACCGCCGTGACCAGCTGACCGATGACGGTAGCCACGGCTGCGCCCATCATGCCCCAGCGGAAGCCGAAAATGAAGATGGGGTCCAGAATGATGTTCAGCGCCGCACCCGCAAGGGTGGACACCATGGCAAACCGGGGGCTGCCGTCCGCGCGGATGATGGGATTCATGGCCTGCCCGAACATATAGAACGGCACGCCCAGCGTGATATAAAAGAAATACTCCTGGGAGTGGTGGTAGGTCTCGGCGTTGACCGTTCCGCCGAACATGGCAAGAATGGTGTCCGCAAAAATCAGATAGAGCGCGGCCAGCACAATGCTGCTGACCAGGCACATCACCACCGCATTGCCGACGCTGCGCTTTGCCTTGGGGACCTCGTTCTGTCCAAGGCTGATGCTGACGAAGGCGCAGCAGCCGTCACCGATCATCACGGCGATTGCCAGCGCTACCACCGTCAGGGGGAACACGACGGTGTTGGCGGCGTTGCCGTAGGAGCCCAGATAGCTGGCGTTTGCAATAAAGATCTGATCCACGATGTTGTACAATGCGCCGACCAGAAGCGAAATAATGCACGGGATCGCGTATTTCTGCATCAGCTTGCCAATGCGCTCCGTGCCAAGGAACTGATTAGAACTTTCCATGGGATTCACCTTACCTTTCCATTTTGGAACAAAAAAACAACGGGCAGCCCTCATGCAACCGGTTTTACGCATGAGAGCTACTCGTTGTACGAAATCATTATAGCCTGACCGCCGGGGATTTGCAAAGGCAGTTTTGCACAAGAAATGCACTGGGCATTCTGCGCAGGTTGCACGAGGCAAACTTTGTGAAAGATGTCCTTTGAAGCCCCCCGCCCAGTCGTGGTACAATATAATAAAGAGCAAAAGTACGCTGGAAGGTCTGTTTTTGCAGCCTTTCCATACAAGGAAAACGAGGGATGCGATATGGCACGGTTTCAGGCGGGGGCACTGGTGGTCTACGGGAATCTGGGGGTACACGAGGTGGAAGGGGTCGGGCTGCCTACCATCGTGATGCAGGCCATCGGCAGCGTGATGACCTTTGCGGTCAATGGCATTCTGCTGGGGGTGTCCTCCACGGCAGTGGCGTTCTTCGGCATCTACTATAAGCTGCAAAACTTCCTGATGATGCCGGTGAATGGTCTGGGACAGGCAGCCATCCCGGTGGTGGGCTTCAACTACGGCAGTGGGCAGTCCGACCGGGTAAAGCAGGCATGGAAGGTGCTGCTGCCCACCGGCGTGGTGTTTGCCCTCTGCGGCACGGCGGTGTTCCTGCTGTTCCCGGCCCAGCTGCTGGGGCTGTTCTCTGCCAGTGACGAGATGCTGGCTTTCGGTGTGCCTGCCCTGCGCATCATCTCGGTGACCTTCCTGTTTGCGGTCATCACCATATTGTGCGGCTACTTTGCCTCCGGTCTTGGCAACGGCGTGGTCAATATGATCGGCGCTGCCTTGCGGCAGCTGGTGGTGCTGGTGCCCTGCCTGTGGCTTCTCATCCGCACCATGGGCATCGACAGGGCGTGGTTTGCGTTCTGGGTGTCCGAGGTGATCGCCTGCGCTTACAGCCTGTGGGCAACGAAAAAAACTACGGAACAAGAGAAAGTAAGGCAAAACAAAAACAGGGCGCGCCCCTGAATAGGACGCACCCTGAAAAATCCACATACGACAGAAACCCCAGTGTTATTACAACACTGGAGTTCTTGGTGGGCGCGGGTGGATTACGCAAGCCGCGCATCTAAAAAGGCCCCGCAGGGGCCTTTTTGCCGCCGGGACATATGGCGGCGGGCCTTACGAGTTGCGCTTGCCGATTTTTCTGCAACCCCTTGGCGGGGCCTTGAAAAATCGGAGCGCTGCCCCAGCCTCGCCTCCCTGTTTCCGCCGCAGGCGGCGGTCGGCTCCGCAGCTGTTCTCATCCACCCGCCTATGTGAGTCTGATTTTTGCACAAAAGAAAACCGCCAGTGTATCTCTACACCAGCGGTTTTTTCATGGGCGCGGGTGGATTCGAACCACCGAAGCTGAAAAGCAGCAGATTTACAGTCTGTCCCCATTGGCCACTCGGGAACACGCCCATATTCTTTTCGTGTCCGTTGCCGGACGACTTGCTTAGTTTATCATAGGTTTCTGGATTTGTCAACCTCTTTTTTTCATTTCTTTTCTTTTTTTGTCAATACAATAATCGACATTTTAATGCACGCCTCGCAAAAGCCCCCTCTGAAAAGTCATACTCATTCGTCAAATTTTGCAGAATTATGAATTTTTTGTATTTTTTCGGTGGACAAGCATCCGGCGGGAGTGCTACAATAGTCTTTGTTCTTTCCCGGCCGCTTGCGGGCGGCGGGAGTTTCACACACAAACAGGAGGAACTTTCATGTTCGAAAAAATCTTTCACCTGAAAGAAAACCACACCGACGTAAAGACCGAGGTCATGGCAGGTATCACCACCTTCATGACGATGGCCTACATCCTTGCGGTCAACCCCAGCATCCTTTCCGCTTCCGGCATGGATGCAAATGCCGTCCTGATCGCCACCTCTCTGGCATCCTTCGTCGGCACTGCCCTGATGGCTCTGCTGGCCAACTACCCCTTCGCGCTGGCTCCCGGCATGGGCCTGAACGCCTACTTTGCCTATACCGTCGTTCTCACGATGGGCTACAGCTGGCAGCTGGCCCTGATGGCCGTCTTTGTCGAGGGCATCATCTTCATCGTGCTGAGCCTGACCAACGTCCGTGAGGGCATCTTCAACGCCATCCCCATGACTCTCAAGAGCGCAGTCAGCGTGGGCATCGGCCTGTTCGTTGCCTTTGTCGGCCTGCAGAACGCAAAGCTCATCGTCAACAGCGACTCCACCCTCGTCACCTACCAGCACTTCAAGGGCGAGACCTTCTCCTCTGTGGGCGTGGGCTCCATCCTCGCACTGCTGGGCGTGGCCATCACCGCCATCCTGCTGGTGAAGAAGGTCAAGGGCGGCATCCTCTACGGCATCCTCATCACCTGGGTGCTGGGCATCGTCTGCGAGCTGACCGGCATCTATGTGCCGAACCCCGACGCCGGTATGTACTCCGTCATCCCCACCAGCTTCGTCAGCTTCGACTTCTCCGCTCTGGGCAAGACCTTTGGTCAGGTGTTCAAGACCGATTTCTCCGGCGTGGGCATCCTGAACTTCTTCGCCGTCATGTTCTCTTTCCTCTTCGTTGACCTGTTCGACACCCTTGGCACCCTCATCGGTGTTGCTTCCAAGGCCGATATGCTGGACGAGGAGGGCAAGCTTCCCCGCATCAAGGGTGCTCTGATGGCCGACTCCATCGCCACCTGCGCCGGCGCTGTGCTGGGTACTTCCACCACCACCACCTTCGTCGAAAGCGCTTCCGGCGTCACCGAGGGCGGCCGCACCGGCCTGACCTCCATGACCACCGGTGTCCTCTTCCTGCTGGCCGTGGTATTCAGCCCCCTGTTCCTGACCATTCCTTCCTTTGCAACGGCTCCGGCCCTCATCATCGTGGGCTTCTACATGATGGGTTCTGCCATCAAGATCGACTTCTCCGACCCCAGCGAGGGCATTCCCGCCTTCCTGACCATCCTGGCTATGCCCACTGCCTACAGCATTTCTGAGGGCATCGCCATCGGCGTCATCTCCTGGACCATCGTCAATGTGGTCACCGGCAAGGCCAAGGAGAAGAAGATCAGCCCCCTCATGTATGTGCTGACCGTTCTCTTCATCCTGAAGTACGTCCTGCTGTAAAAAATCACAGCAAAGCAAAGGCCCTTCGCCGGACGGCGAAGGGCCTTTTTCGTTGTACTCTGTCGAAATATATGATATACTCAACTTGTGCTTACGGTTTCTTCTCCGTCCGCTTAATACGGAAGGAGGTGTAAGTATGGACGGGATTACCGCGTTTATCGTCGCAGTCCTCGCAGGAGTCACAGACCATTGTGTTTGTAAGCTGCTCGACTACATGGTAGAGTTCTCTCGCAAGAAGCCCAAGCACTAAAAGCAGAAGCCCTTCGGTATCACTACTACCGGAGGGCTTCTCTCTTTTGCTTGTAAGTATGAATGGATTTTACTTACCGCGTTCTCGCAAGTTCAGTATACGTCATTCCCTGCACATTGTCAAGCAGCCACCTACTTTTTATGATGCAGATGCACCTCGGGGATGGCCGCATTGTCGTAGTGGATGCTCTCCTTTTCGGGCGTTTCTTCCGTGTGGTGCTTCACCTTGCCGGTGTGGTATTCCGCATCTTAGCCGCCGAACAGCCCGAAAAAGCTGGTGTGGGTGAAGCCCAGCACCAGAAACAGGACGATGAGGGCGAACAGCACCCCGATGATGATGTCCATCTGGTGGACCGTCAGCGGAAATTTATCGTAGAGCTTCTCTTTCGGGTTGACGAAATCGGGGTCATTGTTGTTGAGGAGCTTTTTGCGGCCCTTCGGAGCCTCTGCACGGGCTGCTTCGAACTTGGCCTGCTCCTGTTCCAGCTGAGCTTCACGAGCTGCCAGAGCGGCTTCCCGCCGGGCCAGCTCCGCCTCGCGGGCGGTTTGTTCTTTTTCGGTCATAGTGTTCTCCTGTTTTTAGATGAAGTTTTCCTTTTCGGGAAGGCTCTCCCTTTGGGAGAGCTGGCGCGTGAGCGCCTGAGAGGGCAAGCTCAGTGCGACAGAGCCTCCCTACAGCGATACACTGGCTCCTTGTCAAAACCATGTTATCGCCATGCTTATGTTTCTCTGGCAGCATCCTTGCCCTCTCCGTCATTGCTCCGCAATGCCACCTCTCCCAAAGGGAGAGGCTTTGGCTCACAGTCAAGTTCTCCATTATTATAACAAAGTGGGCCGCCCACTGCAACGAGTGGACGGCCCGATAGGCGCTCTCTTAGGGAAATTACTTCTTTGCGAGGTACTTGCGAATATCGATCGCAACAGCCACGATGATGACAAGGCCCTGCACGATGTAAGTGTAAGAAGAGTTGACGTTCATGAACTGCAGAGCGACCTTCATCAGCTCAAAGACCAGCACGCCGACGAGGATGCCGGGGACAGTGCCGACACCGCCGGTGGTGGAGACGCCGCCGATGGTAGAAGCTGCGATAGCGTCCAGCTCATAGCCCATTGCAGTGTTGACGGATGCGCCGCCGGACTTTGCAGCCAGCAGGCAGCCTGCCAGACCGAACATGCAGGAGGCCAGGATGTAGATGCGGATCTTGGTGGCGTAAACGTTGACACCGGCCACCTCAGCAGCAGCCTCGTTGCCGCCGATGGCGTACATGTACTTGCCGTGACGGGTCTTGTTGTACAGGAACCAGAAGCAGCAGGCCACGAAGAGGGCGATGATGATCAGCACAGGAACACCGAAGAGGGTGTTGGAGGCCAGAGAGGTGAAGTCCTTGTTCAGAGAGCCGATGGGGGTACCGCCGGTGTAGACCAGGCAGATACCGTAGACCACCTGCTGCATACCCAGGGTAGCGATGAAGGGCTGGACCTTCAGGTAGCTGACCACGAGGCCGTTGCACAGGCCCACGATGGCGCAGATGGCGATGACGCTGTCTCTTATACACATCTGACGCTGCCGACGACTTAATAGG
>ENA-OZLS01000389-OZLS01000389.1-human-gut-metagenome-genome-assembly--contig:-NODE-389-length-18142-cov-5.733289_pt1 | contig 18142 bp, 7 predicted proteins | sample MGYA00243864_ERZ653793 | MGnify/ENA primary metagenome ERZ653793 (study PRJEB26926, sample SAMN06164605) | human gut metagenome | biome: ENVO:00009003; feature: ENVO:2100002; material: ENVO:00002003...
GAGATTTCTGCCTGTCTCGTGGGCTCGGAGATGTGTATAAGAGACAGGTAATAGGCGCTGGCCTGATGGCTGCGGGTGTCGTAGAGCGTGAGCCCGTCGGCCGTTGCGAGCAACAGGTGCGTGTCGTCGTAGCTGAGGATGCTCTTTATGTCGTTGTCCGTAAGTCCGCCGTCTTCCGCGCGGAGGGTGCCGAGCGGCTGCTCGGGATGCCGGATGTCGAGGACGACCAGGCCGCTGGAACTTCCGACGTACAGCAGGTCGGGGGTGTTCTCCGGGATATACAGCGCGTTGACCAGGTTGTTGTAGGTGTCGTTGGGCAGTTTCCGGCTCCGGGTTTCATAGCGGACGAAACTGTTGTCCGTGGGGTTGAAGCGGTAGAGTCCGTCGAAGGTGCCGAGCCACAACATCCCGTGCCGGTCGGCGCAGATGCTGCGGATTTCGTTGGCCATCCGGTCGAATGCGTCGGGTACCAGTACGAAATAGTTGATATAGCGTTTCCGCAGGTCGAGGCGGATCAGCCCTTCGAGCGTCCCGACCCACATCACCCCTTGCGGATCGTCGTGGATGCAGCGGATGCGCAGGTTGTTGAGCAGCCGCAGCGAGTCGTTGTCCGCATGGTATTTCACGAAACTTTCCGTCACGGGGTCGTAGAGGTCGAGCCCTTTCTCGGTGCCGATCCACAATTCGCCCGTGCGTGTGAGGTGTATGCAGTTGATGAACGAGGCGCTGACCGACGTCGAATCCCCGGGGTTGTAGCGGAACGTTTCGAAATTGTAGCCGTCGTAGCGGTTGAGTCCTTCGGCCGTCCCGAACCACATCAGCCCCGTACTGTCCTGTGCCACGGCGAAAACCATTTTGTCCGACAGCCCCGCGTCGATCGAGAGGTTGGTGAAATGGAGGTTCGTGACCTGTCCCCACAGGGGCAGCCAGCAAAACAGCAACAGTCCGGCAGCAAGGTGTTTCATCGGTCGTAATTTAAAATGCTACGACAAATATACCTGTTTTTTGCATCATTCCGCCTGTTTGTCCCACAGGAAAACCGCACACTCTTCGGCTCCGAGCCTGACGGAGGTGCCCCTGGGCGACGCTTCGCCGCATAACCGGCGCGCCGAGGCTGGCAGCGGCCGCGAAAGCCCTATTTCGACGGCGTGCGGGCGTTTGTTGACCAGTACGGCCAGCCGTTGCGACGGAGACTCCATCAGGCGCATCAGCACCCCGTCCGCCGGGCGTGAGAAGTGCAGCGGGGCACGATCGATCTGCCCGCGGCAGTAGGTGCCGTAGAAATCCGCGACCCCTTTGTTGTCGCCGTGCCAGCCGCCCAGCTCGATGAGCGAGGGAAGCCACACGGCCTCGCCCTTGCCGTAGCGGTGGCGGGTGCCGACCACATCGTCGCCGTGCATGGCGATCGCCTGCGCCTTGTCGGGGGTGAGGATCCCTTTCCACAGATGTGCGGGCAGGGTCGTGGCAGGGGTGTCGCATGCGATCGTAAAATAGGGTGCGACGGCCTTGTACTCGCTGATCTGTGCGCCGAAACACCTGCGCAGCGGAAAGTCGTCCATCAGGATGCAGTGCATGTTCTGGTCGTAGAATCCGGTGAGCCCCGTGGCGATCATCCGGCCGCCTTTACGGACGAAATCGTCGAGCCGTTCCCATGCCCCCGAAGGCAGTGCCACGAGGTTCGTCAATACGATCGTTTTCCCCTGTGGGTCGCTCCAGTCGTAAGCGTCCATTTCGCAGACTTCGGGAACCACGCCCCAGGCGGCGATGGCTTCATAGGCTCCCGCGAGCGATTTCATGGTTGCGCTGGCCTTGCGCCCTTCGTAACGGCCGTCGTCCGACACCGCCGCATTCTTTTGCTGCGTGCGGAGCGATTCGGTGTTGTAAAGGAGCGTGATGCCGCTCCGTACGGGCCGGGCCTCGCGGAAAAAGCTTTTGTGGGCTTTCGCCGTGCGGGCGACTTCCGAGGCCGCTGTCAGGCGGTCGCTCGGCCGCCCCTGGAAATCGAGCATACCCCATTCACCGGCTTCGAGTGCCGACGCCCGTTGGTTCAGCGTCCAGAAGATCACCCCTTCGGCGCCTGCGGCGATACCCGTCCAGAGCCATTGCGTGATCTCCCGTGCCGTGGGGCAGAGTACCTCCCTTCCGCTGGCCGTGACATTGCCGCCCTGCATTTCGGTGATCCAGAACGGGTTTTTCCCGGCTCCGGAGCGGATGATGTCGGCCATGAGCGAGATTCCCAGCGGGTATTGCGCCCGGGTGAAATAACCGAAGTGCCAGCTCAGGTGCATCGACACGCCCAGCGAGGTCAGAAACCCTTCGTAGGCGGGGAAATCGTAGTCGGCGAGGTTGTCCAGAAGCTGGTGGGGATTGATGTGTTTGTGGTGCGCAGGGTCGTGCAGATCGACCTGCGATGCGATCCATCCCAGGTACCACGTCGTGAAGTCGGTGTGGAACCGCTCTTGCGTGAAGTCGGCTTTCAGGTAGCCGTTGTCGTAGGCCGGAGTCTTCTGTGCGGCTTTCCAGCGTGCGAAAACCTCGTCGGTCAGGTCGTTTCGCCCGGGCCCCGTTCCGCCCGTCCCCGGTTCGTTCTGCAACACCCAGGTGTCGAGGGCGGGATGCCCCCTGAAGTGGCTCACGACGGCTTCGATGTAACCGGCGATTTCCAGCAGGTGGGCTTTCGAGCGGGGGAATTTGAATCCGCCCACGTCGCCCAGCTCGTCGGTCGGCGGGAAGAGCGTGGCGAAGAGTTTTACGCCGTGTTTCCCGGCGGCATCGAATGCTTTGTCGTAAAGCGTGAAATCCCACGATCCGTCCGGGCGCAGCATGTGCGCCCCGAACATCCGGATGCGTGCCGTTTCGAATCCGTGCTGCGCGAGTATCCTGAAGAACCCGTCGATCTGCTTGTCGGTCTGCCCCGGTTCGATGAACACCTGCGCCCCGATCTGCGGGTATTCGGTGCGTTGCGGGTAAAGGGGTTGGCACAGGAATCCCAACGCCAGTAACAGGATTATCTTTTTCATGGGCTATCGTTTGTTGCAAAGCCTCCGGCCGTTGCGGATTGCTTCGGATTCGTTATTGCAGGGAAGTAGCGTGAATTTATAGGCATAGCGTTTTGCCAGCAGGCGGTACTGCTCCGAGGGGCGCGCATTCAGGCTCCAGGTATCGGTTCCCCCGACCCCGGCCTGCACGCAGTCTATGTTGACCGTCAGGGCATCCGGAAGCCGCTCCACTTCGGTGACGTGACGTGCCCTGTCGAGCGCCTCCTGCGTGCAGTCCCATACCGACATGCTCAGGGGGCTGTCCCCCGCGATCTGGATGCCGCGCCCGTTGCCCTCCGTCAGCGTGAGCCAACGCACTGCGCAGCGGTTGCCGTTCTCCTGCGGGGTGATGTAGTCGTGCATGAAGTCCCCGGGCGTACCCCGGTAGAGGCCGATGAAAGCACCGCACGAGCGGTCAGAGTAATTTTCCTGGGGCCCTTTGCCGAAGTAGGCCATCCGCCCCAGTGTATTGGGAACCCGGGTTCGGAGCCCCGCGCGCAGCGGTTCGGGCAACTGCCCGGCGATCTGCAGGTCGTATGCCACGGCCAGCGCCCCCGTACCGTCGAGTGTATAAACCAGCGTCAGCCGCACGCTGTCGGGAACCCCCTTTTCGACACGCACCGTCCCTGCGGCTTCGTCGATGCGGATGCCTTCCGTCCGTAACCTTCCGGGCATCTCTTTCCAGCATCCGGCGATCTGCCCGACGCGCCATCCGCGCCAGTCGTTGTCGGTCGACGCCCGCCAGAAGTTCGGTCGCAGGGTGTCGCATACCAATGCCTTCCCGCGTACCGTATAGGAGACCAGGTAACCGCTTCTGCGGTCGATTTCCGCCCGGACACCCGCGGCGCTCAGCACGATGCGCTCCCCGTCCTGCGAGACGGCCGCCCTGCCTGCGGCGGGTTTATGCGCGGGAGCCTTGTAGAAAGGCAGTCCGAACTGCTCTTGCGCAGCGATGTGCCCGGCCCCGGCGTAAGGGGTCGCCCGTTTTTCCCGGGCCTGTACGCGGAGCAGGTATTCGGCGCCGGGTTCGGGCTCGAAGGGGCGGAACCCGACGGTGGCCGGGGCGCTCTTGCCCGCGGGCGTCGTCGGCACGTCGAAACTGCCGCGTTGCAATACGCCCTTGTCGGTCGATATTTCCCAGGTGAAGTCGTAGCGGTCGGTTGGGGAGAAGAAATTACGGTTGTGTACGACAACCCTTCCGGCAGCAAGGTCGTCCGCCGTGAACCCGATGGGCTGGAATACGTATTTGCACTCCAGTGCCGCGGGCTTCAGCGTACGGTCGGGGTTGACGATGCCGTTGCAGCAGAACGCCGCGTCGTGATGCTCCCCTGCCGGTTCGAAATCCCCGCCGTAGGCCCAATAGGTGCGTTGGCAGGTGTCTTTTTTGACCAGCCCCTGCTCTGCCCAGTCCCAGATATGGCCGCCCAGCAGTCCCTCATGGCTGCGGATGACCGTCCAGTAGTCGTTCAGCCCGCCGGTCGAATTTCCCATCGAGTGGGCGTATTCGCACATCAGCACGGGGCGGTCGATCCGCGGGTTGAGGGCCATGCGCTCCAGCTCCCCGACCGTGGGATACATGCGGCTCACGATATCCACGTAGGCGGGGTCGGTCGGATTGCCGCCGTCCTGCGGCTGTTGCGGGGTGCCCGGCTTCCCGTCTGCGGGGGCGGCACTGGTGAATACGGCCGCCGAAGTGCGCCTGAGGGGTATGTAAAGCGGGCTCGCAGGTTGTCCCTGCGCCCCTTCGTAGTGGATCAGGCGCGTGGGGTCGTAATCCTTGGCCCAGCCGGCTGCCGCCGCGTGCGCCGGGCCGCATCCCGATTCGTTGCCCAGCGACCACATGACGATGGAGGGGTGGTTGCGGTCGCGGACGACCATCCGGCTCACACGCTCCAGAAACGGAACGGCCCACTCCGGGTCGTTCGAGAGCTTCCCGCCCGAACCGTGGCTCTCGATGTTGGCTTCGTCGATGACGTAAAGGCCGTAACGGTCGCACAGCTCGTAGAAATAGGGGTCGTTGGGGTAGTGGGACGTACGCACGGAGTTGAAATTCAGCAGTTTCATCAGCCTTACGTCCTGTTCCATCCCTTCGCGCGTGACGGTCTTTCCCGTATATTGGTCGTGGTCGTGGCGGTTTACGCCGTAGAGTTTCACGGGGACGCCGTTGACCAGCATCTCGCGTCCGCGGAGCCGGACGTCGCGGAACCCGACCTTGCAGCTGCGCGATTCGGCGACCTGCCCGTCATCGTTGCGCAGGGTCAGCACGAGGGTGTAGAGCGCAGGGTTCTCGGCGCTCCATTTTTCGGGTGCCGCGATGCGCTGCTCCATCAGTGCGAAGTAGACGTTGTCGCGTTGCGGGTAAGCCTCCGACAGGATTTCTTCGACCGGTAGTCCCATTTCACGGCCTTCGGGCGTCCCGTCGGGGGCATAGAGTTGCGCCCGCAGATGCCATCCTGCCGCCGGGGTGCCCTCGCGCAGGTCGATCGTGGGGCGTATCTGCAACAGCGCGTCGCGCATGTCGCCGTCGAGCCGCGTCCGCACCCCGAAGTCGCCGATGGCCACGTCGGGTTTTGCGGCAAGGTATACTTCGCGGTGTATGCCCGCCATGCGCCAGTGGTCGGCATCTTCGAGGTAACTGCCGTCCGTCCATTTGAAAACCTTCACGGCGAGCGTGTTCTCGCCCGGTCGCAGCAGGCCGGTGACGTCGAATTCCGAGGGCAGGCAGCTGTCCTCGGCATATCCTGCCAGGGTGCCGTTGACCCAGACGTAATAACCCGAGTATACACCCCCGAAGTGCAGCACTACCCGGTCGCCTTCCCAACTTCGGGGTACGGTGAACTTTCGGACGTAGCATCCCGTCGGGTTGTCGCGTGTGATCGACGGCGGCCTGAACTCGAACGGATAGGGGATGTTGGTGTATATCGGATACCCGTAGCCCTGCATCTCCCAGCACGAGGGAACCTCTATCTCGTCCCAGTTTCCGAGGTCGGCGCCCGGTTGCCAGAACCCTTCGGGGCTTTGGGCGGCGTCTTCCGCAAAACGGAATTTCCAGACGCCGTCGAGCGGCATCATCCGTGATTGGGCGCGGTCTCCCGCCAATGCATCCTGCGGGGTCTTGTAGGAGTAGGAGGTGGCCCGGGCGGGCAGGCGGCGCAGGGCGTTGACGTGCTGGTCGGCCGGGGCGTCCCATCCGTCGGCGGCTGTTGCGGCGCCGTATGCAAGCGTGCACAGGAAGATTGCCGTAAGTCGTTTCATAGTTCGGATAAGGTAGAGTTTTCGATGGAACAAATATAGGAATACTCCACCCGCCGGATTTGCACGGATTTATCAAAAATTAACAGAAAACCGGCCTTTCGCCCCTCCTGCGCTGTCCCGACGAAAATGTGTTAGCATCTGCTGAACCGGTTACATTCCGTGCGCGGGGAATTCCCTACTTTTATCCTGTCGCTCAAACCTAAGACTACGACCTATGAAACGACTCATCCTTTTGACCTGCCTCCTTGCCTTCGTGTCGGTAGCGGAGGCGTGGGCCAAGCGCCCCGGGCGCTCCTTCAGGCGCTCTTTCGTCCAGGTAAGCGCCCGGGATTCCCGTTATTTCTGCCTTTCGGACGGGCAGCCGTATATCCCCGTGGGATGCAACATCGCCGCGATGGGGTCGGTTGCCGACATGGAACATTACCTCGGGGAGATGCACCGCCACGGCGCCAATTTCGGCCGCGTGTGGCTCAACACGGGCCTCTTCGAGATCGAAACCCGCTACGGCGAGGTGGACAGCGCCAAGCTCGTGCGTATCGACCGCCTGCTGGAGCTCGCCGACCGGTACGGCATCAAGATCAAATTCTGTATCGAGAGTTTCCGCCATATCCGACCGGGCGTGAACAAGTGGGACACCAAAGCCTCGTACCATACTTCCAACGGCGGCCCGTTTGCCGATGCCGACGATTATATCACTTCGCAGCGTGGTGAGGAGGAGTTCCTGCGCCGCGTGCGCATCTTCCGCGAGCGTTACGGCGACCATCCCGCCGTTTTCGGCTGGGAGCTGTGGAACGAAATGAACGCCGTGGAGACGCCCGAGGAGCACCTGCGCGCGTGGAATGTCCGTATGCTGCCGCGTGTGAAGGAGATCTTCCCGAAAAACCTGGTGATGCAGAGCCTCGGCTCGCTCGACCGGGAGTCGAGCTTCCCGATTTATGAATTCATCAACCGCCTGCCTTCGAACGAGGTGGCGCAGGTGCACCGCTATATCGACGAGGGTGCCGAACTGGCCGTGTGCGGCGCTCCGGTCGACAGCATGGCCTCCGATGCCATCGCCGTGCTGCGCGGATACGGCCTCCGCAAACCGATGCTGCTGGCCGAGTCGGGCGCCGTGAAACCCGTGCATACCGGCCCCCATCCTATATATAAGGTAGATACGATGGGTTCCGTGCTCCACGACGTGCTCTTCGCCCCCTTTTTCAGCGGAGCCGCCGGGCCGGGGCACCTCTGGCATTGGGATCACCATATCGACAAGCAGCATACCTGGTTCCAGATGGGGCGCTTCGCGCGTGCCGTCGAAGGTGTCGACCCCCTCCGCGAAGGGTTCGAACCCGTGCGCCGCGATACGGCAGGGCTGCGGGTCTATGTGCTGCGGGGCGAACACACGCTGCTTGCCTGGTGCCGCGATACGGTGAGCACGTGGCGGCACGAGCTCTCCGAACGCATTCCGGCACAGCGACTGTCCGGCCTGCAGGTCGACTTCACACCGCTGCTCGGCGGGCGCAGGGTGAAGAAAGTGCGGATCTACGACCCCTGGCGGGACGAGTGGGTGCGCGCGTCCCGCCGTGCCGACGTATCGCTTCCGGACTTCACGCGCTCGGTGGTCGTCCGGATCGAATATTGAAGCGCAGGAGGGTGGATGATGAAAACGGACAAATAAATGATAAATCCGTTCTTTATATCCCTGTTCCGTCTTCCTAAATTTGTTGTAACGAAAATCCTGAAGCATAACCAAACCTATCAGCCTATGAAAGAAAAAGACGCTCCGACCTTTTCGATTTTGTGATCCGGCCCTCTCGGTGAACCTCAGTGCGGGCCTGTCCCGCGGCGGCGATTCTCCCCGCGGGACGCAATCAACCAACTACAACCTAAATACCTATGAAAATGAACCATTATTTGAATGTGCCGGGGCTCCTGCGCAGATTCGCGAAGATCGGGCTGGCTCTGCTGCTCGTCCTGCCGGTCGCTTTCGGCGCCGGTGCGCAGGACGTCTCCCCTGCCAGGGTCTCCGGGACGGTCGTCGACCAGCAGGGCATGCCGGTCGTCGGGGCCGGAGTGGTCGTCAGGGGAACCCAGACTGGCTCCGTGACCGACCTCGACGGGCGTTTCACGGTCATGGCGGCCAAGGATGCGACGTTGACAGTTTCATTTATCGGCTATACCACCCGGGAGGTGCCCGTAGGAACCCAGACCGATATCCGCATCGTGCTCGAGGAGAATGTCCAGAGCATCGACGATGTGGTGGTGGTCGGCTTCGGCACCCAGAAGAAGGAGACCGTCACCGGCGCCATCGGGCAGCTGTCGGGCAAGGAGCTGATGCGCTCCCCCGTGACCAATATTTCCAATGCCCTCGTAGGGCGTATCGCCGGTATGGCCGCCGTCCAGAAGACCGGAGAGGCCGGCTTCGAGGAGTCCACGATCCGCGTGCGCGGCGTGGGGACGTATGCCGGCGACCAGAATCCGCTGATCGTCATCGACGGCATCGTGCGCGACATGACGGCCTTCAACATGCTCGACCCGAACGATGTGGAGAACGTCAACGTGCTCAAGGACGCTTCGGCGACCGCCGTGTACGGCGTGCGCGGTGCCAACGGCGTCATCATTGTGACGACCAAGCGCGGCCGCGAAGGCAACCTGAAAATCTCGTTCACGGCCAATGTCGGCTTCACCTCCCCGACGACCCTGCCCAGCCTGGTCAATTCCTACGACTATGCCGTGCTGCGCAACGAGGCGTTCGCCAACGACGGCAAGCCCGACGACATCAAGGTCTTTTCGCAGGACGAACTGTGGAAATTCCGGCATAACCGCGACTATACGCCCTCCGAGGTCGAGGCGATGGGACACCTTTCGCCCGAACAGAAACAGGCGCTGCTCGACAGCCCCGCCATCTACTACGGCAGTACGGACTACATGAAGCGGATTTTCGACGCCGGGGTGTCGCCCCAGCAGCAGTACAGCGTCAATATCTCCGGCGGTACCGAAAAGGTGGCCTTCTTCACCTCGGTGGGGTATTCCAACCAGAAGAGCCTCACCAACGACTTCGGGTTCAGCGATGCGGCCTCTAACTCGGGCAGCCACAAATATAATTTCCGCACCAACTTCGATTTCAACATCATCCCGCTCACCGAGATCAATGTTTCGCTCTCGGGGCAGGTGCGCGAGACGAAGATCATCACCGACCGCAACAGCAGCGTGGACATGTGGGGCCGTTACCGCGACCTGATGCTCAATATCTACGAAGCCCCGCCCTTCTCGGCGCCGGGCGTCTCCGACGGCCGCATCATCACCGATTATGCCGGCGGTACGATCATGGACAGCAACAAGGGCGCATGGGGCAAATCCCCGATCGCCTACATGCTCGAAAAGGCACAGGCGCGCATCAACCAGAGCAGCCTGAATACCTCGATCCGCATCCGCCACCGGATGGATTACCTCGTCGAAGGGCTTTCCGTACGCGGGGCGTTGTCGTATGACCATTATTTTACCAAGACGCTGCGCGTCACCCCCAACCTGCCCGTCTATTCGATCACGCGCAACCCCGCCGATCCGGCCGAGCTGCTCTATTACGGCGGCGAACACAATGCCAAATCCTACGAGGAGAGCGGCTGGGGCAAAAACCGCAAGGTCTATGTCGAGGCCGGCATCGACTTCAGCCGCGATTTCGGCAAGCACGCCGTCACGGCCATGGCGCTCGTCACCGGCGAACGCTACACCTCGCCCGGGCTGAAGTACAACGTCCCCCGCGGCTATTACGGTGTGGTGGGGCGTGTCACCTACGGTTACGACCAGCGTTACCTGGCCGAATTCAACATGGGTTACAACGGTTCCGAGAACTTCGCGCCCGGCAAGCGGTTCGGGTTTTTCCCGGCCGTTTCGGTAGGCTGGGTCGTGTCGAACGAACCCTACTTCCCGAAGAACGACATCCTCACGTGGCTCAAGTTCCGCGCCTCGTACGGGCAGACCGGCAACAGCGAGATCGGCGGCGACCGCTTCCTTTTCCTGCCCGGCACCTGGGGCAGCCACAGCTACGGCCCCTGGAACGGCACCCCGCTCGACGGGTATTTCTTCGGCTCGTCGAACGGTTCGGTCAATAACCCGGCCTTCCCCGGCAAATACGAACAGTCGACAGGCAACCCCGACGTCACGTGGGAGAAGAAGGAGTCGTACAACATCGCCGCCGAGGTGCGCATGTTCCGCGACCGGCTTTCGGTCACGGTCGACCTGTTCGAGGAGAAGCGCAACAACATCCTCACCAAACTGGGGGTCACGCCGGGCATCATCGGCCTGAGCGGCAGCGCCCTGCCGCCCGTGAACGTGGGGCGCATGAGCAACCGGGGTTACGAGATCCAGGTCTCGTGGCGCGACAACGTCGGAACGGATTTCTGGTATGAAGTGGGCGGACAGGTCTCCTATGCCGTCAACAAGATCGACTACAAGGCCGAACCCTCCTACATGTACGCCTGGATGAACGAAACGGGGTTCGCCTACGGACAGTACAAGGCCTATTACAACGAAGGCTTCTACAATACGCCCGAAGAGGTGGCCAACCACCCCTACAACGCCATCGACGGCAACCGTGTCCAGGGCGGCGACCTGCGTATCGTCGACGTCAACGGCGACGGCATCATCGACGACAAGGACATCACCCCGACGGGCTTCTCGAACGTCCCGCGCTTCGCGTTCAGCAGCAACCTGAGCTTCGGCTACAAGGGGTTCGAAATATCCGCGCTCCTTACCGGTTCGGCGCAGGGGACGTTCAACATGAACGGCTACCTCATCACGCCCTTCGCCCAGGGAAACGGTACGCCGCTGAGCTATATGAACGGCCGCTGGACGCCCGAACGCCATGCCGCCGGCAAGCAGATCACCTTCCCGCGCATGTCCGTGAACATGGCCAACAGCCAGAACAACCAGAACAACTCCTTCTGGTTCCGTTCGACCGACCATATCAAGCTCAAGAACGTCGAGGTGGCCTATACGTTCCGGAACGCCCGCTGGATGCGCAAGGCGCATATCGGCTCGATCCGCGTATTCGTCAATGCCAACAACCTCTGTACCTGGGGCGGCAAAGACCTGGTCGACGGCATCGACCCCGAGCTGGTGCAGGACGGCAGTACGTCCGAAGGCATCATCTATCCGCTCACGCGCGTGTATAACTTCGGTTTCAACATCCAATTTTAAGTCGCAGCCTTATGAAAAAGACCATTTATACGCTTCTCGGCCTGTTGCTGGCGGCCGGCCTTACGTCCTGCCAGGACTGGTTCATCGAGAAGCCCGAAGTGACGGGCATGGATCAGGACGAGGTCTTCAGCACGGCCAAGAACGCCGAGGGGGCGATCGCCGAGGCCTACGCCACGATCCTCTCTTCGGGATTGCCCGTACTGGTGTGGAACAACTCCCCGATCATGCCCTACGAGACGACCGAAGCCATCATGGGCGGCGAAGACCTTTGCCGCCTGACATGGGGATACATGGATAAGCAGGTCGTGGCGGGCATGCTGGCCAACAACGAGAATAACGGCGCCGGTTATACCGACGACTATTTCCCCAACAACTACGCCTACATCCGCAAGGCGTGGCTCGTGTACGAGAACATCGACAAGGTCGCCGACATGTCCGACCGCGACAAAGCCATCGTCAAGGCCGAAATGCAGGTGCTGGTGGCTTTCCGCTACGTGGAGATGCTCAAACGCTACGGCGGTGTGCCGCTGGTCGAATCGACGCTCACCACGGTCGACGTGCGCCCCCGCTCCACCGTGCAGCAAACCCTTGACTTCATCGTCGGGCTGTGCGACGCGGCCGCCGCGACACTCGAAGGTGTGCGCTGGCCGGCCGACTGGCTGGGGCGCGTGAACAAGGGTGTGGCGCTGGCCGTCAAGGCCGAGGCGCTGATGTATGCCGCCCGTCCCCTCTTCAATGCCGACGCCCCTTACATGCAGATGGCCGACCCCGCGAACAATGAGATGATCTGGCTCGGGGGCTACGATGCCAAGCGCTGGGAAACGGCGCGCCTGGCCAATCAGGAGGTGATCGACTGGGGCAAGGCCAACGGCTTCGAGCTGATCGACACGGGCGACCCCATCAAGGATTACGGCACGGCCGTCGGCACGCCGTCGAACCGCGAGGTGCTGCTGGCCTACAAGCAGCAGCGCGAGGCTGACGACAACGGTATCTACAAGAACTACACCTTCATGCCGACCCACACCGGCCACGACCTGGGGCAGTACCGCGGCACCGGCTACGGTCAGCTCTGCCAGTACCGCAAGGCCGATGGTACGGATCAGACGTGGGCGGGCGTGGACGACTGGCGCCCGGCCGGCGAATACCGCGACAAGGCCGAAGAGTTGGAACCCCGTGCGCAGGCGTCGCTCTATTTCTACGGCGTCAACCCCAAGAACAATACCGGCAACAGCCGTTGGGATCTGTACCAGAACTGGCAGCTCGAATACAAGTGGCAGGACGGCTGTGCCAAGAACATCAAATTTTGGTACGAAGCCGGTTCGCGCGAATGGTTCGAATTCCCGATCTACCGCATGGCGGAGTTTTACCTCAATATCGCCGAGGCCTACAACGAGGAGGGCAACCCGACCATGGCGCTGCGCTACCTGAACGACATCCGCAGGCGCGGAGGCATCCCCGACGAAACGCAGACCGACCGGGTGGGGCTGCGGCGGAGCATCCACCGCGAATGGGCCGTGGAATTCTACGTGGAGAACCAGTGGTATCCCCACGCCCGCCACTGGAAGCAGGGGGCGTCGATGGTCGGCGGGGCCAAGTACAAGTTCGAGTTCTCGCAGGCCGCCGGCGTGTCGTGGAACCCCCGCAAACCCGAGGAGTTCGCCAATTACACGCGCAAGCCCTCCTATGTCCCCGAATACACGTGGCACGAGCGCATGTCCCTTTCGCCCTTTACGCTCAGCGAGGTGAATAAGGGCTATCTGGTGCAGAACCCCGGATATTGATCCGCCCATACACAATCGTTTACCGAAAAAATCAGAATTACATGAATCCCAACCATATGAAAAGTGTGTTTCTCGGAGGCGCGGCACTCGCGGTTCTGGCCGTCGGTGGTGCCGGCCCGGTTTCCGCCCGGGATACCGCGGCTGCGGAACAGCCCGACAGTGCGGCCCTGGAATATGTGATCCCCGGGACATCGGCCCGCACGAAGGCAATGCTGGTCACTTCGTCCGTCTCTTCCGTGACGGGAGACGAGGTATCCATCCCCTCGGCCAATATCAACAACATGCTTTACGGACGTATCCCGGGGCTCGTCGTGTCGCAGACCAACGGGGAACCCGGCTACGATGCCGCTACGCTCAGTATCCGCGGCGTGGCGACCTACAACAACTCGTCGCTGCCGGTCTATGTCGACGGCTTCCAGACCAATATGGCTTATTTCCAGTTTCTCTCGCCTGCCGAGATCGACCGGATCGAGGTGCTGAAGGATGCCGCGGCGCTGGCTCCCTTCGGCATGAGGGGCGCCAACGGCGTGATTTGGGTCACGACCAAGCGCGGTCGTATCGGCCGCCCGCGCGTCACGGTCAATGTCCGGGGCGGCGTGCAGCAGCCCATGAACCTCCAGAACCCGTTGCGTACGGGCGACTATACCCGGCTTTACAACGAGGCGCTGAGCAACGACAACGGCAACGTTTGGACACCCTATTACACGGCCGACCAGGTCGCCCGACTGCCCGACGTGGACTGGTACCGCGAGGTCACCAAGAAGGCCACGCCCTATACCGATGCCGACGTGTCGGTCTCGGGCGGCGACAAGACCGTACGCTATTTCGTGCTGTTCGGCTACATGGGGCAGCGGGGAATCTACGACACCCCGACCAACGATACGCTGGCCAACGCAGGCATCGACCGCTACAATATCCGCACGAACCTCGATATGAACCTCTTCGGTTTCCTGGAGGCCAAGGTCGATGTCGGGGGCCGGATCGAAGACCGCCGTTACCCCAACCGCGCCGCGGGCGACCTGTGGAACGACCTTGCCAAATACCCCGGCTCGGTTTATCCCGTGCGCAACCCCGACGGGACGTGGACGGGTACCCCGATCTACAATTTCAACCCCCTGGCCTCGATCAAGGCGCTGGGGCGCAACTCCACGCACGACCGTACCCTGCAGGCCAATTTCCAGCTCAAGGAGCGGCTCGACTTCCTCGTGGAGGGGCTCTACCTTTCGGAGGCGATGTCGCTGAGCAGCTGGACGCGCGACGGCGCGAGCAACACGCGCAACTATTCGCGCTGGCTCGACGGGGTGCAGCAGACCACCGATAACGACACCCCCTATACCCGTGGCGAGGACAGCGGCCAGAACCAGTGGACGTGGCAGCACTACAATGCCACGGTCGGCTACGACGGCACGTTCGGGCGGCATGTGGTCTCCGCCTCGGCCGGGATACTCTACAATATCTACAAGACAGACTTTTCGCAGAACGGCGCTGCCGGCAAGATGGTCGAATACCGTCACATGACCGTCAACGGGGCGGTCAACTATGCCTATGACGACCGCTATGTGGCGACCTTCTCCTTCGCCGCCGACGGTTCGGACAATTACAGGCCCGGCAACCGCTGGGGGTTCTATCCCTCGCTCGGCCTTGGCTGGATCGTCTCCCGCGAGCGTTTCCTGCGGGACAGCCGCATGGTCGATCTGCTCAAGCTTAGGGCTTCGGTCGGTAAGAACGGCTGGGATCCGATGGGCGAGATGCGTTACCTCTGGGAGGGCTACTATACCGGCCGCGGCGGCCTCAATACGGGAAACTCCGAGCACACGTGGCACGGGGGAACGGCGCTGTCCTACCTCCCGAACCCCGATGTTTTTGCCGAAAAGAGCCTGAAGTACGACGCCGGCATCGACCTGCGCCTGTGGAACAGGTTGTCCCTGAACGTTGACCTGTTCCTCGAAAAAAGATCGGGCATCGTGACTCAGGACTGGATGATCCCCGGTGCCTCGGGCGTGGACAATCCGCCTTACCGCAACATCGGCAGGATGACTAACAAGGGCTTCGAAGTCCAGCTTTCCTGGGCCGACCGCATAGGCGATTTCAATTACGCGCTCACGGGCATGGCCTCGTATAACAGCAACAAGGTCGACTATATGGCCGAGGTCGTGACCGTGCCGACCGCGGCACGCACGGGACGGCGGCTCGACGCCCTGTTCGGATATGTGGCCGACGGGTTCTACGACTGGGACGATTTCGACGTCGGCGGCGAACTCAGGGAGGGGCTTCCCAAGCCTACGTTCGGTGCCGTGCAGCCCGGCGACATCAAGTATAAGAACCTGAACGGCGATACGGTCATCGACGAGAACGACCAGACGGCCATCGGCGACTCGTACCTGCCCAAGTTGCAGTACTCGTTCTCGCTGGCGGCATCCTACAAGGGGTTCGACCTCTTCGCCCTCTTCCAGGGGGCGGCCGGCCGTGACGTGAACCTGCTCGATGCGCCCTTGCAGAACGTGGCGTTCCGCGACAACGGCAACGTCTACGGGATTGCCGAAGGCCGCTGGGCCTACTATCCCGAACAGGGCATCGACACGCGGGCTACGGCCACCTATCCGCGCCTTTCGTTGCAGGACAACAGCAACAACTACCGCAATTCGACACTCTGGAAGCGCAGCGGCGACTTCCTCAAGCTGCGCAACGTGGAACTGGGATACACTTTCGCGCAGCCGTCGCTGAGCAAGGCCGGCATCTCGAAGATCCGCATCTACCTGAGCGGTGTCAACCTGCTGACCGTCAGCAAGCTGATGCGCGACTACGACATCGACCCCGAAATCCTTTCCGGCCACCCGGCGCTGAAATCCTACAACCTCGGACTGACCGTAACCTTCTAAACACGACTGCCATGATACGAAAAAATATGAGAATCCTTTTCGCGGGCGCCCTCCTTTGTTCGCTGTCCCTGGCGGGGTGCGATGCGCTCGACACCAAGGAAGACCTGAACCTGACGGACGAGATGATGGCCACGCGCCGTTACCAGATGTTCGACTGGGGCTACCGCGTTTACGAACACATCCCCTACGGGTTCACGGCGATCGACGGCAACCTCTTCGCAGCCGTTTCCGACGAGGCGCAATACGTGACCACGTTCAGTTCCACGCAGCGGTTCAACGAAGGCAGCTGGAGCGCCTATTACAACCCCGACGATTGCTATACGAGCTATTACAACGGCATCTATGCGGCGCACGACTACCTCGATAAGTCGGTGGATTACAGGTATATCCTCGGTATGCACCGCGACACGCTCACCTCGAACGGCCTGGACAGCTACCGCCGCGACATCGTCGACGTGCAGCGGCTGCGCGCCGAGGCGCATGTGCTGAAAGCCTATTATTATTTCGAGCTTGCCAAGCGTTACGGCGGGGTGCCCCTCATCGACCGCGTATATGCCGACCAGAAGGAGGCCAATCTTCCGCGCGGCACGTTCGACGAGGTGGTCGGCCTCATCCTGCGCGAGATCGAGGGGGTGCGCAACGAACTGGTCGTCGACTGGCGGGCCGAGAACCTCGAGGAGAAGTCGGGCCGGATCACCCGCGGCGCGGCGCTGGCCCTCAAGTCGAGGGTGTTGCTCTATGCCGCCAGCCCGCAGTTCAATCCCTCGGGCGAAAAGTCCAAGTGGGCTGCCGCTGCCGCTGCGGCCTTCGAAGTGATCAACATGGGCATTTATTCCCTGCATCCCGATTACGGCGGGCTGTTCGTCGCCGAAACCTCCACGACCAGCCCCGAGACCATCTGGGCGGTGCGTATAGGGGCGACCAACGAGTTCGAACGCAAGAATTACCCCATCGGCACGCAGGGCGGCGGTACGGGTATCTGCCCTTCGCAGAACCTCGTGGAAGCCTATGAATCCACGGGGGAGGATACGGACGATGCCTATGCCGGCCTCGACCCGCGCTTCTACGCCACCGTCCTGCGCAACGGCGATACGTGGAACGGGCGCACGCTCGAAATCTATGCGGGCGGCGCCGACGACCCCGCCCGGCAGAACGCTTCGCCCACGGGGTATTACCTGCGCAAGTTCCTGAACGAGAACCTGAACCTCACCAATGACGACAAACGGCTTCGCAGCTGGATCGTTTTCCGCTATGCCGAAATATTGCTTAATTTTGCCGAGGCGATGAACGAAGCCTACGGCCCCGACGACGCCCACGGCTACGGGATGAGTGCGCGCGACGCCGTGGATGCCGTGCGTGCCCGTTCCGGGGTGGGGATGCCCCCGGTCGATGTCGACCCGGGCGATGCGGCCGCCATGCGCACGGCCATCAAACACGAACGCCGCATCGAGTTGGCCTTCGAAGACCATCGCTACTGGGATCTCCGGCGCTGGGACGATGCCGGGACGGTGCTCAACCGGCCCCTGCGCGGCGTGAAGGTGACCCGCAGCGGCGACGGCTTTGCCTACACGCCGTTCGAAGTGGCCAAACGCACCTTCGAGGCCCCGAAAATGAACCTTTATCCGATCCCGCAGGCCGAAATCGTAAAATCGGGCGGGGTACTCGACCAGAATCCGGGTTGGTAGACCGAAAAATATCGAACTATGAGAACGATCGTTACATTCTTTTCTGTGCTGCTCCTCGCATGCGGGGCAGCCTCATGCCAGAAGGCCGACAGCGAGAGGCCTTGGGGCAGTGCGGTGATCTATATGCCGCAGGCCGGTTACACTCCTTATGCCGTGCCCAACGGCGGGACGGCGCAGCAGTCCAACAAGAATTACCGCATCGACACGCAGGCGGGGAAGGTACACATTTTCCTGGGCATCTACCGCGCCGGGCTGGCCGAGTTGCAGGCCTACACGGTCAGCGTCTCCGTGGGCAGCACTCCCTTGGACGGGACTGTGTTGCT
>ENA-OZLS01000413-OZLS01000413.1-human-gut-metagenome-genome-assembly--contig:-NODE-413-length-17671-cov-10.598887_pt1 | contig 17671 bp, 3 predicted proteins | sample MGYA00243864_ERZ653793 | MGnify/ENA primary metagenome ERZ653793 (study PRJEB26926, sample SAMN06164605) | human gut metagenome | biome: ENVO:00009003; feature: ENVO:2100002; material: ENVO:00002003...
ACTTTATCAGTAATAGATTTACCAGTTTTATATATAGCATTAATATCATACTGAACAGCGGCACGACTGCCAACATATTGAAACTTATTACTAAGAATACTACGATATTGATTATAGATATTAGTAGTAGCAAATGATTGACGATTACTCTCTTTAACAGAATAAGCAAGACTATAATCGCTTTCTGACATATTATAACTCATAGTCTCACTTTGAGTAACAACAGTCGTAGCCATATCAACAGATGCCATGTACATATTGTAGAATATTTCTTTACGTTCAATAGTACTAGCATCATCATTTGGAAGAATCTCAATTTGATCAATAATAGGTTTAAGTTGACCATTATAAACAGATTCAGAAGTAACTTTAAGACTATTTATAAGTTCTTCTTTATTAGCTGCATAACGAGTAGCATCAATCAAAGAGTTCCAAAGAACATTAATATCAAACGGCATTGCTAAACCATATTTATTATAATACGAAGCAGTACCATTAAATTGAGAATCTTCAAGCGTAGCAAACAGATTACTTTGATTATTATAAATCATTTCTGTAAGCATACGTTTAAATCGAGAAGAAGCAGTATTCTTACGATCAACTTTAAATTGGAGAGAACTATTCCAAGACTTATTAATATTTTGTTCATCAGTCATAGAAACACCATTAATCTCTCCCATAGTCATGTGGTCTTCAACATCGAAGTCATTAATATCAGCCATAAATTCAGCTTTATAATAATTAATGAAACTCTGCCAAATACCTTGATCATCAAGATTATCAAGTTGATCTGCAAGTTTGAGAAGATTATTCATCTTACTTTCATAACTGATAAGAAGAGGATCATTATCTATAGCTTCATCAGTTACTCCAGCAGCTTCAAGTTCATCAAGACGATTATTATATTGAGCAGCAAATCCTAAATAACCAACATCAGGATTATCGTTTTGAGCATACTGACGTAATACAGTAGCAATTAAAGAACGAATTGTAATACCATTCTTAAAATCTTTATAAGTAAGATTCTTGAATTGGGGTTCAAGTCTAAAAGTAATAGCAGCAAAGATACGATTCAAATACATTTGCTCACTATCAGCAATAAAAGGATAATCATTATCATATAGAACTTGTGCTTTCTTAGCAGCAGTGTATTTATGAAATGACCTTATTTCCGGCTCTCCCTGCTCGTTTAATGGTACGGTAATACTTTTAGTCAAGCGTTCTATATTATTGCCATAGACGCTCTGAAAAGTGGCAAATTGAGCGTCTGTCAGTCCTGCATTTTGGACGGCACGAAGCAAAACCCAGTCCCCATACTCGGATGTAAAAGAAACAGATTTAAGAGCTTCATAATCAGCTTTAGCCATAGCACGTGCCTTAACAGGATCATTAGGATAGAGCTTTTTTGCCCTATCCCATAGATCTTGAAAACACTTACTATCAGTATAGCTATCACCAACTTTAATCTGAGGGATAATATTACAATCTAAACCCATAGTAGAAGTTTTATACGTTTAACAAATACGTTTATTAGTTTCATCTAAGTTACTATTTTTATTCAAGCTATCAACCGAATCATGTAAATATTTTACAGCTTCGAGAACTTGTGCGGCTTTGATATTACTACTGGAACTAGTACCAAGTCTAGCCCTGCGACGAGGAGTAGTTTGCGTAGGAGATTCAGCAGTAGCATTTGCATCACCATTCGCAGCTGTATTAACAGCATTTTGAACTTCTGTAGTCGTAGATTCAACAGTAGATGTAGCAGACGTTCCGCTCCCTTCCACAGCTCCTTCTCTACCGGGGACTGGAGAGTTCATCCGAATACCATAAGTAATACCATCAGGTTCCATATCTCTAAAGTCTTTATTATAGATTCTATTAAGAACATCATTAAAACGTTCCATAAGAGAATCAGTTTTAACTTCAGTATCTTTGAAACCAAAAATCTTCTCAAATATATTAAGAAGAACTCGTTTAAACTTCTCCCAAAATGTAGGAGTTTCAAGATTCTCAGAACCTTCAACACGTTTAGTAGTAGAATGAAGTTCATTAAGAAGTCTAAAGATACGAGAATCAGTTAAAGCATACGTTATAATTTCAGAGATAGCATCTTTACCATTGATAACATTCTTAGCACCCTTAGCACGATCTTTAAGTTTAGTATTAATAGATTCAGATATACTAGAGATTTCTTGACTAACAATTTCGATAAATCTATTAGCAATACCTTTATCACTAAGCATATCTTTTAAGAATCTCTCACGATCATTTAAATCAGTTTTACCTGCAAGTTCAGCACGAGCATTTATAACAGCTTGATTAAAATCAGCAAACCACTCTTGCCATTCTTTATTATTATAATCAATAAGAGCTTCACGTTTAGCAAGTAATTCAGGGTTATTAATATCTCGATGAGTAGCATTAAAGAATTTCATAATATAAGTATGAATCATCTCATGAGCTAGAGTACGAGTTAAATAACCTTGATGTTCCTTACGATTAGCATGATCATAATTGTAATTAATATCAATCCTGAATTGATTACGATAAAAACCATCATCAGCAATCTTAACAGGATCAGTATAACCTTCGCTTTCAATATTAATCTTAGCTTCACTTACATTATGCTTAATATAAACTGGATTAATACCAGCTTCATATTCAAGTATATTAGCAAGTTTAGAGATACTAGACCAATCTTCTTTATAGCGATCAGCATCTTGAACTGTTTTAAGTAATTCAACGGGATCATAAAAACGTTGAGGAACATCAGTTTCAGTATCGAATGCTTTTGTTGCAATAGAAAACTTAATAGGGGCATTTCCAGCAATAGTAACATTACTTATAACATTTCCATATCTATCTTTAACTGAAGCTACATCTGAATATCTAGCATTAGTTGCCATATAATAGTCATATATATCTTCATAACGTTCGCCTGTAACTGGATCTGTATATCCAGTAGTATAAGAACTACCAGTAGAATCTTTAGCTACAGCAACTCCATCTTTAAGACCGAATTGACGAACTAGATTAGGAATTATACTATTAAGTTTATTATTAAACTTTTGAACATCAGCGGGAGTATCTAAGTAATAAACAGTATGTGGATAACTAGGATGATTTAAAGCGCCATTATAGTTAGCAACATCAAGTTTATTACTAGAAGTATAATGAATAATAGCATCACGTCCATCAATAGTAGTTTGAATAAACTTATGATAAGCTTCTTTACCTTTACCATCACCAAGAACAGCTTTGAGCATTACATAACGTTTACTACCATCACCATTATTACCAGATTGAAAATAAATATCATCTTGAACGACACTACTACGTTCATTACATATAATAATATTTTGAAGTCTATTAGAAATATCAAGTCTAGCTTCGGTTATATTACCAGTATTAAGAGCAAGAATTTCTTTAATAGCATCACCAATATATTTTGTATATTTACCTAATTTACTAATACGAGCTTCTTCTGTTTCATCGGTGATAGAACCCATAATAGTATTAGGATATATAGGGAATACAGTATTAAGTGAATCGGTTTGAGGTATAACAACAACTTCATGACGTCTATTACCAATAAAAGTATCAGCTACATGAGGTGTTGCAAACTTATCTATATTCTGAACAATACCACCAGTTTTAGGATCTCTACCAATACCATTTTCATCAATAGCTAGTATTTGAACTCTAGGTTTACCTTTAGAATCAAGAACATCTTTAGTAGGTTTAATAGAATCTAATAAAGAATTACGATGATGCATAATAGGTAATCCATGTTTAGCTTCATGATCTTCATTGCGAGCTTCATCATTAATTAGTATTCTACCAGCACTAATATGACTTATTCTAAAAGTATTAGAACCTGTAAAGCGAATATCATTACGAATAGCTTGATTATTACGGAAGATCATTTCATGACGATTAACAGCGTCATTAAAATGTTTCGTAATAGCCGTAGCATTCATAATACTATCCATATTTGAATGATTAATCCTAGAAGCAGGAAATAAATCAGTACAAATTTGATATATTTGATTAAATGAAAGAGCTACATTATCAATAGAGATTTCACCATCAGTATCACCTGTATATTCAGAATCAACAACTCCAATCATTGTCTGACTATCCATAATATCTTTAATCTGTTTAGAAGTAAGATTAGAATACACAAGTTCTTTAAGAGTATCCATTAGCTTTTTAAAACGATCTTTTCTAAACTGATCAAAGATAATATCAATGTTACGTTCAGAGTTCTCTCTTTCTTTAGCAGATATATTATTACGAGGATTAAAAGCAATATCGTAATGATACATAAATCTAAATAGCTCTCTTTGATATTCAGCAAATGTTTTAGCCATATCATCAGTAAATGCAAATTTACGTGGATAATATACGCCATTTGCACCTTGAACTGTATATGCTATACCATTTGTAATAGTTTCGAGTTTAGGAATAGAACCTAATTTATACTCTTTACCATTACGATTCATTACAACATCATAAGAAGCTCTATTAGGATTCTCTTCTAAATCTGTTTGAACTACAATAACCTCATCACCTTCTTTAATATCATCGAGTAACTCATAGATACCTAAGTTAGTAGCAGTACTATTACCTAGAATATTCTCTGGAGCACCGTTAGAACTAAAGTTAATATCAAGACCTTCGTGATATGTTCTACCTTTAATCTCAGGTGTACGATTAATAAAATCAAGAACTTGAGCTTCTGTTAGAGGTAGACCATTAGTAGGAGCAACATCTATAAGATCATAGAAGAAAGCATAATTATTATAAAGCTCTTTATAAGTAGCATCTTTAGTTACTGCAAATCTAGCACTATAATAATCACGTCTATTCTTAAATTCATTATGAAGATAATTAGTGATATTCATAATAGACATGATTTCAGGTATGAGTTCTTTGTAGTTATCACCACGATATTCACGCATACCATTAACAAGATCATAATAGTTAATCTTATTAATTCTAAAACCACTTCTATCACTAATAAAAGCAACAAGTGTACCAAAGAGATTAAGATTATCAACAAAGATACCACCTAAGTCTTGAGCAATCATAGCAAATTTGTTATGAAGAGTTTCGTCAAGACGTATAGCAATGGCATCAGAATTATAATCTGTAGATTGAGTAAGAACTTGTGCAAACTTAGCAACAAGATCAGATTCATAAACAGTATTCAGAGCATCCGTAAGAGATTGCATATCTGACTGCCATTTAGATTCATCTTTATATAAACTCTTAAGATCATCAAGAGCATTAATAGCATTACGACAGTTTTCAGCAGTATTTAGTCGAATTGAATTTCCACCTTCGTCAATGTTAATACTAACAGCAGCTGCGACTTTCTTAGCAGTTTCAATAATCTTAGTTTCAACACCAGTAAGTTTAGCGTCTGTAAAGTACTTATTCATTAGAGCTTTAATATAAGCATCAGAAGCGTATTTACTACCAACTTTAGTGTTTCTAAGCAGCTTTGGAATCAGCACTAAAGCGTTTATCAAATCCGTGTCGAATAGTGCCAAATTTATCCCCTCTTGGCTCATTAGAGACGTTAAAAATTCAAGCATGGATTTAGTATCAATACCCTCTATTTTGAAGTCTATAAGGGGCTGATTTGAAGCCGTCACAAACTCGATTGGCGCATCATCGGTATTAGTAGAACTTTCATCACTTACAAATTCAGTAGTAATACCATTAGCACTAGAAACAGTCTCTGTAATCTCAGTTTTAGGAGTAATAGTTTCATCAGTGGAACTCTGTTGAACTTTGTAGTCCCCGGTAGGAGGCAAGGACTGGTCAGGAGCGGAGCTTTGTGTTTGTCTAGCAATGAGAATATAATCATCATTAGGAGTTGCCATATTAGCAGGAGTAAGCACATAACGATTAAGTTGATTCTCAAAACCTTCAATAACAATACCAACATCTTTACGAGGATTCGGAGTATTAAGCACTCTATATTCAACACCACCAATAGATACATATAAAGCATATTTAGGATTCTTACGACCTAAGTTATCTTCTATAGTATTATTGATAATATCAAATTTAGTTTGCATACTCTTAGCTTCCTGCATAATTTTGTTAGTAAGAGTATTAATATCAGTCTTAGTAGTCTCACTTAAACCAAAGTGAACATCAGCTAAGAAACTAGGCAGAGGTCTACCACTTTGTTCAAGAACTTGAGCAGTATAACGACTAAGATGCCACAAATAACTATTAAGTTCAGCACTAAGATCACCGTTATTTACACTAGGTGCATATTCAACTTCAGTTTTAGTAACAGCATCAATCCAATTGAATCTACGACCAAAGAATATATTATCGAATATAGAGTATTTAGCAGCAATACGAGTAACAATCCATTTAAGATTTGTAGTCGTAAGAGTATCAAATGAATTATCTAAAGCTCTATTAGTAGCATCATTGAACTCTTTGATTTCTTCAAGAAGTATTGCATCTTTAGAAGTAAGAGATTTACTTTTACGTCTATTCTCAATAACGTTAGCAAGAGGTGAATCTGTAACTTGAGATTCAGACATAAGTGCATTATAGAGACTAGAAGCTTCATTGGATAAAGGTTTAATACCTTCAAATTCTCTATAAGATCTACCGAATGTACCACTACCTATCGGTGCAGCATTTGAATCTTCTTCTGTTGCAAGCGCATCACGTTCTTCTTGTTGTCTCGCTTGACGTTCTTGTTCTGCTTTAAGTGCAGCTTCTCTACGAGCGTTAGCGGCTTTAGTGTCAGATTCTTGTCTTTGTAGTCTAGCAAGACGGGCATTATATGCAGCTTTTCTTGTGTCTGAATCAGAGAACTTTGATTCATCTGCTTGTAAAGCTTCAGAAGTTTGATACGTATTAAGTTCATCAGTTAGATCTTTATCAGTAGAAGCTTTGATTTCATCTTCATATAATTTTATTTGATCTTTAATATCTTCAAATCCATTACCATTACGATAATAATCAAGTTCAGCATCAATAGCAGTTCTTCTATTTTCATAGAATCGTTTAGCTTCTTCCGGATTAGTAAGATTAGATAAAAGAGTTCTAGCTTGTTGAGCAGCCTCTTTATCATCTTTATTTAAATTAAGAGCTTCAATATTTTTAGTTGCTGTATCTCGAATATTACTAATATCACTAAGAGTTTTATTATAAGATTCAAGTTTACTATTAGCACCTTTAAGAGCTATTTTAAGACCTAGCAATTGCTCAGCAGTAGCATCTTTAGGAGCATTAGTGATTGCATTTTCAAGTTCACTTATTTGTTTCTTAAGACTAGCAATCATTTTATCGTAAACACTTAATGCAGCTTTAGCATCTTCAAGAGTTGCATTATTTTCAGCATAAGTATTTATATCAGCTTTCTTAGCTATACGAATATTATCGTCTGTATATTTAGAATCAACATAATTACTAAGATACTCTTTAGATTCAGCAGCACGCTTTTGATATTCAGCAGGATTAGCTGTAATAGCTTCGAGTTCTAGTTCATTAAGTCTTTTTTGAGCTTCAAGAGTAGCAATACGACGTTGATATTCATAGAGATTTTTATCGGTAGTACCATTGACTGCATCGAAATGTTTATTGTAAATATCTTCAACAGCTTCAATCTTATTAAGAGTCTGTTCAAAGTAATCAGCATTTGCAAGTAAAGATTCACCTTTATCAAGTGCAATTTGTTCTTCGGCACTAATAGCTTCACCTCTATCTCTTCTATCTTTAATAGATTGAATTTCTTTAAGAGAAGCACTCATATTTCTAAGCATCTCTTTATAGAACTCAAGTGAATCATCAAGACTATTAGCTGCAACTTGATTAAGAATAGCTTCTTGTTCTTTTAGTTTAGCACCAACTATATCACCTTCTGCAAGAGATTCAACAATACCATCAAGACCTGAACGCATAGCTTCTGTAGCTCGTTCAATACCTTTAAGATATTCATGTTCTCTTTCAATACCACGTTTATTGATCTTAGTTTCAATAAATGGCATTATTGCTTGCATACCAGCACCACCTAAAAGACCTCCAATACCTTCAGTCCAAATATCAGGATCTTTAAGATAACTACTAACTCTCATGCTAAAATCAGTAAGAGCGTCAGTATCAGAAAGTAAACCAAAATCTTTACGAGCTGCATGAGTACCTTCTTGCATCGCAATACTCATAGTCATTTCATCTGCCATTTCAGCAAGAGAACCTCCAGCGAAACCTCCAATAGCTCTAAGAATTTGACCTTTATCAGCATTGGGTATAGCATTTAATGTACGAACTATAGCAAATTTATCACCAGTTGCCATAGCTTTACGAATGTTATCTCTGGTAGCTTTAGTAAGAGTTTTAGCAGTACCTAAGATATTCATCCATTCAACTACATCATAAGCTATATTAGACATAGATCTCCAATAACCTTTAGAAGCTGCATTATCTGCATATCTATCAGCAATACTTTCAATATTAGTATCATTTAGAGGAACCTCTTCTAATCCCGGAGCTTTAAGAATAGCATTGCCATTTTCATCACGTTCAACATAGTTCTTATAATTATTAAGAAACCATTCACGTTCTTGTTCATAAGTACCATAGGCTTCACGTGAAGAATCAAGTACTCTACTAATTACAGCAGAACCATAAATATCAGCGATTTTACTAGCACCACTTAGAGCTTTTGCTTTTTGCATTTCATTAGCAATACCAAATACATCTTTAACGTATTTAGATTTACTTCCGAGATTCACAGCACCTCTAAAGGCTTTTCCAAGTAATAGAGAAGCACCACGAGCCGGTAGCATTATACTAGCAGCACTACCTAATATAGAGGGAACCATAGACGCCCAATAACCACCTCCACCCATACGATCTAACAAACTACCATGTTGAGCTTGTTCAGTCATATAAATAGGAAATGCTTCTCTAGTACCTTCATTAATAGAATTACCAATTCGTTCTAAGAAGTTACGAGTATAAGCTTCATCACTTCCCACAAGTTTAGCAGGAAGTGCGAGTAATGAACCCGCACTTTCTATTGTACCTCCAATTATTTCTCCAACAGTTTGAATAAGAGAGTTACCAATACGATTCCAAGTAGATTGATTTCTCGCACGACTCTCTACATAATTACGATAGTTACTAGGAGTAATACCTATGCTACCGTTATGCTTTTTGGTAAGATTCAGATATTCGTCATTATCCATACGATTATCTGGTGATTGAGAACCTATTTGATCAAATATAGGTTTAACTTCACCATTATATTGAATCTTGCCATCCTCTCCAAATAGAGGTATTGCTTCATACGTTTTATCGTTAGGCATATTATCTTAACATAAGAGGATCATTAGACCAATAAGAAACATCATAAGCACTCTTTTGCTGAGGGGTAAGATATTGAGTAGGAATGAAGTTTTCTTTAAGTTCATTACCATGATTAAGTTTGTATATTAATGCAGGTAAGTTGTTACGTAAAGAAACATTATCAGCAAAAGAATAATTTAAAGAACCTTTAGCGTATTCAATATTAACGTAACGATTCAAAGATGGATTGTATTTTTGAACATTAACACTATAAGTACCACTAGGATGCTTAGTAATATTATATTTAAAATCACCAGATGTTATAGGATAATAGTTACCACGAGGATCAATATTAGTATCATTAGTAATAACATCAAGAGCTTGAGATACATTACTTACCATTTGATCTCCAATAGTATTAAATCTATTTAGAGAACGTTCTTGAGGATTAGTAATACGAGAAAGATCTGCACCAAGCTGTTCAACATTTCCACTAAACGCCATAATTTCATTAGCAGTTTGCCTTTGATAAGCATCATAAGGATTAGTCATAGCTTGATTGTATGAACATTGAGCACCTTTTCTCATAGCATCTCTAAGAGCCATATTAGCACCATCATCGTCAGTGTATAATATAGCTTCTCTAGGAACTTGATTATCACCTTGAGCCGGTATAGTAACTTTCAAATATAGACGACCTGTAGCATCAGAACCAATAGATAGATTTCTAGCTGACATCTGATATACAGCATTATTACCAGAACCACTCTTACGAGAACTAAATATATCTTTAAAATCTTCACTAGAAGTCAAAGGCATACCGATAACTTTTTCCAAGAACTTAGCATTCTCAGGATCATCACCAAGACTTGCAGTAGCAAAATTCCAAATACCAGCATTATCTTCAAGAAGCCTAGCAACACCATCGAGAGCATCACTGAATGCGGCTTTGTTATTACTAATAGGAGTAAATAAAGTAATAGGTGTTGTTTGAGGTTTAATACCTACATTATTTGCAGCAGTTAAAAAGTATCTAGTAAGATTACTTTTATCAACTTTACCTTTATCTATAAATCCAGTATAAGATAAGCTAGCTCTAAAGTCTTTTAATTCAACACCTTCACCATATCGTAAGAAAGTATTAATTATATCTTCTGGACGTTTAAGACTTTTAATAGCAGCTGCAAGTTCATCTTTATTATCTCCTCGATAATAACTTAAAAGTTCAGCTTTAGTATCTTCGATAACTTCACTATGATCAGGATTATTACCATCAAGTTGTCTAAACATTGAATCATAAATAGCATTATTTTGTTGAATAATGTTTTGAGCATCAATGTAAGACTTTTCAGCTTGCTGATAAAGATAACGAGATTGATCATCTTTTGCACCTTCATATTTAGCCATAGTAGCCTTAGCATTATCTAAAGCTTCTGTAGCTGTTTTAATATTTGCGTCTACTACAGCAATCATAGCATTACCCGGAAGATTGGCTCTAGTAAAACCAATAGATTCAGTCATTTGACCTTTAATCTTTTCAAGTTGCTTTTTTTTAGCTTTAAGAGAATCAAGAAGAAGATTATCAAACCACTCAACATCAGTCTTACTTTCAACAGCAGTATAAGCACCAATCTTAGCCATATTCAGTAATGAACTTATATTTTGCTCTGTATAGATTTTATTATAAGTAGCACCCATACGAGTTTGATAAGCTTCATCAGATTCATTAGGTTGTTGCTGCAAAGCACTCATACTATTTGCCATACCTTGATCAATATACTTTTGAATAACAGCAGGATCTTGTAAAGCAATAGCTTGTTGCTTTTTAGTTAGCTTAGTAAAATCAGAAGATGATAACATACTTTGTTGCATCTTAGGGTCAGTAACAACATATTGTTTAAGTGCATTAGTTACAAGTGAACTATTAGTACCACCTTGTTTACTATTAAGCCACTTATCAATTTCAGCTTCTTTAGCCATAGCTATTCTAAATTCAGGTTTAGCTGAGAGAACAGCAGTGAATACTTCACGAATTTCATCTTCTGTTACAGATTCAATTGTACTATCGCGAGTAAGAACACCGGAAAGATTACCACCTCTATCAGCAATAATCTTTTGAACAGTAGCTTGTACTTGTTCGGATGTACCGGGAATGTTCATCAAATCAGTAGCATCTTTAATAAATTCAGCATTAAATACAGAACGCTTATCAGCTTTCCATGCTTTCATCATTTCAAGAAGCTCTTTTTGATATATAGAACGATCGTGACCTTTACCAAGAGCAGTACCAAAAGCAGTAATTAATTGTTTACCATTACCACCAAGACTACCACCAGCTTTATTAAACTTCTCAAGAATCATAGCTCTATTTGCAGCTTTGTATTCTTCAGGAGCATCACTAGCTTCATTTTGTTGCATAAGAGCATCAAATTGAGCTTTATTACTTAGAATTGTTTTAACACCTTCATCAGTAAGAAACTTGCGAGCACCATCACTAACAGCTGTATCAGCGAAGAACCAACCTCCATCTTCATCAACTTTAGCTTTAATATGTTCTTGAGTTTCATTAATTTTACCTGCAAGAGCTTCTTCATCTGCACCTTGAATCGCATTATATTCAGACATCTTAATAGCCATTTCATTATATGCGTTTTCATTACGAATAGCACGTTCTTGCAGATTATCAGCAGCAGCTGTTATAGCTGCACCAGCTTCTCTAAATGACGTCAAGTCCAGAGGTCTAGCATCAGGTTGCTTGACATAAGTAAGATCAGCATATTTTAGTCTAACTGCCATATCATGTAAGTTATTATAAACAACAATACCCTCTACCGAATTAACGATAGAGGGTGTAGGATTTAAGTCAATATGTATAAAATGTATAGCATTATGCAAAATTATAATAGTAATCCGGCATAGTAACAGCATCAGGAACAACAGAACCTCTTCTGTTCAAACGTTTAGTACGAAGTGAACGTTTAGGAACAGTAGAACCACCTTGAATCTTTTTAAGATCTTTGAGACTACTAATTCCAAACATTCGCATAAGAGTATCTTTAGGCATATTATCAAAAATATAATCCCTAGATTTATCATCTTTAAGAACACTAATAAGATTAGCAGTTTGTAAGTTCTCCATATCAAATTTAGATTGATAAGCAGTACCAATAGAGCGTCCTAAACTAGCAATCATATCGCCAATAGCAGCTCCTTGTTGACTTCTACGTTGAACAATCTCCATTTGATGATTAAACTTATTAGTTTCATTCTCAGCTCTAATTTGACTATTTCTAGCAGCAATTTTAGCGTTAGCCATACGAGAACGATTACGAAGCTCAACTTCTTTATTATGTTCATATTGTTTAACTCTACTACGCATACGAGAACCTTGAGTTCTAGCAAGCAATATAGACTGACGAGCAACTTGAGAATTAGAACTGTTACTTGTAATATATTTTTCAAGACTACGAACAATATTATTAATATCTCCAATTTCAGCGTCAGTATTTATATCAGTTTCTAGTTCTACACGATCCATAAGAGGAGTCTCAGGAACTCGCATACTTTCCATACGATCAATTAAACCTTTATTAGTTATAAGTTGACTTATACCACCAATAAGATTACCACCAATTTCAGAAACAAATCCCGGACTTATAAAACCACCACCAGCATATTTGCGAGTTCTACCACCACAACGCATACCTTGTTGAATAGTAGTTAAAGGATTTTGAATTTGAGTTTTATCATTAGATGTAAAAGTTACTTCTTGTCCCATAGTAGAACTCCCACTATTATTCCGTTTAATACCATAAGTAGAAACAGGGCTATCAACAATTTGACCACCATCATAATACTTTCTAATTTTACCGCCACATTTCCGTTTAATACGACCACCACAACGAGCTTCAATAGGTTCAGCTTCCATACCAGATTCAGCTTTCATACTTTCTTGAAGATTATAGAGTTGTGCGAGTTCATTTTGAATTGCAGCAATTTGTGCATTAGTTCTTTGAAGATCAGCATTAGCTTTCTCAGCGTTACGACCATTAGTATTACGATCAATCGCATACGTACTACGGTCAGTTAGAGAAAGCATTCTACCAAGCATCATAGATTTTATCGGAAGAGAACTTTCAAGATAACCTTTATGTTTCATAAGAGGTTTAGCAAGATCAGCAAATGTAATTCCATTATACTTTAAAGTATCAGAGAATACATAAGCATTATCTGCGTCAGTCATAAGAGCTTCACCACCTTCTACTTCTGCATTAGATCCATAAGGAACACCACCTTGTTCATGAGAAGGGCCATTAACTTCTGCGGTATTAGAAGATGTTTTTTCAATCATACCACCGTCAGCATAACGTTTAGCTTTACCACCACAACGTTTACGTTTAAGTCTTCCACCACAACGAGCAGCAATTCTACCAAAAGCAGAACTAGGATCAACATCACCAAACGGAGTGCCTTGAACAGTAGGTTGAACTAAGTCACTACCGAAGCTAGCATCGTCTTGATAACCAGTAACACCTGTAATATTAGAGTCACCATACATATCAAGAGCACCTTCTTGTTGAGCAGTGTTGGATAATTTAAGTTCATCTTGAAGAATACGTTCATTACCTGCAACAATCTGACGTTGCCTATCAGCTTCCTCAGCAGCTTTTTTAGCCTTACGTTTCTTACGACGACCTCCAAACAGTCCAACAATACCACCAATAATAGCACCTGCTGCCATACCAATAGGACCTGCCCAAGCTCCAAGAGTTGTACCAGCTAAAGCAGAAGATCCAGCGGCAGCCGCAGCAGTAACTCCCGCTCCAAGTCCTCCGCCAATAGTAGCACCGGTACTTAAACCAGACATTGTAGAAGCTCCTTGAATACCTTTCTCAGCTCCATAACTATGACCTTGAACATCCCCGAATCTATCTCTAAATGCAACTTCACCTCCACCAGCGTATCTACGTCGACGAGGGTAAGCTTTAAGAGTTGAAATGTTTTTAATCATACCACCATGTTTTAATTCATTAAAATCAATAACATCAGGAGAATCAATTTCATCTACTTCACCATAATAGTCTTTAGTAGGAGTCCAATCCTCAAGCATTTTAGCTCTTTCTAATGCTTGTTTAAAACCATTAGCATTATTATGCTTTTGAGCTTTATCTAAAGTTTTAACAGCATCATTAAGAGACATTTTATTTAGTTCTTTAAGCCCTTTACCTGTAAACTTAAGACCACTATATTTAATAAGATGAAAACCTATTTGAGCTTCGGGACTATCAATAAGATTATTATCTTTAAGAAACTTCTGATAATATCCCCAAGTAGTATCATCACGATAGATATTCTTAAAAGGATATTCACCTTTAGCTTTAGCAGCTTTCTTTTGTTCATCAGAAGATGGACCCATCATATCATAATGAAAGAGGCCTCTAGTATAAGGACGAGCAGAGAAAGCTCTTTCAATAACATGATTTTTATAATCCCAAACATCACCTTTAACATATTTGCTAACAGGATAAGTTTCCACATGAGTAACACCTAAAATAGCTCTCGCTAAAGTATCATTAGCTCCAAGTTTACGAGCTATATTGTAAATAGCAGAAGCATTATTATGATTAAATTTAGGAATACTCTTATACTTAGGTTTAGCTTTATTTTTATCAGGCATATCACAAGTATTTGCAGAGTGTTGCTCCTTACCACAAGCTCTTTCCCTACCGGGATCTGGAGATCGTTAAAGAGCAACACTAATTATAAACGAGTATCTTTATCAATCATAACTTCAATATTAGTAAGTCTTAAATCAAGTTGAGTAGCATCAGGATATTTAGTAATATCATCTACATAATCATCAGCTTCTTGACTAAAGAACTTATTCTCATATATCATAGTTATATAAGTCCAAGCATTATGGAACTTAGCAATATCATACCAAGGCTTTTGATATTTAGCTGAAAGTTCAATAAGAGTGTCAATAGCATCTTTATCCATAAAATTAATAAGATTAGGATTAGGATTCCATTGACCATGATCATTCTCAACGAAATCTTCAATGCGATTCCAAAGATAACGACCAGCTTTATATTTAAGAGTTTCATTATCCCACCAAATAGGACTAACACTCATAGGCATAAGACCTGTACACTGAACATCAGTATGAAACATCAACCAATCAATAGTTTTATTATAGAGATAACGTATATTATCTTCATTATTCATAAGACCATTAATAAGCTGACTACGCCATTCAATATGCTTAAAGAGTTTACTTATAGTAGGTTCGGTAGCATAAATGAATTGAACAACACTAGGATGAATAATATCATCAAAGTAAATACCTTTATTCTTAGCATCAGTCTTAAAAAGAGAACCTTTAGTTATATAGAAGATTCCATGCCGGTTAATGTATGAATAATCTCCGATATACGAGTGAAAAGACGTCCATAAGTTAGTCTTTAATGAGTAGGAGATAGAATAAGACTTATACAAGTCAATAGCACCGTTTTTATCTATAATCTTATTAGTGAATATAAATCTTTGGTGCATTTCATCGTATGTAAAGAAACATCCACTATGCGACAATGGATTAGTAGCATTAGCGTAGATATGCTCTTTAAACCATTCTTTGAAGCCCAAATCGGATAATTCACTTACGCTTTGATCGTTCTTAACAAGATAAATCTCACCTTTTTCGACATCACAAACAAGATAACCACGATGCGTAATAATAGCACTAAAACGATTGTTACAACCAATTTTACCAGTAGTGCTATAAATAATTTCTTTAGGTTCACGTTGAAATAAATCAGAAGTACCTACATAAGTTGTATTTTCATCATTGTTACCTAGAGTATCTTTAATTGCAGCTACAAGTAATGTATATTGTTGCTGAATATATAAAGCAATATCATCAGATAGAACATTCTCGATAGCACCTTTTTGAATTGAAACATCTTTATAAGCATCAGCTTTATATCGACGCCAACCAATATCAGTAGATTCACTAGGATTAACATCTGAACGTATAATGCGAGAAGGAAAGGTTTTAATATCGTCAATCTTTTTAATAATAACTGCATCTTTAAAACCATCCCAATTCATAGAAGTCTCATAACATTTACCATCCTCGGTATTCCAAAAGTTATCAATAGGATAACTAACATGACCTAAGTTATCAGCTTCTTGATAATAATTATTCTTAGGAGCCCAACGAATAGCTTTCTCAATATCATTCTCAGCAGTATTGGAAATATTACGTTCAAATATTTTATAAGCACTACTATTAACTCCAAGTCCATCATGACGACATTGAAGATTCATACGACTAAATATGAAATAACTAATGATAATTCTATGACAATTAGCGATAGTAGCACCAGCCCCTTCATGTTGGAAACCAGCAGCAGGAGCAACACAGCGTTGAGTTATAAATGCAACAAATGTATCACCTTTGAGATATTGAGCTTTTGTAGTAGCAGTATATGTTACGGGATGATATTCAACTCTAACAATGGGAGATATACAAGAAAGATTCTGAGCATAAACGTCAATAGTTTTGAATATATCATCTGCATTACGATCATGATAATAACAATCTATAATAGCACGATTATTTTCAATGATAGAATACCATTGAAATCTTGCAACAGTTCTATCATCCCCATGACTATTTGGATTATCATCACCTTTCCATTCACCAGCAGCAGAATAATCTTTACATATTTTGTTATATTCAAATCCGGGATCTAGTAAGTCACCATTTTCATAAGTAATAGTAACACGTTGATAACTTTTATTATTCCATTCATTTGGATAATATTTACTATCAAACATAGCGTTATCATCGAGACCATCATTTTTACTAAATTTATAACTAGAATCAGCAGCTATATTTGAAACGGCTGAATTATTATTAGCAATAAATTCAGGTTTAATAATAGGTCCATTAAGTCTACCATTAACAATAAGCGAATCAGAAAGAAGAACTGATTGAATCAAATCACCACCTTCGTCCCATAAATCAGAACTATCCCCTTTCTCATTTTTAGTATCATTCTTTTGACGATTAAAACAATGCCTCCAAGTCATACGTTCATAAGCACTACGAACACTATAAGCTTTAACTTGTGGCATAGTCTTCTTTTCAATCAGATATTCAAGAGGATATAATCTATATCTATCACGAGAAGCAAAAGCTCCTTTATAGTTATTACCAACTACATTAGAATAAGCTAAATCTCGAACAACAAGTGATTGACAACACCAATTACTATTAGAACTGTCTCTTATACACATCTCCGAGCCCACGAGACAGGCAGAAATCTCGTAT
>ENA-OZLS01000417-OZLS01000417.1-human-gut-metagenome-genome-assembly--contig:-NODE-417-length-17578-cov-10.944074_pt1 | contig 17578 bp, 20 predicted proteins | sample MGYA00243864_ERZ653793 | MGnify/ENA primary metagenome ERZ653793 (study PRJEB26926, sample SAMN06164605) | human gut metagenome | biome: ENVO:00009003; feature: ENVO:2100002; material: ENVO:00002003...
GTGGGCTCGGAGATGTGTATAAGAGACAGGCCTTTTCCGCGCGCGAGAGACGAGAAGGAGACCGAGAATGAGGAGAGCCGCCCCACCGATCAGTATATAATTCTCCGTCATGATCCCGGCCTCCTTTCAGTCAGGCTACGTTGGCGTCATCCGCTAAGGCGAGGACATCGCCGTTCTGCAGACCCAGCTGGGCAATCGTCATGTTGGGATCGGAAGTTTCCTGCATCGTCCGCTTGTTCGTAAACGTGATCTTTGCATTGGAACCGATGCCGAGGTTTCCGGCGTAGGCATCCACAAGCTGCTGGAGTGTGTTCGTACCGTAGACTGCCACACCAGACTTTGTTTTGCCGGAAGCTTTGCGGACAAGGTCAATGGTGATGAGCTCATCATTCACAGCTCCCGCTTCTGCCATGTCCAGCGCCTCGTCGATGGGGTAGTTCATCATGTTGTCGTTCATGTTTTTTCTCCTTTTCGTATAATTTTACGGTTTCCCGCGACGGGCAGCGCCGCTGCCCGTTTCGACCGGTGGACCATCCGGCACTCGTCAGGCGGGGGTGGTGTCATCGGAGGCGTCAAACACCTCCAGATCGTCGTCCTCCTCATCGCCGTCATCGTCATTGCCCATCATGTCGCGGAGCTCCTGCAGCCGTTGGATGAGCGAGGGCCCTTGGGCAGCAAGATCCTCCTCGGAGTAGAGGGCCTTCATAAAAGTCTGATATTCAAGCGAGATGGCCTGAGCAACAGTACCCAGCATATCCAGCGCGACCGCACCCAGAGCATCGTCGGGCGTGTCCCGCGAGAAGTCGTATTCAACACTTATGTCGCCATCATCGTTCAGCGTGAATTTGATAAAGCGCACGTTGTTGTTGAGGGTGTTGCAGGCCTCCAGCAGACGGAGCCTCTTGCTTTTCGGGGTGGAATTGACCAGACCGAAAACGCGGACGCGCACGTCATTGCGGCCGTCGGTGGTGATAAAGCGAATGGTGATGTTGGGGCCGCATTCAACAGAAAAGCCTGCCAGTATCTGCTCGTGATCCGGGCGGGTCACAACATAGAATTTAACGCCCTGCTCCTCGAATGCCTCTGCGATCAGGTTTGTAGCCTTGTATGCGTATTTCTCCATTTGGGTACTTCCTTTCTTTTTTTGTTTATGCTCCTGTATACGGAACAGGTTTTATTTTCTCCACTCCTGCATATGAAGCGGTTCTGCGTTTTTTCCGCTTGTCGGCTTCACTCCTATATACGGAAGCGGTGCCGGATTTCTCCACTTTTCAACAGGCGGCGCTGCACGGCGTGAGATACCCTTCGATCCGCTCTGCCTCTTATTACGCAGGTGCGATCATTTCCTCCAGATAAAAGAGGAGCGTCTCAGACCTTTGTCTGAGACGCTCCTCTTTTATTCAGTTATCCGCCGCAGCTGCGGGAGGTTATTCAGAGTCGCTGTCCGATGTTCCGCGATTCTTGGCATCGCGGACAGCGTTCGCAAGCTCTTCAAGAACGATCTCAATGATCCGCCACTCTTTTTCCGTCTCGATAGGCTCAAAATGCATTTCTCCGGCATCCGGTGTATAGGCCGACGCCAGAATCTCAACATCACCATCTTCGTCAAGTGAACCGTCGGAATATGCAACATAGCTCTTTCCGGTCTCTTCGCTTTCAAATGTAAACAGGACATCGTACTCGGTCAGTTTCCCATCTTGGTCTACGAGAACAAGCTTACTACCCAGCTCCATATTTACACCCGCCTTTCGTTTGATTCCTATCCGAAGTTCGGTCAACCGTCATCCGTTCCACTGAACCAGCCTGTTCAATTCCTCATATTTTTCGGGAATCAGCACATCGGACTTGCTGATAAGAATGATGGCTTTGGCTTTTATCATATCCGTATCTGAATTTTTGGAACCCTGCCGCAGAGCAATGTCGAAGTCGGCATAGATATCACACGCGATCTCCTCTGAGAACGGCGTCTCCGACTGCTGCGCCAGAGCCATTTTAGCAAGACCGCTCAGGTAATACAGATATCCCTCGTTTATGGCGCGCTGTGTCTGCATTGTGTCATGAAGCCCGCGCTGGATCAATTTTAAGGCATCCTCATATTCTCCGCGATCAAATAGGATATCTGAAAGCCGGAGTGCGCACTTGGGCGCGAGCTGCAGCGTATCCAGAGCCAAACGAAGGACGGCTTCCTGTTCTTTCTCTTGGTGCAGAAGTCCGCAGATATCAGCTTCACAGGTATAGCTTTCCTCGTTCAAGGGGAGGTTTTTCCTGAAGTCTTCCACCAGAGACAGCATCTCGTTCTGAAGCTTATCCAGCTCCTTCTCGGAGTCGCTCTGCTCCCAGAGATAGGTCAGATAGCTGATAGAGAAGCTGTAGCCCCGCCAGTCCCAACGGATCTTCGGGATCTTGGCGAGCACCTTGTAGTAGGCCTTGCAATTCTCTATTCGCCCGCAGGAGATGCCGTATTGGAGATAATCCGCCAGCAGTGTGACGTTTTTGGGGAAGATCGTCAAGGCGCACGCCAAAAGGTCGCAGGCAAGGCCGTATAGGTTTTCCCGCGCAATATCAACGGATAAATTATGCCACTCGTTTGCGCTTCCGGGCTTTTCTGCCTGGTGAATGAGCCGGTCAACAAGCGCCGCAAGTTCCTTGAGCGCAGACTCTGCCGTGTATAGGTCTTCGCTGGAAATGTCGGGCAGGTAATTCTGCGCGATCATGATTGCGGTTCTGATGGGGAGGCAGACCATCTCCTGGGTTTCCTGCGCGGCATCGTTTTCGCCGACGGGTGCGATAATAGTAACTTCTCGTTCCATACGAATCCTCCTTATGTGTTGGTGGGATCGGCCGCGCCCGGCAGGGGCGCTTTTTCACGGTCTTCTGCATAGGCTGCGGCCGTGCGGCCTGCTTCGGAAATATTCTGTTGTTCAGCCTCTTGGCCATCTTCCTCATCTAACTCGGCAATTCTTTTGTCGATCTTCGCGATCAAAGCGTCAAGATTAATCGGCTTTTCAGATGCGGTGTCATCCGGCTTTTTATGAGCCGTCACTGTGGAGGGGGAGGGTGCATCCGCCTCTGTATATGACGCCGCGATCTGCTTGGAGATGGGATCGACACCAAATGTAACGTTATCGGGATGGAGGTGTGCTGAAAAATCTGGTGAGGACAGGCTTGAAAAATCAATGTTCAGCCGCGGAAGTCTCTCCGGCGTGAAGAAATCAATCACCGTGTAGCTGCTTTTGCCAAAATGGTCGATATCAAGGAGTTTGACAAGGCAGGGCTTTTCCTTCCCTGCCAATAGAAGTGCTTCGTCTCGCTCCTTTGACAGATGCTGCAGGTCATAGACGGAAATATTGGGCGTCCGATCTCTTTTTTCACCGCACAGTTCAGATACCTCTCGCAGGAGCGCAAGCTCGCGTGTGAACAGCACGACCCAGTTTGCGCAGTTTGAGAGGATCGTGGCCGATTCTTCCTTGTAACGTCGGACCAGCTGCGCCTTTGACTGGATACAGATGAGGTACCGCATGTTCCGGGATCTTGCGGCGGCGATCATACTGGGAAAATCATTCCCGATGGCCGGAAGGCTGCTGAACTCATCGAGGATATAGTTCACACGGACGCTCAGCCGACCGCCGTTCTGCGTTGCGGAATGGATCAGATGCTGATAGCTTTGCGAAATAAACATGGCGACGATGGAGGAATAGGTCGTTTTCTCATCCGGCGTGATCAGGTATACGGCGGTCTTGTGCCGGCCGATCTCAGCAATGTCAAAATTTGAGTTTGCCATCATATCCAGCAGAGAGGGCTGTATCGCCATAGCCCGCAGCTTCTGATCGAGAACAGCCAGAATACTGCGCATGGTATCCTGTGCGGCCATGACGCTTCCCGTAAGACTGGCCGCGATCAATTCGTCCTTGCTTGCCCATCTCCAAAGAGCTGAGTTTTTCGTATTTGTTTCCCTTTCAAACAGCTTTCGCCGGAGACGCAGAAGATTTGAAATGTTCACCGCGTGGTCAGGATGATCATACTCCTTGCATATTTTGAACAGGAGCATGATCAGTCCCAGACAGCAGTCACAGGCCGAGTAATCCCAAAAGGGATCCTTCTCAGAAATCTGATCCAGCGCCAATGTGATGGCGATGTCGTTGGCAAGCTCAGCCGCCTTATCTATGTCGCCCGCCTTATAGTAGCTGTACGGGATCTGAAGAGGGTTCCATGCGTGGCCTACTGACGGATCGCGCAGATTGACGGTAATAATGTGATAGTCCAGATTTCGAAGCTCCCCGGCGGTACGGTTATAAAGTTCGCCCTTGGGGTCATTGATGATCATGCTTTCCCCGGCGTAGGCCAGAATGTTAACGGCGGGCATGACCAGCGAACGGGTCTTTTTGCTGCCCGAGGCGCCGATGACCAGCGTATGGCTGTCACCGGCATCCACGGCCAGCTGCCGCTTCTCTTTATCGTAGAGGAGTGGAAAGCCGCCCACCTGACCGTCAAATGACTTCTTGCCGGAAAAACGGTGGGTGGCGATATCAAAGTGTGCAAACCCCTGAAACAAAGTCTCCGGGCGTGCAAGATTCGGATTGTTGGGATTAATCATATCGATCTCCTTAAAGCGTGTGGGTCGGCGGCGTCCGATCATTGTCGTCGCCATGGCTGTAAATGCGACTGTTGAGCATTTCATTTGCATCTGTTACGACGGTGGGATTATCTCCTGCCAGACCGACCTGGCGGATGCGCCCAAGCAATTCCCGCAGTTCTTCCAGCATGGCGGGGAGACTACCGTCGCCGGCAGGAGGATCGTAGTGGAACTTTTCACGGATGAAGTCCAGCAGCTTTTCCTGATAGTCGCTCTCCAGGAACTGCTGCTCCATATCGGGAACGACGGTCTGAAAGTTGCCGAAGCAGATGAGAAGCAGGGCGACGATATAATCGATCGCCGTTTCGGGAGTGACAGCTCGATCGCAGCGGGTAAAATAGTTTCTGTAGACGGTGGTCTCCCGTATCGTTTTTTCTATAGCCGGACAGATCCGCTCCAACGAATTGGCCAACCGATTCCCGCTGACGGGGTAATCGTTCAGATCGGCCACTATTTCCGGGAATCTTTCTTCTTCGGCATGATACGAAAGTGCGCGCAGGCTGTATTCGTAGTTCTGACGAATGTGCTTGTGCAGCCACGTCCAGACGGCATCCAGCTTCCGGCAGCACACGCCCAGAAGCTTTTTCAATTCCTCGGCCGACTCGAAAAAGCCTTCCCGTACCAGCCGGTCAACGTGCTGCGGTGCCGGTTCAAAAAGCGCTGCGTCGGCGCCTAAAAAAAGCAGCATGTCTCCGGGGAGGATATCCTTGCGAAGTGCCGCATGAAGCCGCCCTCTGGCTTCGGTTGCGATCACAACGACCTTCAGGACGTCTGTTGCCAGCGTAAAAATGTTTTCGATGGAGAGCCTTGACGGCGTCTGCTCTTCGGCAGACCCCGGATTTTCATCGACCGTCCAGACCGGTTCGAGGCCGGTATAGCAATATCCGCCTCTGGACTTAAACGTGGCGGAGATCGCCGGGTCACACTTCTTGAGGGTCGAAAATGTTTGGCGAAGACTTCCTGCGGTACCGATCTCGATTAGTTTATCAAGAAGGACTTCGGTGGTGAGGGGCTTACCGGGAATGCGGGTCAACTGGTCAATGATCTCCTTTTCACCGGACGTTAGTTCGTTGCGGACAGCTGCGCCATAGAGCTCCTGACGGATAAGATCAAAATAGCACGCGGAATTCGCCTGAAAATAGACATAGTGCCGTATTTTGTGGTTGGAAATGAATTGATCCGTTATCGAGCCTACCCATTCACCGATCGCATCCAGCTCGCCCCGATCGAGGTCACCTTCTTGATACTGGTCGTCATCGACCACGGAAAAACCACCATCCAGCGAACCCAGCCGATATTGGATCACGGCGCCGCGTCCGATGAATGTAATGGTCGGCACATTTTCGCTTCCGGGGTAGAAATCGCCCGAATGAACAGGGCTGATCTTGTACGTCACGCCGTGCGGCAAGTCCGGGCCTGCGTTTTTTTTCTTTTTTTTGCCGTTCGGCGAAGCACTGTCCTTCATGAGCTTTTCACCCCCCTCCCAATAAGTCTGCACTCGTATTATAACATCTCAATTTCAAAATTTCGTCAAAATTTTCGCTTCAGAAATTCTTGACGAAAAAATTTTTTCTGTTTTTAAGCGCCGTTGAAGCGTCCTTTCCGTCTTCTTGAGTCCCCCCTGGTATCCTGTGTTCATAGAGAGAAAATCTCGAAAAAACACAGATACAGGGGGTATTTATGATGAAAAAGACGACTTGTGAAACGTTTGTGGCTGTCCTTACGACCATCAAGGAGCGTGGGATCACGACCCGAACGGCGCTGATGGCCGACAGCCGTCTGTACGAGGAATTTTGGTACGCGGCATGTGACTTTTCAGCCTACTGCCTGCTCTCGAAAACCGGCAAACTCACAAAAACGGGCACGCAGCTCCTCGGGAACGCGGCAAAGGTGGACGGCCTTGCGGCCATCGGCATTACCACGCGGGAGGATATCACGCTGGAGTGTGCCGTAAAACTTGTTGACTGTGTTGAGAGGATCATCCGTCGTCCCACGGTCGACTACATGCGCAATTACGCCTATTCTGCGATCAACTCGACAGTGAACGATTACTGGAGGAGGTACTCCGACGAGGTCAACGCCGTTCCGCTGGACGGGACGGTAGATCGCGTGAGCAATACGACCTTCGCCGACCTCATCGGGGATACAGCGTATGATCCTGTCGTTCGCCTCGTCGCGGCGGAGAACGTGATGGCCTCGTCCGAAATGCGCCGGAAACAGCAGACCGAAAGGCTTGCGAAGGAGCGGGATGAGCTCCTCCGGGAGATCGACCAACTGGCGGATAAGCCCGCAGAGCTGCTGATCCACCTGATTAGCCGGCTCAAAGGAAAATCCCAGGCCATCGCTGACTTTATTATTGAAAACGGCGCCAAGGGCGCTTGTGAGAAAACCGCTTTGCTGGCGGCAAACAGGTTTATGCTCCCGAAGACTGCTCTGAGGTATCTGGAGAGCGGGCAACTCACCAACCGCGACCTTCGTCTTTCGGATGACCCGGAGAAGAACGCCGGGCCCGAGGTACATAAAAAGGTCTTGAACAGGGTGTACCACCTCCGCAGCCGCGCAAAAAAAACGATAGAGGCTGCCGACGACAACGACTGGAACGATTGAACGCCTTTGAACGGCCGCCGTATGGCGGCCGTTTGCGTTCCTTTTTTGCGGACAAGGGACGAAACAACATTAAAACTATTGTACTACAGTTTGTGCGCTTTTTCAACATCGCCTATGTGCTTTTTCGACCTGTGGGCCGCAGAAACAGCGAAAAGGGACGCCCTGCGCGGTGCGTCCCTTTTGCGTGCCTGTATACTTTTCAGGCCATGTAGCCCCGGATCTCCATGATGGCCGCCACGATGCAGAACAGGCCGAAGGCCACGATCATCGTGCCCGCCAGCTTCTTTTTCTCCTTCAGCTGGAACATCATCACGCCCACCAGCACCATGCTCAGCGCCAGCAGGAGCATGCTCAGTCCGGGTATGTACAGAATGTTGATCTTCCGCAGCACCCACAGCAGCATGGACAGCACCAGCAGCACAATGGCGATGTTCTTCTTCGTACTCATCGACATATCTCTCAACCTCCCCCGGCGGCGCGGCCGCCTGCTGACAGTGTACCGTATTCCGGGCGGAAATACAAGGCTTTTCGTTACTGCGCCCGGAGAATTTTGCCCTTCAGGATGGCGGCCACGGTCTTGGCGTCCGTCAGCGTACCGTCCATGCACTGACGCACCGCCTCGTCAAAGGGTACGCGCAGCGGCTCCAGAAACTCGTCCTCGTCCGGATGGGTCGCCCCGAAGTGCAGCTCCTCCGCCATGTAGAGGTACAGCGTCTCGCCGTAGCAGCCCGGCGAGGCGATGAGGGTGCCCAGCTCCGTCCACCTGCCGGCTGTGGCGCCTACCTCCTCCTGCAGCTCGCGCCGGGCTGTGAGGAACGGCTCCTCCCCCGGCTCCCGCTTGCCCGCCGGGATCTCCGTCAGCACACGGCCGAAGGCGTAGCGGTACTGACGCACCAGCAGCACACGGCCCTCGTCGTCGATGGCCAGAACGGCCACGCCGCCGGGATGCTCCACCACCTCGCGGGTGCCCTCCTTCCCGTTGGGCAGGCGCACCGTGTCCTGCCGCACACGGATGATGCGGCCCCGGAACACCTCCCGGCTGTCCAGTGTCTTTTCCGTCAGATCCATATCGCGTGCTCCTTTCGCGGTTTTTTCGCAGTATACCACACCCGGCGGCAAAATACCAGCCCCTGTCCCCTCTTGCGTCCCGCGGGAAAATGTGCTATACTATCGGACACGTACACCGGAGAGGAGGGATCACCATGGAAAAGTCCGGCATCAAGATCGCCGCGCAGAACCGCAAGGCGTTCCACGACTATTTCGTGGAGGATCGCTTTGAGGCCGGTGTGGAGCTGTTCGGCACGGAGGTCAAGTCCATCCGTGCCGGCGCCCTGAACCTGAAGGACTCCTACTGCGTGGCGCGGGACGGCGAGATCTACGCCTACAGCCTGCACATCTCCCCCTACGAGCAGGGGAACATCTTCAACCGCGACCCGGATCGCCCCAAGCGCCTGCTGATGCACAAGCGGGAGATACGGAAGCTCCACGACCTGCAGAAGCAGGACGGCTACGCGCTGGTGCCCCTGTCGGTCTACTTCAAGAATTCCCGCGTCAAGGTGGAGGTGGGCCTGTGCAAGGGCAAGAAGACCTACGACAAGCGGGACGCCGTGGCCAAGCGGGACGCCAAGCGGGAGATGGAGCGCGCCATGCGGGAGAAGAACCGCGGCTGACACACGAAGTACAACAGAAAAGAGGAAAACTGTTATGGCTAATAACCCCATCGTCACCATCGAGATGCAGGACGGCGGCGTCATCACCTGCGAGCTGTATCCCGACATCGCGCCCCAGAGCGTGTACAACTTCATCGCGCTGGCCAACGCCGGCTTTTATGACGGGCTGATCTTCCACCGCGTCATCCCCGGCTTTATGATCCAGGGCGGCTGCCCCGACGGCAACGGCATGGGCGGCCCCGGCTACTGCATCAAGGGCGAGTTCGCCGCCAACGGCGTCGCCAACGATCTGCGCCACACCCGGGGCGTGCTGAGCATGGCCCGTGCGCAGGCTATGGACTCCGCCGGCAGCCAGTTCTTCATCATGCACAAGGACGCGCCCCATCTGGATGGGCAGTACGCCGCCTTCGGCTGCGTGATGGACGGCATGGACGTGGTCGACCGCATCGCCAACCAGCCCCGGAACATGATGACCAACAAGCCCAAGAAGGAGCAGGTCATGGCTAAGGTCACGGTGGATACCCACGGCGAGACGTATCCGGAGCCGGAGAAGCTGGCCGATCCGTTCCACAGATAAACAACATTGCACAGCGTTTGCACCGGCGGGGAGCATCCCCTCCCCGCCGTCCCATACGGGGCTGTACCGGTTTCGACGGGGGTGTGGAGGCTGGATAAGCGGGCGGCGGCGCCTGACCGCCATAAAACGGGCAAATTAAACTTAACTGACAACACTAACACTGTTGCCGTCGCTGCTTAAGCAGTGACCGTCTGAACCGGAGCGGCCACCGGCCGGGGAAGGCGTCGTTTAGGTGGCGTCCGTGAGGCGGGTAAGAGTTGCCCCGCCCACGCATCATGACTCTACTGAACCGCAAAGTCTGTCCGGTGTCTTTGCGGGGAGGGAATGCTGAAACCTGACTGCGCCCGGAGAAAGTCCTGTCAAAGTGCTTTCGGACAGGGGTTCGACTCCCCTCAGCTCCACCATATACCCACCATATCTTGCGGTATGGTGGGTATTTTTATCTATATTTTGCGTCTAAAAATTTTCTGGTCGAAATCGGGTCGAAATCCACTTGAACTTTCCCGAATTTGGTGTATATTAGGCATCCCTGACAGGCAAGGCGACAGATAAGCAGATAACGGGAGGTATTGCTATGCTGACAAAACGTAATCCTTTTCACAGAACCGGCTCTACGCAGGAAAGAATTTTTGAGTCCGAAAAAGACCGTGTACCTATCGACAAAAACATCTACTATGTAAAGAGCAAGCGAAAATACTACGCTGTTTTCTACTACGGAAAAGACCCCGACACCGGCAAGCTTATCAAACGTACGCACACATATTCTGCTGAACGTGACGCTCGGAAAGCGTTGAAAGACTTCGAGCGTGAGAAAGCGTCCGACACCTTTATCGCTCCGAAGCAGGACACGCTATTCACCTGCATCGACAATTATATCCGCGCAAAGGAGGTCGCCGGGCGTGAGAAAGCGACTCTATACGAGTACAACAAGTTCACAAAACACCTCCACGCTTACACCATCTTTGAGAACAAGCCAGTTCAGCAGATAACGGAACGTGACATCATCGACTACCTGCAATATCTGGGAACGGCCAAGGGATTGGCTGCCAATACGCGGCGCAAGCACTTTGATTTTCTGAAAAGCGTCCTGAACAAAGCCGTCCGTGACCGCATCATAGCATCCAATCCTATCGCCTACTTAGAACCGCCAAAGAAAACCCCTTCCTGTGCGAAGGCTATGCCCGAAAAGCTTGCCGCAGATGTGATTGCCAAAGCCGAAGGGACAAAGGTGGAGCCTCTCGTGCTTTTGCTGGCCCTGGGGATGCGGCGCGAGGAGGTCGCCGGCTTACGTTGGGAGCACGTTGATCTTGAAAAGGGATTGATACATATCCGCGAAGTCCGCACCGAGGTAAACGGCGTGGCAGAGGTCAAGCGCCCCAAAACGGAATCCTCTGTACGCACCATCGCCATCCCTCCGCATTACCTGAGCGTCTTTGCCAACATCAAACTCAAGCAGAAAAACCGCAACCAACCCATACGAAATATGAACCACCGCTATGTAGTCGGCAAGGCGGACGGTTCTCCTTATAGTCCCAACTACCTCAATGATATGGTTCGGAAGTTCGAAAAGGAAAATGGCCTTTCACACTATCGTCTCCATGATTACCGTCATACAGCAGCGACGCTCCTTCATGACGCAGGAACATCTCTTTACGATGTATCCAAGTTCTTAGGTCATTCCAGCGTAAGCATCACCGCAGACCTGTACACGCATCAAAGCGATGAGACAAACGCCGCCGCAACGGCTAAGCTGTCCGCGATACTCAGTGGTGGCAGTTCTGCGCAGAACGACAGTTGATCGCTTCGATCTCTCCGTCCCTTAATAGGCACACAAGTATGTAAAAAAACATCAATTTTGCTAAATAGATCACTTTTAATTCAGGAACGAGGCGTTTATTTGATAGATTATGTATCTCTACATACCGTTGTCCATATTCCAAAAAAGAATTTCTCTCCTCTGGTCTGGTCTTTTGTGGAGAGAGACACCGGAAATTACTACTTCAAAAAAATTGGCACAGTAGCACTTCGGTACTTCCCTGAAACCCAACGCTTTCTGATCACCGGCAAACTGATAACGCTGTTCTATGACACCCAAGTCCTGAATGTGGACGATATTTACGGCCATGATACAGACCGTTTTGTCCGCGAAGCAAACGAATACCTCTCCCAGCTTGCAGGCATTCGCATAGACATTCGCACGTTTACTGCTTCCCGTATTGACTACTGCTTTAATGTGGAAACACCGTTCGTTCAGGCATACCTTGACCTCCTGAACCACGCCTTTAAAACCACAGATACAGGGCAGCGCAGGAATTTCTCCATAGAGCATAAGACTCCTGGCAGCGTCTATATCAAGACGGCCTCCGACTACAGAAGAAATATCAGAACGAATTACACACTGAACTTCTATGACAAGACCGACTGGATTGCCAACCAACGCAAGCAAGGACATCGCATTAGCAAAGAGGATGATGCTTTTGCCAAGGATATACTCCGCTTGGAGGTGCAGGCAAGCTACACCCTCCTGACTTCCATAAGCAGAAAACACAACTTCGAACGTACATTTGGCAACTTATTTTCCTACGAAATTGCATTTGAAACCGTCTGTTCCGTTTATAACCGTATTTTCCGCAGTGATATATCCCTTGATTTCTATACATACCAAACAGCCAAGCAGCTCATACACAATCCCAAAGCAAGGAGGGCCTTAGAAACCGTGGCCGAGCATCACTCTATTAGTGCCCCTGCTTATCGCTATGCGGTCACCCTTATTAAAACCAAGGGGATTTTCCCCTACGCTTTTCTTCCCAGAGGTTTTGAAGTAGATTGTCTCCCGAATCCTCTCGCACTCATACAGGACAAAATCTCTACACAAATAAACTGAATCCGGAGCAAGAAACAAGCCACGGGGATGCAGCGTCCTCGTGGCCTGTTTATTATCAATTTGGCAGAAAAATAGCATAGAATTTCTGGGTTACGTCAGCGGAGTTGGCTCTCTCACAAATTCGCCATTTTCATCAATGACTGCGGCGTACCGACAGATATCTGCTCCCCACAACTTGATTGTAGCTTGCCCTCCAGAAAAATCACCACATTCGAAAACGTTGTAGTTTGTTATGTCGCTGGAGAGATTTATCAGTATATTCCCGTATATGTCGCAATAGTATGCACATGTAACCTTGGATTGTACCATATATCTGCTATATAAAATGGAAAACTTGTCCTCTGCTACATTCCCAAAAGTTGCATCAATGACATATTTTTGATCTTCATCAGATATATTCATACTTATGTCAGCATTCCAATATCCGCTAGGAAGCATCACAGGAAAGCAATCTCCCGTAGGGTGAAAAATATATAGATCGTAGCTTGACCTCGAAAGATTTCGAACGGTGACCAGTAGGTAATAGCCGTTTCCTAAATCAGCAACAATTGATGGGTTGCCATCTATTTCGACAGCATTAACAACGACTCCGGATTCATTTAAAACATCATATTGCATAGGATTTCCATTGTCCATAAGAAAAAAAGCTCCAATGGCATACGGATAATCTGGTAATAACGGGCATTCCCTGATAATATTACCCGAAGTATCCATAAGAACACCTTTTTTGTTTTTGGAATTATACGTTGAAAAATCTTGCTCTGCCAAAAACAACGAATGGCTCAAGCAGCGCTGGGGAGTTGCAGATTCTCTTTCCGCCAATTCGTACAACCGTAAATAATCGTCAGGCAAAAAGAAGTCTGCAAAAGAATCGAAATACTTTTCTATTTCATATTCTGATAAACCCGCTGCAGACAAGATCTCCGTACCTGTCTCTTTGCTTGAACCATAGCTCTCGTGCTTGGCATTAGATTTAGCACAAGAAGTAGCCAAAAAAAGAATTCCCACAAAGCTTAGAAGAAGGGCAAATATTTTTCTTGCAGTAATCTGTTTCATGTAATACGACCTCCATATTTGTGTTCCGCTTCCAATGGCTCACGGCCAGCATACAAGATTACCCCATCACATATATCCGGATTTATGTTGTTTTGGGTATAAGTCTCTTTTCGAATCATGTATATCCCCTCCGTGCGCACTGTATTGCAGGTTGAATTTCAATCCTATATTTAATATAGCATTTGGGATACCATATCGTCAAGTAGCAAGGAGTGATGATATGGCACGATTTACACCCAAACAGTACAAGAAAGAGCAATTTACGATTCGAATGGAGCAAGAGCTTTTGGAAAATGTAGATATGTTGGCAGCAGAATACAACCTGAGCCGGAGCGAGTTTATCGTCCAGTGTGTGCGCTTTGCTATAGGCCACATGGAGCAGGACGATGCGCAAAAAGAATGACTCCATGTATTATCTGCTGACTCTCTTCGCCCGTATCAAAGTGCTTTTACTGATCCCCGTCAGTTCTTCGACCCGCCGGTAGGTCATGCCGCTGTTCAGCAGTTCCAAGGCATGGCTGATCTGGGCGGGTTTGTATTTTGGCGGGCGCCTCTCCCGATAGTCTGGCTGCATCCTTGCCACAGCTTTGCCGTTCTGCGTGCGCTCCAGGATCATACCTCGCTCAAACTCTGCAAAGGCAAGGAATACCGTCAGAATCAGGTTACCGGTCAATGTGTTTTCGATCAGGCCGATATTCAGAATATGTACCTTGACCTCTCTGGCAAATAGCTCCCGTACCGTCTGCACGCCCTCTATGGTGCTTCTGGCGAATCTGTCCAGCTTTGTAACGACCAGCGTATCGCCGCTTTGCAGTTTACTCAGGAGGGCAATAAAGGATGGGCGTTCCACTGTTTTGCCGGTAAAGGCCTCTGTGACGATCTCCTGACAGCCGTATTCAGTCAGGGCTGCTGTCTGTTCTTCCAAGCTGTTGCCGTCTCTGCTCTGTCCAATGGTGCTGACTCTCGCATATCCGTAAACCATGTTTTTCCTCCTTATTTGTGACACTGAGTTCTAACACCGCCGAAGCCGTTGGTTTTCCGTGCCGCGGCGTATGGCGTCATATTTGTTGAGTTGCGATACCGGCAGAGGAAGGCTGCCCCTCCCCCGCCGGTTTTTGAAACCTACACTTCAAGCATCTGCTGATTGCAATCCATGCAGACGATGTTGACAGTCTTGGTCGCTCTGACGGAACTACCGCAGCAGGGGCACGCATATTTTCTCGTGCTGGACGTGCGTGGCGGTGTTCCTCCGTTTGCTCCGTTATGTGCGCCCGTCCCTACAACACGAAAGCCGCCGTACTCGTTGCGGTTGAGCAGGATGTCCGTCAGGCCATTGTCCATAACAAACATCAGCAGGCCATCGCTGGGTGTGGTATGTGACCAGCCGTATTTATCGCTGTGAGCCACACAAAGGCCGTGGCTTTCAGCACACTCCTTGAAACGGCGGTTGTGGTAGGTGTTCCCTCTGCTGCAATCCTGTATGCCATTTTCATAGTTGTAGTAATGCACCATCTCATGAAGCAGCGTAGCCGTTACTTCTTCGTTGGGGCGGGAAAGCGTTCCCGCCCCGATGTTGATCTCATGTGTTGCACCGTTTTTGGAAAGCCATGTATCACCTCTCAGCGAAAAATGCCCGTAGGCCCTGGGGGTAGACTGGATGGTGATGGTAGGTCTTGAAAGTGCACTTTCAAAATAGGCATCATTCAGCAGGTCGAATATCTTGTTGAGATATCCTGCCGCGCGGTTATAACTGGTAAGCTCTTTCATGTCTTTTCCTCCTTGATTTCGAGGAGCGGACACAGTATACTAACCATGCCCGCTCCGTTGTGAGTTGGTGCGAGGCTCCTTGTCTGTGGCTTTGGTCGGCGTTCAGGCAAGGGGCTTTTCTCATGCAATAGAAAACCTCCGACTGGTAATCTGCTTGGTGTACGCCTTGTACACATCGGGCAGCACCTTTTTGAATGTGGTGGTGTCGAAACGGTTGGTGAGCACCGAAGTCCAGCGAATGATGTACTGTCCCACTTCCAGCTCCTCCGTGTCCTGTGCCATCATTTCCTGCTTGATCTCATCGCGGACACTCTCTGCCTCCGCTTTGACCTCCTCCAGAAGCTCCTCCAGTTCCTTGAGCTGCTCCACCTTCATGACCAGATCGTTTGTAGACATAGCTTTTCTCCTTTCAGCTTTGACGGTTTTCCCGTCTGAATATAGGATAACGCATACTGTGCTCAGTACGCAACAGGTAAAGCGCACAGATCCTTTTACGGACATTTGTGCGCTTCGCATACTGTACCCAGTTCGTTATCTGTGTTATACTATACCGCATCGGGAGGTGGTATCATGGGCGGCAAAACTTCTACGGAGTCTAAGACGAAATACAATGCAAAAAGCTACGATGAGATCAAGGTGAGAGTCCGCAAGGGGGACAAAGAACAGTTGAAGGCCTTCGCAGCGGCGCAGGGCTTGAGCCTCAACGAGTTCATCACAAGAGCCGTCGCAAAGGCGATGCACGACGGGGGCACTTAAAACGGAATGTCATGTGCCGTTTCTGATATGTAGGAATATGTGGTAGACTGCGGCACTGACTTGTATCGCACGATATGGCTGGTCGAAAAAATGGTAGAAATCTGAGATCGACTTTTGCTTGTCGATGAGATCAGAAGCGAATTGCTTTTAATTCTGCGTGGAAAAACAGTGCATTTGCGACTGAAATCTGTCGTTTTTTGCACTTTCTATTCCACACGTTTTCGCAAGCAAATCGCTTCCGGTTCTCGACAGACATCCAAGAATTGTTCGACTCCCCTCAGCTCCACCAAAACAATATAATCCGAACCTTGTACCGATTGGTCATGGGTTCGGATTTATTGTTTTATGCTGCACGTTTGCGCTGTGATCGCAAAGCAACTCCGTCCCTTGACAAACGGGAAAAACCGCACTACAATTCGACTAACAAACGTTAGTTAGTTTTCTTGGAGGAGCCATGAAGCAGGAGGATACGAAGCGAAGGATACTGGATCAGGCGCTGGAGCTGTTTGCCACCCGGGGCTACGACGCCGTCAGCATGGGGGACATCGGCCGAGCCGTGGGCATCAGAGCCCCGTCGCTGTACAACCATTTCCCCGGCAAGCAGGCCATTTTTGAAGCCATCGTGGAGGACACGGCGGCGCAGTACGAGGCGGACACGGGGCGCATCGACATCCATGTGCAGGACGCGGCCCGGGACATCCCTGTGTTCACGGAGATCACGGAGGACGCGCTGCTGGCCAAGGTGCGGCAGATCTTTGACTACTCCCTGCACAACGGGAAGATCAGCCGCTTCCGGCGGATGATGACCCACGAGCAGTTCCGCTCGCCGGAGCTGGCGGAGCTGTACACCCACCGCTATGTGGAGCGGGTGACGGCGTACCACGCCGGGATCTTCCGCAGTCTCATGGCCGCCGGCCAGCTGCGGCAGGAGGAGCCCGACACGCTGGCGCTGCTGTATGTGGCGCCGGTCATCACCCTCATCGGCATCTGCGACCGCCAGCCGGAGAAGGAGGCGGCCTGCCTGAAGAAGCTGGACGCCCATGTGCGGCTGTTCTTCCGGACGTTTCAGGCGAAAAGGGAGGGGAGCCTGTGAAAAAGCCACTGGCGCAGAGGCTGTGCCTGCTGTATATCCTCTCCTTTGACGCCGCCCACGGCCGCATGGCGGTGCAGTTCCTTCTGTCGCCCTACGGCAGCGAGTGCGGCACCGCCCTCCTTGACCCGGCCACAGGGCAGCTCGAGGATGCTGCGGCAGGAGCGCTGTCCGGCATCACCCCTACCGGCGGGGACGGCCTATGCCTGCTGTCCTTTGACACCGAGCGCATGGGCTACGCCGCCCTCGGCAATGATCTTCGCCAGTGGACGCTGTACAGCTGCGACCCGGCGGACGTCTGCTTCGTGGACGGCTACGCCTGCGTGGACGCACGGGAGGATCGCGCCCGCATCATGGAGTATTTCATGGTGCATGAGGACGCGGCGCAGCTGCTGATCGAGTCCCCCGTCATCCGGCGGAAGCTGCGGCTCATGTGTGGCGCCGTGCGGGACAATTTCGATACCACCGGCTGGGGGCAGGTACGCTGGGAGTCCCTGCTCTGACCGCCGCATATACAAAAAAGGCGTGCCGCCCGAGG
>ENA-OZLS01000418-OZLS01000418.1-human-gut-metagenome-genome-assembly--contig:-NODE-418-length-17554-cov-9.065261_pt1 | contig 17554 bp, 17 predicted proteins | sample MGYA00243864_ERZ653793 | MGnify/ENA primary metagenome ERZ653793 (study PRJEB26926, sample SAMN06164605) | human gut metagenome | biome: ENVO:00009003; feature: ENVO:2100002; material: ENVO:00002003...
TACGAGATTTCTGCCTGTCTCGTGGGCTCGGAGATGTGTATAAGAGACAGCCGTCAGCATAGGCAATCTGGGCCACCTGCCTATCGTGCGGGGGCTGGGCCGGACGCTGCGGGGCGACTGCGGACTGAACATTTTCAACTCCCGCGCCCTGCTGTTCTGGCGGGAGCAGGGGCTGGACTCCGCCGCCGTGTCCTTTGAGCTGCGGTGGCAGCAGATCCGCGATCTGAAGAAGCACCTGCCCTGCGAGGCCATCGTTTACGGGCGTCTGCCGCTGATGGTGACGGAAAACTGCGTCACCCGCTGCGGCACGGGCTGTACCCACGGGGCGGGCAGCGTCCTCACCGACCGCACCGGCGCGCAGTTCCCCGTGACCTGCATCTACGGCTGCCGGTGCGAGATACAGAACAGCCGGACGCTGTTTCTGGCCGATAAGCCGGAGATGCGGCGCTGCGGCCTGACCTACGGCCGGCTGCGGTTCACCACGGAGACGCCGGAGCAGTGCGCCGCCGTGCTGCGAAGATACCAAGGCGGCGGCGATTGGTCGCCGGACGACCTGACGCGGGGGCTGTTTTACCGGGGCGTTGAATAAACGTTGCGTATAACCGCCGCCATATTATACGGATAGTTTTTATTTTTTGCAGAAAAAGGTGTTTCTATGGAGTTGAAGATCAAGGCCCTGTCCCCCAAAATCGGGACGGACATCCCCCTGCCCCGCTTTGCCACGGCGGGGGCGGCGTGCATGGATCTGTGCGCCTGCATCGACCAGCCGGTGACGCTGGCCGCCGGGGAGCGGCAGCTCATCCCCACCGGCATCGCCATCGCCCTGCCCTCGGCGGACTATGTGGCGCTGGTGTTCGCCCGCAGCGGGCTGGGCGTCAGGCAGGGCGTGTGCCTCGCCAACGGCGTGGGCGTCATCGACAGCGACTATCGCGGTGAGATCGGCGTGGGTCTGGTGAATCTGGGCGGCAATCCTTACACCGTCCGGCCCGGCGACCGCATCGCCCAGCTGATGGTGACGCCGGTGGTGCAGCCCACCGTCGTGCCGGTGACGGAGCTGGACGAGACGGAGCGGGGCGACGGCGGCTTCGGCTCCACGGGGCGGTGAGCGGTATGGCAAGGATCGTACTGGCCTCCGGCTCTCCCCGGCGGCAGGAGCTTTTGCAGCGGATAGGCATCCGCGATTTCACCGTCCGCGTGCCTCATGTGGAGGAGTGGTTTCCCGACGGCCTGACGCCGCAGGAGATCGTGTGCTACATCTCCCGGGAGAAGTCTCAGGCGGTGCCGTCGGAGGCGGATGAGATCGTCATCACCGCCGACACCATGGTGTTTCTGGACGACAAAAAGCTGGGCAAGCCCGCCGACGAGACGGAGGCGCTGGCCATGCTGACGGCGCTGCAGGGGCGTCACCACACCGTATGCACCGGCGTGACGGTGCGGCAGGGCGAAAAGCTGCTGACCCGCGCCCAGTCCACGGATGTCTATTTCCGCCCCGCGTCGGAAACGGAGCTGCGGGCCTACATCGCCGGAGGCGAGCCGATGGACAAGGCGGGCGCCTACGGCGTACAGGGGCAGGGCGCGCTGCTGGTGGAGCGCATCGACGGCGACTTTTTCAACGTGATGGGCCTGCCGGTGCTGCTGCTGAGCCGTATGCTGGCGGATTTCGGCATCACGCTGCTGGGCTGAGAGGAAACAACGGATGAAACGATTTTTTACGAAAACCGGTATCTGGCTGCTGGCCGGGGCCGCCCTCATTGCCGTGGTGCTGTGCATTATCTCGGCTTTGGGCTCCGGCACCAGTCTGCTGCACAACGCGCTGGGCGTCATCGCGTCGCCCTTCCGGGCGGCGGGCTCGGCGGTGGTGGAGTGGGTCGGCGGCATTGGCGACCATTTCGCCAGCATCGAGGAGCTGCAGGCGGAGAACGAGGCGCTGCGGCAGGAGAACGCCCAGCTGCGGCAGGAGCTGCGCACGGCGCAGCCCGCCGCCGAGGAGAACCAGCGCCTGCGGGAGCTGCTGGATCTCCGGGCGCAGCGGTCTGATCTGGTGTTTGAGGCGGCTCGCATCACCCAGCGGGACGTGTCCAACTGGTCGAGCACACTGGTGCTGAACCGGGGCAGCCGCCACGGTGTGGCGGAGAGCGACTGCGCCGTTGACTGCTACGGCAATCTGGTGGGCGTGGTGACGGAGGTGGGTCTGAACTGGTGCCGTCTCACCACCATACTGGACACCGGATCCCAGCTGGGCGCCATGGTGTTCCGCACGGAGGAGACGGCCATCGCCGCCGGCGACCTGTCCCTGATGACGGAGGGTAAGCTGAAGCTCAGCTATCTGCCGGATTCCTCCACTCTGATCAAGGGCGATCTGGTGGTGACCTCCGGGCTGGGGGGCTACTACCCCTCCGGGCTGCCCATCGGCTCCGTGGAGGAGGTGCGCACCGACGACGGCGGTCTGGCCCGTTACGCGGTGCTGACGCCCCGGTGTGATCCGGACGCCCTCACCGACCTGTATATCATTACGGATTTCGACGTGGTGGAGTGACCGCGGGAAAGGAACTGCTATGACACGACGCACCATGGTGCGAAAGTGGATATTGTACGGACTGTGCGCGCTGGCCCTGCTGGCGGTGCAGGACATGGTGCTGGTGTACATCCGTGTCGGCGGCGTACACCCATTCCTGCTGCCGGCGCTGGCGCTGATCCCCGTGACGCTGGAGCGCAGCGGGCAGTCCCTGCTGTACGCCCTGTTTTTCGGGTTGGCCTGCGACCTGCTGATGCCCACGGGCGTGTTCGTATGCTTCTACTGTCTGGTGTTTTTCGGCGGCGCGTTTCTGGCGCAGCTGCTGTCCGGGCAGGTCATCGTGGCGGGGCTGTTCTGCTCGCTGGCCGTGTCCGCCGCGGGGCTGCTGCTGTGCGGCCTTCTGCGGATCCTGCTGCTGACGTACCAGCAGGGCATCTCCACCGGCCCGGCACTGATGCTGCTGGGCAAGGAGCTGCTGCTGTCGCTGGCGGCAACGCCGCTGGTACACTTCCCCTTTTCCCGGATCTGCCGCCTGACCCGGGGCGAGTGACAAGGAGACATTTTCCATGATGAAGAACCCCCACCCCGCCAAGCGGCGGGTCATGATCCTGCTGGGCGTTTTCGGCGCGTTCCTGCTGCTGTTCGGCGCGGTGCTGTACGACGCCCAGATCCTCCACGGCAGTGAGAACCGCGCCCGCTCCATCTCCAGCAACGCCACCAGCGAGGTGGTGCCCGCCTCCCGCGGCATCATCACCGACCGCAACGGCAAGGTGCTGGTGTCCAACCGGCTGGCCTACACGCTGGTGTTCGATCGCAGCGGCTTTACCGACGACGCTTCGCTGAACGACGCCATCCTGCGGCTCATCCGCCTGTGTCAGGAGACGGGCACCGCGTGGAACGACACGCTGCCCATTGCGCAGACCGGCAGCTTCCTCCGCTGCACCAACGACCGGTCAGAGAGCTTTACCCAATATCTGGAGAAGAACAAGCTGACCGCCACCGCCGCCGGACGGCAGCTCATCGCGGAGATGCGGGCGCTGTACCACGTCGACGAGAGCCTGTCGGAGAAGGATGCGCGGCTGGTCATCGGCGTGCGGTACGAGCTGCACAGCCGCGACAGCTATACGTTTGCCGAGGACGTTTCCTCGGAGGTGCTGAGCCTCATCACTGACGGGCGGTACGAGGGCGTCAGCATCCGCACCGCCTCCGCACGGGTGTACAACACCACGCTGGCGGCTCACATTCTGGGCACCATCGGGCCCATCTGGCAGGAGGAGTGGAGCAGCAACGAAAAGACCGGCTATGTGGGCTACGCCGACAAGGGGTACTCCATGAACGACCTTGTGGGCAAGGACGGCGTGGAGAAGGCCTTCGAGGAGTACCTGCGGGGCACGGACGGCCGGCGGCTCATCACCACCGACGAGGACGGCAAGCTCACCGGCGAGCTGTACACACGGGAGCCGCAGCCCGGCGGCACCGTGGCGCTGACGCTGGACATCGACCTGCAGGCCGATGTGGAGCGGGCACTGGCCCAGACGATTACCGGCATGATCGACGAGGACAGCAACGAGCGCGGCGGTGCGGCCGCCGTGGTCAGCGTGGGCAGCGGCGAGGTGCTGGCGCTGGCCAGCTACCCCACCTACGATCTGTCCACGTTCAATGAGGACTACGAGGATCTGGTGGCCGACGAGCGGCTGCCCATGTTCAACCGGGCCACACAGGGCACCTACGCCCCCGGCTCCACCTTCAAGATGTGTACCGCCGTGGCGGCGCTGGAGAGCGGCATCATCACGCCGTCCTCCATCATTCAGGATCGCGGTATCTACACCTATTACCGCGACCCACAGCCCATGTGCTGGGTCTACCGGCAGGGCGGCTCCACCCACGGGCGCATCAACGTGACGCAGGCCATCACCGTATCCTGCAACTACTTCTTCTATGAGGTGGGGCGGCTCACCGGTATCCGCACGCTGGACAGCTACGCCTCCCAGTTCGGTCTGGGGCAGTCCACCGGCATTGAGATCGGCGACTCCAGCGGCGTGCTGGCCTCCCCGGAGTGGGCGGACAGCCACAACCGGGAGTGGACGGACGGCCAGACCATTACCGCCGCCATCGGACAGTCCTACAACCTGTTCACCCCCCTGCAGCTGGCCAACTACATCGCCACGCTGGTGGGCGGCGGCGAGCACTATCAGGCCCATCTGCTGAAAAACGTCAAGGAGTACGACAACTCCCGGCTGCTGTACGTCTACGACGATGAGCCGCTGAACACGGTCGAAATGTCCGGCTCCACGGTAGAGGCCGTGACAAAGGGCATGCACGAGCTGACCGTCTCCGGCGGTGTGGCCTTCGCCTTCCAGGACTGCGTGGTTTCCGCCGGCGCCAAGACCGGCTCGGCGCAGGTGGGCACCGATATCGCCAACGGCGTGTTCGTGGCCTACGCCCCCTATGAGGATCCGGAGATCGCCGTGGCCATCGTCATCGAAAAGGGCGGCAGCGGCGCGGCGCTGGCCACCGCCGCCGTGGAGATCATCAACTCCTGGTTCAGCCACACGGACGATGGCGCCGCCATCGGCGAGAACACCCTTTTGAAGTGAGAGGAACCCTATCTATGATCCCTGTTTTTGATCCGCAGGACAGCTCCTGCAAAACACCCTTCGGCGCGGCCAAGTGCGGCGCACCGGTAACCTTTACCCTGCGGGACGAGACGTACTACGCCTGCGAGCTGCTGATACACCGGGAGTTCGCCGGTGCGGACGAGGCCGTGCCCCTGCCCCCGGCGGAGGGCGGCTTCTCCGGCGTCTACACCGCGCCGGACGCGCCGGAGCTGTGCTGGTACGGCTTCCGGTTCACCCGGGGCGACGGCAGCACCGTCTGTCTGGGAAAAAACGGCTGGTGCGCGCAGGACGCGCTGGCCTGCTGGCAGCTGACGGTGTACGAGGACTCCCTCACCCCCGCTTGGTTCGGCGAAGGCGTGACATACCAGATTTTTCCAGACCGTTTCCGCCGCACCTCTGTGCCGGATGTCACCGGCATGGTGGGGCGGCGCTGGGTACACGATGACTGGGGCGACCAGCCGGTGTTCCTGCCAGACGAAAACGGACAGATCACCAACCGCGACTTTTTCGGCGGCTCGCTGGCGGGCATCACCGAAAAGCTGGGCTATCTCAAGAGCTTGTCGGTCAGCACGCTGTATCTCAACCCCATTTTTGAGTCCGACAGCAACCACCGCTACAACACGGCGGATTACCGGGCCGTTGACCCCCTGCTGGGCACGGAGGAGGATTTCCGTACCCTGTGCCGGGAGGCCCACGCCCGGGGCATCCGCGTCATTCTGGACGGCGTATTCAACCACACCGGCTCCAACAGCCGCTACTTCAACGCCGACGGCTTCTACCCGGAGCTGGGCGCGGCCCAGAGCACCGACTCCCCCTACTTCAGCTGGTACAGCTTCCATCCGTGGCCCACGGACTACGATGCGTGGTGGGGCGTACATACGCTGCCGGCGGTCAACGAGGAGCAGCCGGACTACCGGCGGTTCATCATTTCCGACAAGGATTCCGTGGTGCGGCGCTGGCTGCGGCTGGGAGCTGACGGCTGGCGTCTGGACGTGGCCGACGAGCTGCCAGACGATTTCATCGCCGCCATCCGCACCGCCATAGAGCAGGAAAGAGCCGATGCCTACCTGTTGGGCGAGGTGTGGGAGGACGGCAGCAACAAGATCGCCTACTCCCGCCGCCGCCGCTATCTGCTGGGCCGGGAGACGCACGGTCTGATGAACTACCCCTTCCGGACGGCGCTGCTGGCATGGCTGGGCGGCGGAGATGCCGCCGCGTTTCGCGACACCATGGAGACTATCCGGGAAAACTATCCCCCTGCCGCGTTCTACGGAGCCATGAACTTTCTGGGCACCCACGACACCGCCCGCATCCTGACGCTGCTGGGCGCGGCACGGACGCCGGAGGATAAGCCCGCCCGGGCGGCGTACCGTCTCTCTCCCGACGAGCTGACGCGAGGCCGGAGAAAACTGCGGCTGGCCGGGATGCTTCTATATACCTTCCCGGGCTCCCCTACTCTCTATTACGGCGACGAGGCCGGGATGCAGGGCTTCGAAGACCCTCTGAATCGCGGCACATACCCTTGGGGGCAGGAGGATGAGGCGCTGCTGGCGTTCTTCCGGCAGCTGGGACAGCTGCGCTCACAGCGCCCTTCCCTGCAGCGGGGCGATATCCGCTACCTGTACGCGCAGGGCGGTGGACTGGTCATAGAGCGCCGCTGCGGCGATGAGCGCACGGTAACGGCGATGAACGCCGGCACGCAGGTATTGACGCTGGCGCTGGACTGGGACGGCCCGCTGTGCCGCGACGGCGTCACCGGTCAGCAGTTTCTGGTGCAGAAGGGGCAGGTGCAGCTGACTCTGCCGCCGCTGGACGGTGTAATTTTGCTGTCATAGTGTTTTTCCTGTGGATGTTTCACGTGAAACATCCACAGGAAATTTTATTTTTTCGACGTTTCACGTGAAACATCTTTCGCAAATTGCAAATTTTCTATTGAAACTGACCACTCTTGTGGTATACTAAGAAAGATACAGAATCAGACAGAAAGAGGAGTTTGCCGTGTCAAAGATCATTGCCATCGTCAATCAGAAGGGCGGCGTGGGAAAGACCACGACCTGCGTCAATCTAGCCGCCGCCGTCAAGGCCAAAGGCAAGCGGGTGCTGCTGTGCGATTTTGACCCGCAGGCCAACGCCACCAGCGGCATGGGCGTGGACAAGTCCGTGTCCAACGGCGTGTACGACGTGCTCATCAACGGCACGGAGACGGCGAAGGCCATCGTCTCCACCCCCTATGGCGACGTGCTGCCCAGCAGCAAGGCGCTGGCTGGCGCCGGCGTGGAGATGATCGAGCTGGAAAACCGGCAGTTCCTGCTGAAGGCCGCGCTGCGGCAGGTGGCGGAGCAGTACGACTACATCTTTATCGACTGCCCCCCCTCGCTGGAGCTGCTGACACTGAACGCACTGTGCGCCGCCAACAGCCTGCTGGTGCCGGTGCAGGGCGAGTATTACGCGCTGGAGGGGCTCAGCGACCTGATGAACACGGTGCGCATCGTGCGCCGCAGCATGAACCCCTCGTTGGACATCGAGGGCGTGCTGCTGACTATGTTCGATGGCCGCACCAACCTGTCCATTCAGGTGGCGCAGGAGGTCAAGCGATTCTTCGGTGCCAAGGTGTACAGCACCGTGATCCCTCGGAACGTCCGGCTCAGCGAGGCCCCCAGCCACGGGCGGCCCATCACCGCCTACGACCGGAATTGCCGGGGCGCGGATGCCTACATCGCGCTGGCAGACGAGTTTTTGAGGCGAAACGCCTGAAAGGAGACGCACTATGGCAGGAACATCCAAGGGTTTAGGCAAGGGCCTCGGCGCTCTGATGGGCGACGACATGATGGAGCTGAACGATGAAAAGAGCAGTCTGATGCTGCCCATCAGCCAGGTGGAATCCTGTGCCGCGCAGCCCCGCAAGCTGTTCGACCCCGACGCGCTGGCCGATTTGGCTGATTCCATTCGTCAGCACGGCATCATCCAGCCGCTGACGGTGCGGAAGCTGCAATCCGGGTACTATCAGATCATCGCCGGTGAGCGGCGCTGGCGTGCCGCCCGTATGGCCGGACTGACGCAGGTGCCCGCCGTGGTCATCGAAGCCGACGACCGCAAGGCCATGGAGCTGGCCATGATTGAGAACCTCCAGCGGGAGGATCTGAATCCCATCGAGGAGGCCGAGGGCTACAAGGTTCTGATGGAGCAGTACGGCATGACGCAGGAGGAGACAGCCAAGCGGGTGGGCAAGTCCCGCCCCGCCGTGGCCAACGCCATGCGGCTGCTGAACCTGTGCGAGCCGGTGCGGGCCATGGTGGAGGACGGACGCCTGTCCGGCGGCCACGCCAGAGCGCTGCTCCCCCTCCCCGCCAAGCAGCAGGAGACAGCCGCCGCCGCCGTGCTGAAAAATGATCTATCCGTGCGGCAGACGGAGCTGCTGGCCAAGAAGCTGCTGGCAGAGGCGCCGGAAAAGCCGGTAAAAGACCCGCTGACCGTCAACTACGCCGAGGAAGCCGCCAAGGAGCTGGGAGAACGTCTGGGCCGGGGCTGCCGCATCGTCACCGGCCGCAAAAAGGGCCGCATCGAGCTGGAATACTACGGCACGGACGATCTCAACGATCTGCTGGACGCGCTCCACACTATCAGAAAGAAATAACGCTGTTTCACGTGAAACATTCAGAAGAACGAGGTAAAAACAATGCTGGATATCAAATTTGTCCGGGAAAACCCGGAGGCTGTTAAAGAAAACATCCGCAAGAAGTTTCAGAACGCCAAGCTGCCTCTGGTAGATGAGGCCATTGCGCTGGACGCCGAGCGCCGTCAGGCCATTGCCGACGGTGAGACGCTGAAGGCCGAGCGCAACAAGCTGTCCAAGGCCAACGGCCCCCTGTTCGGCAAGCTGAAAAAATGCACCGACGAGGCCGAAAGATCTGCTATTCAGATGGAGATCGACGCCAACAACGCCGCCGTCAAGGCCGATGCCGAACGCATGGCCCAGCTGGAGGCCAAGAAGGAGCAGGCCGAGGCGGCCCTGAACAAGATCATGCTGGTAATTCCCCAAATGATCGACCCCTCCGTGCCCATCGGCCCGGACGACAGCTGCAACGTGGAGGTACAGCGCTTCGGCGAGCCCAAGACCCGGGACTTTGACATCCCCTACCACACCGACATCATGGAGCGCTTCGACGGTATCGACATGGACGCCGCGGCCCGCGTGTCCGGCAGCGGCTTCTACTACCTGCTGGGCGATATTGCCCGTCTCCACGAGGCCGTGCTGGCCTACGCCCGGGACTTCATGATCGGCAAGGGCTTTACCTACTGCATCCCCCCGTTTATGATCCACGGCAACGTGGTGGAGGGCGTCATGAGTCAGACGGACATGGACGCTATGATGTACAAGATCGAGGGCGAGGATCTCTACCTCATCGGCACCAGCGAGCACTCCATGATCGGCAAATTCATCGACCAGATCATCCCGGAGGACAAGCTGCCCCAGACCCTGACCTCCTACTCACCCTGCTTCCGCAAGGAAAAGGGCGCCCACGGCATCGAGGAGCGCGGCGTCTACCGCATCCATCAGTTCGAGAAGCAGGAGATGATCGTGGTCTGCAAGCCGGAGGATTCCAAAAAATGGTACGAGCAGCTGTGGCAGTACAGCGTGGAGCTGTTCCGCTCACTGGATATCCCCGTGCGGCAGCTGGAGTGCTGCTCCGGCGATCTGGCCGACCTGAAGTGCAAGTCCTGCGACATCGAGGCATGGTCGCCCCGTCAGCAGAAGTATTTCGAGGTCTGCTCCTGCTCCAATCTGGGCGACGCGCAGGCCCGCCGCCTGAAGATCCGCTACAAGGACGCCGGCGGCAAAATGCAGCTGTGCCACACGCTGAACAACACCGTGGTGGCGCCGCCCCGCATGCTCATCGCCTTCCTGGAGAACAATTTGCAGGCGGACGGCTCCGTGCTGGTACCGGAGGCCCTGCGCCCCTACATGGGCGGCAAGGAACGTCTGGTGCCGCTGCACTGAGCAGAGCCTTGATAGCGTATCGTAGTATTTTATAGAATTTATACGGTTCGTATAGGAGAATTTGATCCATGAAGAAATTTTTCAACGAATTTAAGACCTTTGCCATGCGCGGCAACGTGCTGGACATGGCCATCGGTGTTGTGATCGGCGCCGCCTTCGGCAAGATCACCACCTCTGTCGTCAACGACATCATCATGCCCCTGATCGGGCTCATCACCGGCGGAATCGACCTGACCCAGTGGAACATCCTGCTCAACAGCGCCGCCGTGGAGGCCGGGGCCGACCCCGTCACGCTGGGCATCGGCAATCTGCTGGCTGTGATCCTGGATTTCATCACCGTGGCCTTCGCCATGTTCCTGCTGGTCAAGGGTATAAATAAGCTGCACTCTCTGGGCAAAAAGGACGAGGAGCCCGCGCCGGAGGAGCCTGACGCCCCCACTGCGGAGGAGCTGCTCACCGAGATCCGCGACCTGCTGAAAGAGCAGCAGAAATGAGAGATATCCTGACGCAGGGGCTGGCACAGCTGGGCCTGCCCGCAGACGCCGTGCCCCAGCTGGAGGCCTACGCCGCGCTGCTGCTGGAGAAAAACAAGGTCATGAACCTGACAGCCATCACGGCGCCGCAGGAGGTGGCCACCCTGCACCTGCTGGACTGCGCCGCGCTGCTGACCATGGCAGACCTGCGGGGCAAGCGGGTCATCGACGTGGGCACCGGCGCCGGGTTCCCCGGCATGGTGCTGCGGATCCTGGAGCCGGACTTCGACCTGACGCTGCTGGACAGTCTTGGCAAGCGCGTCGACTTCCTCCGTGAGGTGTGCGCCTCCCTGTCGCTGGCGCGGACGAACTGTGTTCACGCCCGTGCCGAGGAATACGCCGCCGGCCACCGACAGCAGTACGACATCGCCGCCTCCCGTGCCGTGGCCAACCTGAACCTGCTGTGCGAGCTGACGCTGCCGCTGGTAAAGGTGGGCGGGCAGTTCCTGGCCATGAAATCCGTCTCCTCTGATGAGGAGATCGACGGTGCGCGGGGCGCCGCGGGCCAACTGGGCGGCCGCATCGCCGCCATCCGGGACTACACCGTGCCGCAGACGCAGGTGCGCCACCGGCTGGTGGTCATCGAAAAGGTCAAGGACACCCCAGCCGTCTACCCCCGTAGCTTTGCCCGTATGAAAAAAGCGCCGTTGAAATAGCGGCATCACCCGGAAAGGAGGGTCACATGGGAAAGATCATCGCCGTCGTCTCCGGCAAGGGCGGCACCGGCAAGACATCCTTCACCGCCAATACCGGACTGGCGCTGGCCTCCCTTGGCCAGCACGTCCTTTGCATGGACTGCGACATCACCCTGCGGAATCTAGATCTGGCGCTGGGCCTCAGCGACCGTGCGCTGATGGACTTCTCCGATGTGCTGGCGGCGCGCTGCACGCTGGAGCAGGCCGCTGTGACCCATGAGCAGTACCCCACACTGGATCTGCTGACCGCGCCCATGGCCGACAAGCCGCTGGCGCTGACGGTACGGCAGCTGGCGGCGCTGGCCCGCGAGATACGGGAACGGTATGACTGGTGCCTGATGGACGCCCCCGCCGGACTGGGGCAGGGCTTCAAGATGGCCGCCTGTATGGCTGATCAGGTCATCGTTGTCACCACCACCGACATCTCCGCCATGCGGGACGCCCAGCGCACCGCCATGGAGCTGTCCGCCTTTCCGGCCAACGCCGTGCATCTGGTGGTGGGCCGCGTCTCCCGCAAGACCCTGCGGGCGCTGCATACCACCATCGACGACGCCATCGACACCGCCGGACTGCCCCTGCTGGGCGTCATTCCGGAGGACGAGGATGTCCCCTACTGTCTGAACCGGGGGCTGGTGCTGCGCGATCGCAACTACTATGCCGCCCGGGCCTACGAAAACATTGCCAAACGCATCATGGGCCGCAAAGTGCCCCTGATGAAGATATAACGGAGAAAGGAGCGCCCCTTATGAATATCGCTTTGATGGCGCATGACAACAAGAAAGAGCTGATGGTGCAGTTCTGCACCGCCTACTGCGGCATACTGGCTAAGCACACCCTCTGCGCCACCGCCCGCACCGGCCAGCAGATCGCCGAGGCCACCGGTCTGACCATCCACCGGTTCCTCTCCTTTGCCCACGGCGGCGGCCAGCAGATCGCGGCCCGCATCGCCTACAACGAGATCGACATGGTGCTGTGCTTCGGCGACCCCAACCAGAAGACCGCCGACGAGGATGTGACCTACATCTCCCGCCTGTGCGACCAGAACAACATCCCCTTTGCCAGCAATCTGGCCACCGCCGAAATGCTGGTGCTGGGTCTGGATCAGGGCTATCTGGACTGGCGCGACATCGTAAACCCCAAGAGCAAGCCCTTCACCGCGTAAAGCGCCTTGACAACGGGCGGATAATCGCATAGAATAAGGGACAACCGCGTTGAATCTGCAGGAGTAACCCGCACAACGCCGCCAGCAGAGAGGTGCGCCGCCGGCTGAAAGCGCATCGCGGCAGAACGGGCCAAGACAGCAGACGAGCGGGGATGGAAACATCCACGGCGTGCTCCCCGTAACAGGAGCAGAAAGGGCCGCATGGCGGCTGAAATTGGGTGGCACCACGAAGTGTTTCTACGCTCTCGTCCCAACACAGGGGACGGGAGCGTTTTTTCATCGCTTTCCCGCTCCGTGGCGCCGAAAAGGAGAAACTATGCAGAAAGTGATCGATTTCATCAACACCCACACCTACGACATCTTCATTCCCCTGGCGGCGCTGGCGCTGCTGCGTCTTGGCATGTGCCGTGCGCAGCTGAAAAAGACCGCCGCCATCCGGGAGAAGAAGGGCATTTACCACGCCGTGGAGGGGAACTACGCCGAGATGGGCGCATGGCTGGGCATCCTGCCCTTCTGCGTGCTGGCGGTGGCCCTCCCCCGCATCTGGTACGTCTGGATCGTGCTGGCGGTCATCGGCGGCGTCATTATGGGCCGCGCCGGAAAAAAGAAGGGCGTGGAGCTGGACAACATCTACCGCGAGGTGGCGTGGGAGCTGAAGCACGAGGCGGAGGCCGAGGCCGCGCGGGAAGCCGCGTCCCACACGCTGGAGCATGGCGCGGACGCCGCCATTACAGACGGCAGCACAGAGGAAACGGAAAACACAGAGGATAAAGGAGAGACGGAAAATGACTAAGATGACACCCCGCACCCTCTCGGGCTTTATGGAGCTGCTGCCTCAGCCCCAGCAGCAGATGGAGCGAATGATGGATATCCTCCGGCGCACATACAGCCTGTACGGCTTCACGCCGTTGGACACGCCGGTGATCGAGGCCAGCGAGGTGCTGCTGGCCAAGGGCGGCGGCGAGACGGAGAAGCAGATCTACCGCTTTCAGAAGGGTGACGCCGATCTGGCGCTGCGCTTCGACCTGACCGTACCGCTGGCCAAGTATGTGGCCCTGCACTACAACGACCTGTCCTTCCCCTTCCGCCGCTACCAGATCGGCAAGGTCTACCGGGGCGAGCGCGCCCAGCGGGGCCGCTTCCGGGAATTCTATCAGGCGGACATTGACATCATCGGCGACGGGAAGCTGGACATCACCAACGAGGCGGAGATCCCCGCCATCATCTACCAGACCTTTACCTCGCTGGGCCTGAAGCGGTTTCAGATCCGCGTCAACAACCGGAAGATCCTCAACGGCTTTTACGCCATGCTGGGCCTGACGGCGCGGTCCGGCGACATCATGCGCACCGTGGACAAGCTGGACAAGATCGGCGCGGAGAAGGTGCGGACACTGCTGACGGACGAGGTGGGCGTGTCCGCCGAAAGCGCCGATGAGATCCTGAAGTTCATCGCCATCACCGGCGGCAACGAGCAGGTGCTGGCCGCGCTGGAATCCTACCGGGGCCGCAACGAGGTGTTCGACGAGGGTCTTGACCAGCTGAACACCGTGGTAAAATACCTGTCCGCCTTCGGTGTTCCGGCGGAGAACTTCGCCGTAGACCTGACCATCGCCCGTGGACTGGATTACTACACCGGCACGGTGTATGAGACAACGCTGCTGGATCACCCGGAGATCGGCTCCGTCTGCTCCGGCGGCCGGTACGACAATCTGGCGGAGTACTACACCGACAAGCAGCTGCCCGGCGTGGGCATCTCCATCGGCCTGACCCGTCTTTTCTATGTGCTGGGCGAGCAGGGCATGCTGAACCCCGGCCTCCCCACCGCCCCCGCCGACGTGCTGATCCTGCCCATGACCGCCGAGCTGGCCCCCGCCGTAACGCTGGCCACCCGCCTGCGCGCCGCCGGTGTCCGCACCCAGCTCTACACCGAGCAGAAGAAGTTCAAGGCCAAGATGAGCTACGCCGACAAGCTGGGTGTACCCTATGTGGTGTTTCTGGGCGACGACGAGATCGCCGGGAACGTGGTGGCCTGCAAGGACATGGCCTCCGGCCAGCAGACCACCCTGCCCTTTGACGAGACGCTGGGCCTCATCCGCCGCGGCCTCGACGCCCTGAATGCAGGCACGGTCATCGTGGAGAAATAACCCACGCCAACGCGCCAAATCCGACAACCATTCGTAATATTTGCTTTTTATTATACAAAACATTATCACAACAGGAGGACAAAACAATGATGCAGATGCGCACACATACCTGCAACGAGCTGCGGCTGGAGCATGTGGGCCAGTCCGTGAAGCTGGTAGGCTGGATGGAGAACGTCCGCGCCGTGGGTCAGAACTTCGCCTTCGTGGTGCTCCGCGACTTCTACGGCACCACCCAGATCGTGGTGGAGACGGAGGATATGATGGCCGTCATCCGCGACCTGAACAAGGAGTCCACCATCAGCGTGGAGGGCGTGGTGCGGGAGCGCGCCAGCAAGAACCCCAAGCAGGCCACCGGTGACATCGAGGTGGTGCCCAGCAAGATCGAAGTGCTGGGCCGCTGCCGCTACAACTCCCTGCCCTTTGAGATCAACCGCAGCCGCGAGGCCGACGAGCTGCAGCGCCTGAAGTACCGCTATCTGGATCTCCGCAACCCCGCCGTGAAGCAGAACATCATCCTGCGCTGCCAGGTGGTGGCCGCCCTCCGCGCCGCCATGACCGACCACGGCTTTCTGGAGATCACCACACCGATCCTGACCGCCTCCTCCCCCGAGGGCGCCCGGGACTATCTGGTGCCCGCCCGCAAGCACCCCGGCAAATTCTACGCGCTGCCCCAGGCCCCCCAGCAGTTCAAGCAGCTGCTGATGACCTCCGGCTTCGACCGCTACTTCCAGATCGCCCCCTGCTTCCGGGATGAGGACGCCCGGGGCGACCGCTCCCCCGGCGAGTTCTACCAGCTGGATATGGAGATGGCCTTCGCCACCCAGGACGACGTTTTCGCCGTGCTGGAGGATGTGCTGCCCCCCATCTTCGCCAAGTATGGCACCTACAATGTGGCCTCTGCCGCGCCGTTCCGCCGTATCGCCTACAACGACGCTATGGAGACCTACGGCTCCGATAAGCCCGATCTGCGTATCGACCTGACCCTCACCGACATCTCCGGTGAGGTGAAGGGCTGCGGCTTCGAGCAGATCGACGGAAAGGTGGTCAAGGCCATCGCCGTCAGCGACTGCACCCTGACCCGCAAGGCCATTGACCAGCTTTGCACCGATGTGGAGGTGCAGTCCGGCAGCAAGCCCTACTGGTTCAAGGTGGACGAGAACGGCCAGCTGGCCGGCGGCATCGCCAAGTTCCTGGGCGGCTGCCATGAGGCGCTCGCCGCCAAGCTGGGCCTGAAGCCCAATATGCTGGTGGGCGTGGCCGCCGGTGACAAGGGCGCGGCCATCAAGACCGCCGGCGTCCTGCGCAATAAGCTGGGCGCCGCCTGCGAGGGCCACATGGACAAGGAGCGCTACGAGTTCTGCTGGATCGTGGACTTCCCCATGTACGAGATCGGCGACGAGTCCGGCGAGCTGGAATTCTGCCACAACCCGTTCTCCATGCCCAGCGGCGGGCTGGAGGTACTGCTGAAGGCCGAGCGAGGCGAGATCGACCCCCTGACCATCACCGCCGACCAGTACGATCTGGTGTGCAACGGCGTGGAGCTGTCCAGCGGCGCCGTCCGGAACCACGACCCCGAGATCATGATCAAGGCCTTCGAACTGGTGCGTCTGGGTGAGGAGGACGTGAAGAAGAAGTTCCCCGCCATGTACAACGCCTTCTGCTACGGTGCGCCTCCCCATGCCGGCATCGCCCCCGGCGTCGACCGCATGGTGATGCTGCTGGCCGGTGAAAGCTCCATCCGCGAGATCATCCCCTTCCCCATGAACAAGAACGCGCAGGATGTGATGATGGGCGCGCCCTCCACCGTGGAGCAGAAGCAGCTGGATGAGCTGCACATCGCCATCGTGGGCGACGTGGAAAAGGATGACTGATGGACACCGTCAAGCTCTACTATGAAAATGCCTATACGCAGGACTTCACCGCCGTGGTGGCATCCTGCGAGACCGTGAAAAACGGCTTTTCCGTTACCCTTGACCGCACCGCCTTCTACCCCGAGGGCGGCGGCCAGCCCGCCGACCACGGCACGCTGGGCAATGCCCGCGTGCTGGATGTACACGAGCAAGACGGCATCGTCACCCACCTGTGCGACCGGGCGTTGCCCGTAGGCGCGGAGGTGGGCGGCCATATCGACTGGGCGCGGCGGTTCGACCACATGCAACAGCACTCCGGTGAGCATATCATCTCCGGCATGCTGTGCAGCGCCTTCCACTGTGACAATGTGGGCTTCCACATGGGCGCGGACGTGGTCACCATTGACTACAACGCCCCCATCACATGGGAACAGGCGCTGGAGGTGGAGCGGCAGGCCAACGCTTATATCTGGGCCGACCACCCCATCCACATCTGGTACCCCTCCCCGGAGGAGCTGGCCGCGCTGCCCTATCGCAGCAAAAAGGAGCTGACCGGCCCGGTGCGGATCACGGAGTTCCCCGGTGCGGATCGGTGCGCCTGCTGCGGCACCCATGTGGCCCGCAGCGGTCAGGTGGGGCTGGTAAAGCTGCTGAGCTGCCAGAGGCTCCGGGACGGCGTGCGGCTGGAGTTGCTGTGTGGTCAGCGGGCGCTGGACTGTCTGTCTGGCGGCTGGGAGCAGGCCCGCCAGATCGGTCAGGCACTGTCCGTCAAGCCCCAAAATGCCTGCGCCGCCGTGGAACGCTTGCAGGGGGAGCTGCTCTCTCTCAAGGAGAAGGCCGTCCGGCTGGAGGAAGCCGCCTTTTCCCACACGGCGGCGCAGTACCGGAACGCCGGCAGCGTCCTGCACATCACGGAGAAGCTGGACGGCGACGGTGTGCGCCGCCTGTGCGACGCCATCGCCGTCCAGCTTCTCCGTGATGTGCAGGACCTGTCTCTTATACACATCTCCGAGCCCACGAGACAGGCAGAAATCTCGT
>ENA-OZLS01000463-OZLS01000463.1-human-gut-metagenome-genome-assembly--contig:-NODE-463-length-16214-cov-10.027477_pt1 | contig 16214 bp, 12 predicted proteins | sample MGYA00243864_ERZ653793 | MGnify/ENA primary metagenome ERZ653793 (study PRJEB26926, sample SAMN06164605) | human gut metagenome | biome: ENVO:00009003; feature: ENVO:2100002; material: ENVO:00002003...
GGCAGCAGCCTTTTTTGAACCACTCGCCCAGCGAGTGGTTTTCGATATACAAAAAAAGATGTCCGGCAGAGCCGGACATCTTTTTTGCGTACAATTTGAATTTTCGCGGCTCAGTGCCGGCCAATGCGATCCCACTCGTCGGGATTCTCATACACCAGATGGATGTCCTCCAGATACGGGGTATCCATGGGATTGTTCACGGGCGCCGCCTGCTTGTAGCGCTCCAAATTCCGCCGGGACTTCTCCGCCGGCTGCACCGTACCGGCGCCGGCGATGCACCCGCCGGGGCAGGCCATGCCCTCCAGCAGATAGCCGTCGTACTTGCCCGTCCGGGCGATGCGCAGCATCTTGCGGCACTCCTCCAGGCCCTCCGCCGCCACGGTCTTGACCTCCGCCTCCGGGTGGAGCCGGCGGATCACGTCCTCCACCGCCTTGGCCACGCCGCCGCCGGCGGCAAAGCCCACGCCGGGGGCCGACGCCTCGTAGTGCGCGCCGGTATCCTCGATCTGGGAGAAGTCGATGTCCTTGGCATCGAACATGCCCCGCAGCTCCTCAAACGTCAGCACGAAGTCCACATCGCTGCGGATGGAGCGGCGGCTGGCCTCCAGCTTCTTGGCGGCGCACGGCCCGATAAACGCGATCCGGCAGTCGGGATCCTTCTGCTTCTGTAGCCGGGCCGTCAGCACCATAGGCGTCATGGTCATGGAGATGTAGGGTGCAAAGCCCGGAAACTCCTTCTTGGCCATCACCGACCACGCCGGGCAGCAGGAGGTGGCCATAAACGGCTTCTTCCCCGGCACATCCCGCAGGAACTCCTCTGCCTCCTCGATGGCGCACAGGTCTGCGCCGATGGCGACCTCCACCAGCGCGTCAAAGCCCAGCAGCTTCATGGCCTCCCGGATCTGGCCCGGCGTCACGTTGTCGCCGAACTGGCCCCAGAACGCCGGCGCGATGATGGCCACCACCTTGTCGCCCTTCTTGATGGCGTGGATCAGCTGGAACAGCTGGCCCTTATCCACAATGGCGCCGAAGGGGCAGTTCACCAGACACATGCCGCAGTTGACGCATTTGTCGTAGTCGATGTCCGCCCGCCCGTGCTCATCCTGCCCGATGGCGTGCATGCCGCAGGCCTCCTGACAGGGCCGGGTGAACTTGATGATGGCCTGATAGGAGCAGGCATCCCGGCACTTACCGCACTTGATGCACTTGCTCTGGTCGATGACGGCCTGCCCCCGCTCGGTGCTGATGGCCCCCTTGGGGCAGGCATACTGGCAGTGCCGCGCCAGACAGCCCTGACATGCGTCCGTCACCTCGTAGTGGGTGGGCGCGCAGGCGTTGCAGGCGTACTTGATGACGTTGATCAGCGGGGGATCGTAGTATTTCTCCGCGATGGCGCTCTCCTCCACGCCGTCGGACAGCAGCGAGTGCTCCGTCACCGGCCGCAGCGGCAGCCCCATGGCCAGCCGTATCCGTTCGCCCACGATGGCCCGCTCCAGAAACACGGACTCCCGCTGGCGCCCGATCTCTCCCGGCACGATCTCGTAAGGCAGCTTCTCGATCCGGGTGTAGTCGCCGCCCTCGTAGGCCAGCTTTGCCACCTCGGCAAATACCCGGCGGCGGATGTCCGCCACGCCGCATTTGATGTTTCTCATTCCTTTTGTATCCTCCCAAACAGGCATATCCTTCTACGATGTATTATACCCGTTCCCCCTCCGAAATGGCAATATCCGCCATGAGAGAATTTCCCGCATCCTGCGGATAATTTCTCATGCAATATGACCAGACGCCTTTGCTTTTTTCTCAGAAGGCCGTATTTTCTGTCAAATATCCGTTAAAAAATTTCCCGTTTCCTTCGTTTCTACTTTCCGGAGAAATATTTTTCTCTAAAGGAAACTGCCATATTTTCCAGCCTTATATCCACCCCCGCAGCGCCTCCTCCAGCTTCCCCAGCGCCTTCTTCTCGATGCGCGATACATAGCTCCGGCTGATGCCGTACAGCGCCGCCACCTGCTTCTGGGTCTGGGGCAGCCGTCCGTCCAGTCCGTAGCGCCGCCGGATGATGTCCGCCTCCCGCTCCGTCAGCACCTCCGCCACCAGCCGCCGGATAAGGCGCCGGTTCTCCTTGTCCTGCAATTCCTCCAGCATGGTGTCGTCCTCGCCCACCACATCGCTGAGGTACAGGGCGTCGCCCTCCGGCCCTGTCTCAATGGTGTCCGACAGCGACACCTCGCCCTGCAGCTTCCGCTGCGCCCGAAAGTGCATCAGGATCTCATTCGCTATACTCTCCCAACGGATACATAGGTTGGTCAATGGGTGGCAAATCCGCCTCTCCGTCCTCCGCAAAGAGGTACACATAGGCATTTTTGCCGTCCCAGACCACCTTTTTGACGATGGTGCGCAGCAGGCGGCGCTTTTCCTCCAGCGTGGCAGAATCCACCGCACTGGCGAAGGATTCAATCATTTCCTGATGGAAAGCGAACTCCTGATGGAGCATCCGGCTCTGCTCAGTGAGGGCTTCCAGCTCGGCAATGCGCAGCTGCTGGGTCTCGCTCTCCTGATGGAGCGCGTCGATCTGCTCCATGACGTACTTCGCGGAGGTGTCGCTGGCAACGGACAGGGATTCCACCAGCCGCTTGATGCGGTCTTCCGTTTCTGCGTGCTTCTCCCGGAGCAGCGCCAGCTCTGCGTCGTAGCCCTCCTTGCTGCCGCTGATAACCTTCTTGGTCTGCGCCAGCAGCCGGGCAAGGGTTTCTTTGTCAGCAGACAGCTTTCGGATTTCTTCGATAATTTTAGCGTCCAGCGTGTTGCCGTTGCAGTTTTTCATAGAGCAGACCGTGCCGTGGCTGCGCTCCTTGGTGGAGCACATGTAGGTGTAGATCAGCTCGCCGTCCGCCGTGCGGCGGTTGGTCAGCTTCGGGCGCATATAGTCGCCGCATTCGCCGCAGCGCAGCAGCCCGGACAGCAGCGCCACGTTGCTGCGCGGTCTGCGGTAGCTCTTGGATTTGTTGACGTCCAACATAGCCTGTACCCGCACCCAATCGCCGCCTGCGATGATGCCGGGATGCTTCCCCACCGCCACGATCCATTCCTCCATGGGACGGATCTGATTCGCCTTGCCGGGGCGCTGGAGGGTGCGGTTATAGGCCATGATGCCGTGCTCGCCATCAAACTCCGAGCGTTCGGCAAACAGGTCAACATTGTTTTCTTTCAGATACTGATACGCCGTCTCGTCGGCGATCATGTAGACCGGGTTGGTCAGAATGCCCCGAATGGCAAACCGCGTGAACTGCTTGCCGCGCTTCGTGACGCAGCGGTGCTCCAAAAGATACTGGTCGGTCTTGCTGAGAGAGCCGGTCTCCATGAACACCTCGAAGATCGTCTTGACTAGCTGAATTTCCTCCGGAATGGGTTTGAGCTTGCAGGCTTTTTTCACCTTGCCGTCCACCGTCACGCTGGACAGGCTCTCCGAGGCGTAGCCCGTGGGCGTTGTGCCGCCCAGCCAGCGCCCGGTCTTGGACAGCTCGTGCATATTGTCCCGGATGCGCTCGGCGATGGTCTCCCGCTCCAGCTGGGAGAACACGGACGCAATGTACATCATGGCGCGTCCCATGGGGGAAGAAGTGTCGAACTGCTCGCGGATGGAGATGAAGTCGATGTGCCGGTCGCCCAAATCCTCGATGAGCTTGGCAAAGTCGCCGATGTTGCGGCTGATGCGGTCGAGGCGGTAGACCACGATGGCGGCAAAGGCAATCTTCTGCGAGTCCTTCATCATTTTCTTGAACTGCGGGCGCTCCAGATTGCCGCCGGAAAAGCCCTCGTCCTCGTAGACCAGCACGTTTTCCGCCGCATCCTCGCCAAAGTGCATGGCGATGTACTGGCGGCACAGCTCGATCTGGTTCTCGATGCTCTCGCCCTTGCCGGTGAATTTGGACTTGCGGGAGTAGATAACGTATTGCTTCGGCGTATCTTTCGTTTTCATGACAGCACCTCGCGTTATTCGTTAGGTTGGTAGATATATTATAACGGATTGGAATCCGTTTGAAAAGGTACCCAAGGGAAGAATCTGAAAATTTCTGCGGGAGGCAGAGGTTTTCGCGCGCTGACCGTGCCAGTTCAGAGCGCATCACTCATGTGAACCGAGAAAATGATTGATGAAATGAGCGATGCATGCTATTTAGAACATTATTGTTTTCGTCATCGACTGCATTCTTGCAGTCTCGCCGCATGATTTTTGCGCATTGCTACTTGTCATACGTCAAGTTTATTTTGCGTCACAGCTTGTCATATGACAAGCTGCATCATAAAAACCGCCGCCCCGAACGGAAAATTGGGACGGCGGTTTTGTTATGCAAGGTTTCTCAGATATTCTTCCACGTTCTGATACGAAATGCCGTCTATCACTTGGCTTTCCCCGCGATAGAGGACGAACTTTCCGGTGATCGGGCCGTAGCGGTGCTCGGTCTGGGCGCATTTTTTCTCGTCGATCAAATGGCGATACTGCTGCGGGACAGCTTCTTCGCTGTGCTTGATCTCGAAAATCCGGCAGGAGCCTACCTCCGGGTCAAACACCACCATATCAAATTCGCCCACAGGGAATTGCAGGACGAACACCTGCTTCTTGGGGTTTGCCAGCTTGGTTTCCAGCAGGACAATGTCCTCCAGCATCCGCCCCTTGATCTCCGTCAGGATGCGCTGCTGCACGGCGGTGCGCTCCGCAAGAGACAGGGCGCTGAATGTTTCATCCAGCAGCAGACTGCGGATCAACGCATCCGCCTGCGCATAGCGGAGACCCGGCTGTGCGATCACCGTGCGACTGGATTTCGTGCTGACATCCGGCAGGTGCAGCACGTCGATCCCCCGCGTTAAGTCCAGCAAGTCCAGATACTCCTTGATCTCCGCCGCGTGAACATCGTCCAGCGCTACGGTCTGCTCTGCCCTGTTGCGGATCTCCAGCAGCTTCCGCAGGCTGTCGGTGACAAGCGCAAGGTCGATGCGGTCGAGGATGTCCGTCGGGTTCTTCCGATCCCGACGCAGGTTGCTGGCGGAAATGCCGAGGTCGTGGGACTTCCAATCCTGCGACAGCACCTCCAGCGTGAAGCGGTGGTTGATGTCCTCTACCACACGGTTGATGGCACTGGTCAGCTCGCCCTTCTCGTATAAATCCCGCAGATGGCGGAAATGCCCCTCGTACTGATAGCAGCGCAGGGAGTGCTGGATGTTGCGGGCGATGGCGGTGTCCACATATTCGTCGGTGCTTTCCTTGCTGGCAAAGGTGGAGGTCTCGTTGTAGTGGACGCCGCCGAGACTCATGGTGCCGCCGTAGCGGATATACTCGTCGATGCCGCGAACGCCGAGGACAGATTCAAACTCGCGGTAAGGGATGAATGTGGTGTGCAGCAGGATGCAGCGGTCATAGAGCTGCTCATCCTCGGTAAAGAGAAAGCCCAGCGAGTCCGTGCCGGAGAGCACGATCTTCATACCGCAGGCCGCAAACACATCAGAAAACAGCGCCGCGCCCTCGATGAAATCCTCCATCAGCGTCACCTCGTCGAGGAACACATAGCGAAAGCCCTGCGCTTCCAATGCCTTGAGGTCGCGGTTCACGTCTGCCAGCGTGTCTTTTGCGGTGATCTGAATGAACGCTGCCTTGGCAAGCTGCGTGTCGCTCATCTCCGCAAAAATCTGGCGGATCATGGTGGTTTTCCCCGTCCGGCGCAGGCCGTAGAGGATGAATACCTTATCCTGTGGCTCGCCGCAGACAAAGTCGTGCAGTTGCCGGAAGCACTCGCGCCTGCGATAGCCGCGAACAGATGCCGCAAAGGAACGCAGCGCCTCGCCGGTGCGGACATTGGTGGTAAACGCGGAAGGGTTCGCAGATTTCGCCTTGGGCAGCTGCTTTTTCAGCGCCTTCAGCTCCTGCTCCAGTTCCTTCCGCCGCTCGATCTGCGCACGGAAATTCTCCAATTCGTCAGCGGGAATATACTTCTCCCGCCGCTTTTTGTTCTCCGTCCAACGGTGGTAAAAATACTCCTTGCCTCTGACGTTTTTCTTCGTAACAGAGCCAGCGGGCAAAGCAGAAATCTGCTGTTCCAGCTCCGCCACGCGGGTTTGCATCTCAGATAAGTCCATAGCGCACCTCCTGTGAGATACTATTCTATGTAGAATTATACCCCATTATACCCTCGAAATCAAGGGTATAATGGGGTATAATTGCTTTTATTTGGGTTGCTTGGTCGCTGATGCTATAACGGTATACTATTATCTAACTACTTGATAATATTTACGGGTATCGGCTCACAATTTCTGCAAACGCCGCAACAATTTTCCAATATTTGTCTCCGCTTTATGCTTTTTACTGGTCTTCAAACACAATATCGCTATCATCCATCAGCGATAGCTGTACTGCTCCATCACCCATCTGATCTTTCTTTCCGTTGTATTTAATCAAGTAGTAAGGCAATATTTCTCGAAATTGTTCAGGACAAGGTGTTTGCTTCAACTCCGCTACTGTATGTGAAGTGAACTCCATAAGTTCCTTCTTTTGCTCGTCACTCATCGCTTGATACATTTTCTTCCATGTTGCTGTTGTTCCATTTTCCTCAAAGTGGTGACGAAACATGATCAATTCACGAGGCATCGCCAGCAATTCGAAGTACTCTTCGAGCGTATTCCCGAAAGCCTTATAAAAAAAGTCAGATCCAGCAGCAACCACACCTTTAGTCACCTGGAGAATCGCGGAAATTGCTCTGATAGATTTCTTCGTCCAATTGACGCCAATGTAAGACCGATCTGTTCGGTTAATTGGCGAATACTTCATCGGAAATGAGAAAATCTGAATACCAAGTTCTCTGTTCAGCTCAATATTTATCTTCAACCGCTCATAGAGATCCTCGGGCTTATCCTTGTAATTAAAAAGAATATAGTTGGAAATCTCTTTAATTCCATGCCTGTGCGCAGTCCGGACGGCAGCACAGTAAGTATCTTTCAGCTTTATATCATCAAACGCAATTCGCAGGGGCTTAATGGCAAGACGAGCAAGCTGAGTCATATTATCATCGTTAATCTTTCTGCCATCTACCCCTTGATTAAAGTCTAAATAACGAGCTTTCGGAGTCTTGCTGCGGTACTTTTCGACAATAGGGGACAGTTCATCCTCGTGTTCAAGCATATATCCAGCGTAATCCTCCGCATCTTCTGCCCCGATGACAATCTGAAGAAATGTATCGAGTTTTTCTGGAGATTTTATGCGCTTTTTGAACTTGTCCAAATATGCTATCATTTTTTTGTCCAAAAACTCAGCTCGGTCGCCGTTGTGATAGCGCATCATCACAATATTGTAGGTACCCGGATCTACATATTTTGCGCCGCGCCCGAATCCTGCGGCACACAAATCATCGACCAATGACTCAAGATTAGGTGTATTCAGCACGTTATTGTCCAGCAAAAGAAGATGCTGCTTAGGACCATATTTCTGATCAATTACTTTGATTTGCTCAACGATGTTGTTTGTAACATGAAAGTTTGGCTCTAAAATCGGAACCGCACAAAAAGAGCAATGATTGGGACACCCGCGCGTTGTATAAGCAAAATAGTTATCTCCTGCCGGGTATTTATAATTGACATCTTCTAAGATATCATAGTCCAGCGGAAGCTGATCCACATTGATGTCATTATTGTCCCCTACAACAGAAGTATCCGTAAATAATCCTGTCAAAATATGAGAGCGGTCAATGCCAGTCGCCTCAACAATACTCTCTGGCATGAGAGACGCCATAATGCCGCCAACATATAATGAGCTAACATCATCAACGAGCCGCATATAATGCAGAATCGTTTCTGCGGAAATTGAAAAGTCAAAGGTGAATAGTGTGGTTATATATATTCTGTCCCAAACCGCGGCATCAACGTTCGGATCCACTCCCTTGACAAAGCGCACTTCATCACCGAGCATCTTATGATAGGTGCTTATTTTCATCAATCCCATTGGTGGGTATTTGTTCTTGTAATTTGGTTCTACTAATAGTACTCTCATTTTTTCTTCACGCTCAGTTCCAACTTTATCTTCTCACGCAGTGCCTCTGCTGTTTGGGGTTCACTTGCAAAGTAGGAATCTATTATAGAGATAATGCGCTGATACAGCTTTCGTTCATCACGGCTATACGAAGAAGGCAAATCGTTTTTCGTTGCATATCCTGCATTTACAATCTTTGTGTTTAATGCAGTCACTTTTTTTGTCGCGGCTTCTGTCTGAGAAAGGGCTTTTTCTACAGTCTCTTTACGCTCGTCATCAAAGGTACCACGCTCCATTGCTTTACGAACTGTTTTTTCTTCTTTTTCGCGTGTGCGAGCGATCTTTTCAAGTCGTTCAGCAATCTGTTCTCTTTTTTCATCGGAGGTAATTGCGCCAGAGTCGATTTTTCCCTCTAATTCCTTCTGCTCTTCGTTGAGCTTTGTTAAGTTACGAAGCGCAGAAGTCGCCTCTGATGTTCCTCGACGGTATTTCCTGTTAATCATTCCCGCCCATTCGGAAAGCGATTTTCTCATCTCATTATAAGCTGTGCTTGGTTCAAAATCGTCTCTCTGAGAATTGGGAACCAACTCATCATGAAGCACATGGATTTCCCCTGCAAACATTCTGTTTGCATTGTGTCCTTCAGATGGGAAGAAGTTCGCAAAAGTGGTTCCATTGCCAACAAGAATGTTACCCTTTCGAAAACGGATGCCCTGAACAGATTCATCAGAGATAACACCAGAAAAATCCGTAATAGCCAACCATCCTATATACAGCGGTTTGCCGTCAGATGCCTCTTTGTAGATGAATTCAACATCACGAACAAAGTCTTTTGTTTTAGTGCGTCCCTGTTTTCCCGTTGACAAACTACGGGAATATAATTTGTAAATCGGCTTTTTACGCGCGCCCCGGAGAATTTTGTAGCAGGTGATCGGAAAGCCCTTTTCAGAGAAATGATCCCGGATTTTGCGTGCCTGAGGAAATTGTTGACTATCAAAATCAATTGGTGCCGTCTCAGAAAGATAGCGAATAACGTCATCTTCGTCAAGCAGTCCAGATTCCTGAGGGACGCCAAGCAACCGCACTTCGAAATAATGCTCATTACTGTCTTCTGGCTGCTCTTCAAAAGTACTGATGGCTTTGAAGGTTTCCATGATGTCAGATGTCTCATTGTTCGACTTTTGGAGCAACTGCTGCATTCGAACGCAGTCACAAGTCATAATAGTTTTTGTGGCGTCTCCAATGGCAGTGGTGACAAATTGCACTTTTTCTGCATATGCAAGTCCGCCTAAACGTCCGATACCCCGAAAGCCACGTTCGGTTATGCCATCTTTATCAGAGGCACCAACGTTCATCAGTTTTATTCTTGCGATATCCAATGGTATTCCAAGACCATTGTCTCTAATGATGATGCTACGTCCTTTTTCGTCAATAGAGATATGTATCGCAGCATCGGCGGATTGCAGAATTCCCGCCTCTATAGCTTTGTCGATGGAGTCAGAAGAATTCTGAATGTACTCGCGGTAGATGTGCATCGGATTCGAATACATTCCTCTTGTTAATATTTCCAGGAGGAACTTTCCGGCAACTGGCTCATTCATTATTTGCTACCTCCTTGATTATAGGACGGAAACGGGAATTGGATTTTTAGCAAGGTTTTGAACACAGGATGATGAACAATCAGGTCTCCTTTTTTCAAGCGCGTCATCATATTAGCATAAACTGACGGAACGAACTTGTAATCAGGTCGGGATACCTCTATTGCGTTGGTACGTCCATAGATGTTTGTGCCGCAGTTTCCTTTGATGCGGTCGTGAATTGCGCTTCTAAACTGCTCCGCAGAAAAGAGGATCACACCTTCGGAGCGACCTCTTTCCGTAATATCCAACAAGTTGGCAAGCAGAGGAGAATTCTTGCTTGATGTGGAAGGCGCATACTTATTCAGTTCGTCAACAAAAATGATGATTCTCTTCGGAATCGGTTTTTTGCTGGTACGTTCATCCTCAAAATCGCCGTGCTTCAGTGAATATACGGATCGTATAATATCACCGAACACAAGACATTGAAGTTGCTCGGTAAGCCCAGCAATGTCAACAACCTTCATCTCACCGCCATTTATATTCATAATCTCATCAGAGAGATATACTTGATGTTGTTCTTTCTTGCTCGATTTCGCGTTAACAAAAATATCGTCGTTAATCGAGTTGTTTATAAGACGCCGGAAGCGCTGCCACGACTGAATCAAAATGCTGGATTTGTCCTTTTTGTCGCTTCCTTTGCTGCAAAATTCCTTCAAGACTTCTTTGAAGTTTGCCCAGCTCAAATCTCCTTTGAACTCCGAACCATAATCAATATAATTCAAAATAGATTCGATGGTATAGTTGGGGTCATCTACATTAGAAAACAGCATATCAACTTTACTGATATCGTGTTCAAACGTATAGATGAAATTTGCAGCCTGACCTCCATTAAATTGCTCAGCTAAATCTTCGACTGGCAGTGCGGTATTCGCATAGAGCTTGTCCTTTTGCTGACGGTATGGGTATAGATATTTTACATTTTCAAATGGCGTACACGGCACACCAAGATCATCCCAATCTTTGCGCTGTGCATTCGTAATCTTTTCGTTTGGCTGATGAACATGGAGCAAATCGTCACCCTTAACATTCATCACAATGATTGCAACATCGTCCCTACATTTATGTTGAATCGCTTTCAGCAGGAACATGACATAGCTGGTCTTTGTTGCCAAGCCAGAAATGCCAGAAATATTCATATGCGCACCTTCCGGACCGATAAGAAAATCTCCATTATACTTAATTGGCACAGAAACGTTATTTCCGGCTTTCATAAGTCCAGCAGGAATAGCCGACTTTTCATCAATATTGTCAAGCCCAAGTGCTACCTGAATGTCATCCTCATTTGCCGTATATACTGCCGATCCCTCGAAAACTGGCATAAAGTTTTCTTTGGTATTATGGATGACCGAAACCTTGGCATAAGAAAGAGACAACCGGCGCGTCATGGGAGCTATATCTACGTTTCCAAAATCCGAGGAAACATAGTTGCTGATGTGTCCCGTACCATCTGTAATGTGAAAGATATCTTGAACGACGCCATATGTGATAGAGTCATCCGTTTTGTTCTGAACAAGGACAATATCAAATGGACTTAAAATTGTATCATCGGACATCCAAAATTGAAATTCATCGCAGGATGAAGGATTCTTTTCGGTGGCAGATACTTTGCCGATCAACTTTCTTGTACTCATATTCCGTCTCCTTATTACTTGAAATCTCGCTTGAAATTATTGATAAAAACCAAATCGCTCTCAAACGTAGATTTGATAAGTGTTTCGGTCAAATATACGGGGTATAGATGACTCGCCCAACGTTCATCTCGCCCATAGCAAGTTGGCGAACACTCATTGAGCAATGACAGAGAAATTGTGTCAATGATATCCGTTGGGATTCCGCTGTCATAATAGTCTTCCAATGCCATCTTCTCGATTTTTATAATTCCTTCAAGAGGATTAGATACTCTGTTTTTGGGGCGTATTCTTAGATACCATACTCCAAATCTTCTGCCGCGGTCATTTTCCTTCATAAACACAGGAGTACGCTCTCCATATTCAAGTTTCAAAAGCTCTGCTCCAATCTGCGTTCCACCCCGTTTGGACTTACCCGATGCAGGGAGCATGGGATTAAAGCTCTTTGATACACCAATTACATTGTAGAACAGATCGGAAAATTCTGCTTTTCCAGTGTCTTGCCGCAAAAATTGAAGTGGACCGTCCACTACAAGCATACGATCTGTATCCAGCGAGCCAGACTTCACCATGTTTGACAAGATCTCAATTTCCATATCGTGCATCATGGAATTGGCTTTGGCAATTGCGGCATTAACAGGAATATTGTGCTTTTCTGATTCGAATCGGTAACTGACCACTTCAAGAAACATTTCTTTTGCAACCGCAGTTCGCATGAGTCGCTGCTGTATTTCTTTGAAGTCCACCGTATTGATCTTATCACTCAAGAGCAGCAGATTTTTTCGTAGTATTGTCTGATGAGAATGAAGCTTTTTTGCACCGTCCCTTTCAGTGCAGCCAGCCCGGATTTGGGCGATGACAACCGGATAAATCTTCTTGCCACCATCAATTACAATATCGCCAATTTTGTATGTCCGACGAGAACCGTCCATAAAGAATGAAAAATTTGAAAAAGTACGATCCTCAGCAAATAGATCATACGGTCTGATCTTTTTAGACTTGTCAGTCTCAAACGGTTCTCCGATTACTTTAATTTCATCGCCCTCATCTTGGTACGGTTCCTGATAATAGTGGTCGAGATCAAGGCTTTCATTCTGATAAAGTGCGACGCCGCATTTGTCAAATATATTTTTCAAAGTAGCCATGATAACCCTCCATGTGATAACCATTATTACAAAGCCCTATTATGTATCGAGCTGACATTGGCGCCTATTTGAACCCACTAGGGGTAAATTGTGTCCTATTTTCGAGTCGGTGTCGTTATCCCGACTTTGAGAGAAGACAAGAGATTATGTCAGAAATCGCGGGAGCTTAAAAACCCGCATAAAATCAAGGGTTTCAGCGCTCTTCGGCATCGAAAATCCCGAAAAGCCTGATGGTACAAGGAGTTCGAGTATTTCTCGATTTTGGGGAGAAAAAGGCTCGCTATCGGGAGAATGGGGAGAACTCGGGGAGAAAACATCGAGTGCTATGCAGATAACACCTACCTATGCCAAGAAAAGACAAGGTGGTTATCAGCATGAAAGATAAACTTGGATACTATGAATCCATTCGTCGTGAGTACCCCGAGGTCATCACGAAGGATCAGTTTTACCGCATCGCCCACATCAGCAAAGCAACGGCGCTATTTCTGCTCCAAAGCGGGAAAGTCCCTTGTAAGGACAGCGGCAAAAAAACACGCCGGTACAAAATCCGTACCGACGATGTTATCCTTTATCTGATTGACCGTGAAATCAATCCGGCAAATTACCGAGCGCCTGACTGTTGGTACAAAGGGCGTTCCGGTCACTATAAGTCCCGGGTGACTTACAGAAATGAGCTTTCGGAAATGGATGAAAAAACGGAGGAAGCATTCCGCTCCTATATCACAGGTCAGCTCGATGGCTACGGCGATCTCCTGACTGTCGCAGAGGCAAGCGAGTTCATTGGTTACTGCGACACCTCATTTCACAGGTGGTGTGCGGAAAAGCGAATTAAGGCGTTCAACATCTCTGGACGCTATCTCATTCCGAAGCTATGCTTCGTTGACTTCCTCGCCTCGCCATACAGCTATGGCATTACAAGAAAGACTTGGAAGCACCTTCTTCTGATCAAAACCTTCCTTGACAGCATGGACGGAGACAAATCAGAGAAGTGCTTACAAAACTGAATATCACATCGGAAGCTCCGGTATTGCACTGCGCAAGAGCTATGCTCACAGCAGAACAATGCCGGGGCTTATTTTTTTGCCAGAACGGAGGTAAGCAGAATGTATCTGAAAGGAACCATCGTGGCGTTTGAGCTGATGATGCAAGAAACGCCCTATTCCCGATATGACAGCGGGTGTGACGGGATCATGCCGGAATGCCGGTCATGCCGCTTCCATCGCCCGTATTGGAAGTACCAGACTTGCGTTTTTGAGGAATGTCCGTATTCCAAATCTACCGTATCCACGCGGCGCTGCCAGCGAGAAAACGCGAAGGAGGGATAAGTCATGGCGGTCTATCGCGTCAACAAAACACGCGGTTACACGGTTATGGCTAACTTCCATCTCCGAGACAAAAACCTATCCCTCAAAGCCGTGGGACTTCTCTCAAAGATGCTGTCATTCAATGACGGCTGGAAGTTCTCCACGCGAGGGCTTGCCTCCATCTGCAAGGAAGGTCCCGACGCTATCCTCTCTGCGCTCAGGGAGCTGGAAAGCTGCGGCTACCTTGTCCGGCACCGACAACGAGACGCCAAGGGCAGGATGAGCAACACTGTCTTCGAGATTTACGAAGAGCCACAACCGGTTTCCCCACGCACGGAAAACCCACACATGGAAAACCCCGATATGGATAATCCAGACATGGACAAGCCACACAAGGATATTCCCGCACAAAGAAATACGGAACAAGAAATTACCCAAGAAGAAAAAACCAATTTGAGCAACTATCAATCCATCAATCTTGATGGGATGGATGGGATAGACATGAGATCGCGTTATGAAGAGCTTATCAGGGACAATCTTGAACTTGACATCCTGGCTCAGAACAGTCGTCTCGATATGGACCGTATCAACGAGATGGTTGAGATCATGCTGGATGTTGTCTGTTCCACCAAGCCTACCATCCGTATCAACGGCGAGGATATGCCGCAGCAAGTGGTCAAGTCCCGGTTCCTCAAACTCAACAGCTCTCATATCGAGTATATTCTGGATGCTATGCGGGACTGCCCGTCCGACATCCGCAATATCCGGGCATATATGCTCACCGTGCTGTATAACGCCTCTCTTACGATAGACAACTACTATTCAGCCCTTGTCAATCGTGATATGTACGGCGGGAGGAAATGACCTTTCGTCTTCCCAGACTACTTTGCAGGAAGGAGGCTGATACCATGTTCGCTGCAATCTACCTTCGGGGTGTGCCGCCTTAGTCCCGGCATTCTCCGGCAAATCTCAGAAAGGAGGTTCCCATGCAGGATGAAGTAAACACAAAGGTTGTCGCTATCGCCGTCAAAGGCGGGAAAATCAGCGCCGAAGTTCTGGAAAAAGCGCTCAAGAAGTTCGTAGAAGAGATTGAGAAAGCGCAGAAATCTCACTCTCAGCCGAAAACCTATCGCGGTAAGCAGTCTATCAAGCACCTTGTCTCCCAGAACGCAGCGATCAGCAACATCGAAGTGACCGACGGCAATATCAAGGCGTTTGAGCATACCGCCAATAAGTACGGCATCGACTATGCGCTCAAAAAGGATACCTCAGATCAGCCGCCACGCTATCTTGTCTTTTTTAAGGGACGGGATGTTGATGTAATGACTCAAGCGTTCAAAGAGTTCTCTGCTAAGAAGGTCCGTCAGAGTGAGAAGCCTTCTCTCCGTCAGAAGCTCTCCCGCAGCCGTGAGGCAGCAAAGGCTCAGCAGCGCGAAAAGGTCAAGGTTAAAAACAAGGATCGGGGCGTGGAGCTATGAAAAAGCGGCTCGACATCAAGCGTCTTGCCCTTCTCAACCTTCCTTATGTCTTTGCGTTCTACTTTGTGGACAAGCTCGCTTCCGTTTTCCGGCTTGCACCCGGAACAGAGCTTGTTGACAAGCTGACCGGCGGCTTTGCCAATATCGGCACGGCTTTTGCCAACCCGCTTCCAAGTTTCAACCCAATAGACCTTCTCATCGGTGTTGCGGCGGGGGCACTTCTCAAGCTTGCCGTCTTCATCAAAAGCAAAAATCGCAAGAAGTTTCGCCAAGGGGAAGAATACGGCAGCGCCCGATGGGGCAAAGCGGAAGACATCAAGCCCTATACCGATGATGACTTCTATAACAATGTAATCCTGACGCAGACGGAGTATCTGACCATGAACAGCCGTCCAAAGGATCCGAAATACGCGAGAAATAAGAATATCCTTGTGATCGGAGGCTCAGGTTCCGGTAAAACGAGATTTTTCGTCAAGCCCAACCTCATGCAGATGCACTCTTCGTACTGTGTCACCGACCCCAAGGGTACAATTTTGGTCGAATGTGGAAAGATGCTTGAAAAGAACGGGTATGTCATAAAATCGCTGAATACAATCAACTTCCGAAAATCCATGCACTACAACCCGTTTGCTTACATCAGGTCAGAGAAAGACATCCTCAAGCTGGTCAATACAATCATCGTCAACACGAAGGGAGATGGCGATAAGTCCGGCGAGGATTTCTGGGTCAAGGCTGAAAAGCTGTACTACACAGCCCTTATCGGCTACATCTGGTACGAAGCGCCGGAACACGAGAAAAACTTCACTACCTTGCTCGAAATGATCAACGCTTCGGAAGCCAGAGAGGATGATGAGAGCTTCAAAAACCCTGTTGACCTTATGTTTGACGAGCTGGAAGCCCGCGATCCTGACCACTTCGCGGTCAAACAGTACCGCAAATATAAGCTTGCCGCTGGTGTTGTATGCTCTAAAAGACTTCTTAATCAAGCGGTTGGGAAGTCTCTTAGAA
>ENA-OZLS01000464-OZLS01000464.1-human-gut-metagenome-genome-assembly--contig:-NODE-464-length-16212-cov-5.708981_pt1 | contig 16212 bp, 15 predicted proteins | sample MGYA00243864_ERZ653793 | MGnify/ENA primary metagenome ERZ653793 (study PRJEB26926, sample SAMN06164605) | human gut metagenome | biome: ENVO:00009003; feature: ENVO:2100002; material: ENVO:00002003...
CAAACTCCCACTTGCCGCTCAGCAGGTTATACCATGCGGTGATGTAGTAGGCAGGAGTCTCGCCGAGCTTGTAGTACCGCAAAGCCCTTGACCTTTTTGCCGGAGCCATGCTGTATGTGGTGGTGGAGGAACTGATCCCGGAAATGTCGCAGGGACAGCACTCCAACGTTGGCACGGTATTTTTCGCGGTGGGCTTCAGCGTGATGATGGTGCTGGATGTGGCACTGGGGTGACGGTTGGGGGACGGAAGCGAAATCTTTTTCAAAATCTCCGAAAATTCCTAAACTTCTTGACAGAGGAGACGGCAGGGCGTATTATTTTGGCAGAAGGACCGCTGAGAAGCGGCTTTTTATAAGACTGAAAGTTAGCTTTACCTAACTCGAAACTCTGCCCTATACGAAGAAATATATCTCTTCTATTTACAGGTGGAAAATAAATAGAGAAGGAGTGTATCAGGATGAAGATCTACCATTTTGGTGCAGAGGATGCCCCGGTGCTGTTGCTGCTGCCGGGCACCTGTTGCCATTGGAAAAGCAATTTCGGTGCAGTGATTCCGCTTCTGGCAGACAGCTTCCGGGTGCTGTGTGTCAGCTACGATGGCTTTGATGAGACTGAACAGACCGAATTTCCCACCATGCTGGAGGAAACCGAAAAGATCGAGGCCTACCTCAAGACCCACTGCGGCGGTCACATCCGGGCGGCCTACGGCTGCTCTCTGGGCGGCTCCTTCGTGGGGCTGCTGGCGGCACGGCAGAACATCCACATGGACTACGGCATTCTGGGCAGCTCCGATCTGGATCAGGCATCGCCGCTGGCGGCAAGATTGCAGACGGATTTTCTGCTGCCATTGATCTACCCTGTGGTGCGTGACGGAAAGTTCAAGGCAAAATTTCTCCAAAAGCGTCTGGATAAGCGTGCCAGAGAGTCGGGGGATTATGTCAAAGCCTTTCTGAAAATGTTCGGTGAGGCCCGCCCTTATGTGACCATGCAGAGCTGTAAAAATCAGTTCTACTCCGATCTTATCACTCCGCTACCGGATAAGATCCATGTACCCGGTACCGAGATCCATATTTTTTACGCCCTGAAAATGGGCGCAAAATATCGTGCCCGGTATCAGCAGCATTTTGCACATCCTGTTCTCCATGAGCAGAACTTGCAACACGAGGAATTGCTGGCCTGTCACCCGGAGCAGTGGGCGCATCTGGTAAAAAGTATTGCATTGTGAACGGTAAAACGTATCTGGAGCAAGCAGGATTTTGTAAGATCCAGAACCACAAAAATAAAAAGGGCTGGCTGTGCATCACAGCACAGAAATGAGGTGCGATTATGTCAAAAAAGGCAACGGAATTCCAAAGAAAAGCAATGAGCCGGATGTACCGGGGCAAGGAGATCTTTAAGCCTTTGAACACCGGCTGGATCGATGAAAATGTCGCCTGCGTGCGGGAGTGGGTGGCAAATATCTTCTTCTACCGCAAGGGCGATACCACCATTATGATCGATGCCGGATACAACTATGACCGGTTGGCAGAGAAGATGCACTGGCTCGGTATCGACCCACATTCCATCCGGCACATCCTCATCACCCATCAGGACACCGACCATGTGGGCGCGGTGGAAGCAGACAGTCCGGGGCTGTTCCGGAATGCGAAGCTGTACATCGGCGAGATCGAGAACCGGTATCTGATCGGAGAAGCACGCCGCAAGGTTATTTATCATCTCTATAAGCTGCCGCAAGTGACCATCTACAACGAAAAGCAGCTGCTTCACGATGGAGAGGTCTTTGATATTGACGGCGTCAGGATCGAGTGTTTTCTGGTTCCCGGTCATACATGGGGACATATGGTCTACCTCATTGACGATAAGTACCTTTTTACCGGCGACACGCTGTGGTTCGGCGCGGACGGCGGCTACAGCTTCATTTCCTCGCTGGCGGAGGACAATAAGCTGGCTGTGCAGTCACTGGCGGAGCTGGAGCGGAAACTGCGCGCACGTGGGCTGCATCCATATTTCATCACCGGTCACACGGGATGGACGGACAATTTTGCCTTTGCGTTTGCCCACAAAGACAAGCACTGTTCACCATTCAAAAAACGAGTACACGACCCATCAGCACCCTATGATGCCTACGACGAATCGGACGACACCGAAGAAAATGCAAAGAGCGGTTTTCTGAAAGGCGTGGGAAGATGAAGGACAGCGAATTACAAATTGACCGTAGCTGCCATGTGCTATATTCCAAACCCTGCAAAAAGGAAATTCTGGCGAAAATCACTCTGCACTATCCGGAGGTGGAGCGCGAAGTGATATGGGAGCAGGTGCAGCTGAAATACGCAGAGCTTCTTTCCGACTGGCGCACCGATTTGGGCGGCAGGAAGAATTTTCACAACGGCATGGGCGGAACCTACGACTGCATCGCCATCATGTGCTTTTACGATGTGTGCCGGGATGTGACCACATTCCGTGAAATTGAAGAGATGGAGGAAAAACTGATTCTTCCAACTTTCCGCAAGCTGAAATTTGTGGACTGCAACAAGCCGTTCTGGAGGAAGCTGATGTACAAGGCGTTTGTTCGTGCGAAAAGCGGCTGCGACAAATGGCACGATTACGAGATGTCGGTTGCGCCTTATGAAACCGACAAGCCTATTTATTATGAATTTACGGCGTGCCCGGCAGCGGAGTTTGCTATCAAGCACGGCCTTACGGATATTATGCCCGCCCTGTGTAATGTGGACTTTGCGTCTATGGAGCTGCTCCACGCAAGGCTGGTGCGGACGACCACCTGCGTGGATGGCTGCCGGTGCGATTATACCATCTGCGGCGACCAGGATCCGTATGTAAAAGAACATCCCGAATACCGGGACGAGGAGGGCTATCGAAGAAACAAATAATACTGCAATATAAAGGCGGTGAGACAAATGGAAACCTTTCTTGGAATCATGATCCCTTTCTTGGGAACAGCACTGGGCTCGGCCTGCGTGTTTTTTATGAAAAAATCCCTTGGTGATCTGGTGCAGCGCGCCCTTGCGGGCTTTGCTGCCGGGGTGATGGTGGCGGCGTCCATCTGGAGCCTGCTGATCCCCGCCATTGAGCAGTCGGAGGATATGGGGAAGCTGTCCTTTCTCCCCGCCTTTATCGGATTTTGGGTCGGCGTGCTGTTTTTGCTCCTGCTTGACCGTTTGATTCCCCATCTTCATGTGGGAAGTGAACAGGCCGAGGGTCCGAAAAGCAAGCTCGGGCGCACCACCATGATGGTGCTGGCTGTTACCTTACATAATATCCCGGAGGGAATGGCAGTCGGCGTGGTGTATGCGGGCTTCCTTTCGGGAAATACGCAGATTACTGCGGCAAGCGCACTGGCGCTATCCATCGGCATTGCCATTCAGAATTTTCCCGAGGGTGCGATCATCTCCATGCCGCTCCGGGCGGAGGGGGAACGCAAGGGCCGAGCGTTTCTCGGCGGCGTGCTCTCCGGCGTGGTGGAGCCTATCGGCGCGGTGCTGACGCTTCTCGCGGCGCAGCTTGTGATCCCGGCGCTGCCGTATTTTCTGAGCTTTGCGGCAGGCGCCATGCTCTATGTGGTGGTGGAGGAGCTGATTCCCGAAATGTCGCAGGGGAAGCACTCCAACATCGGCACGATTTTCTTTGCCGTGGGATTTAGCGTCATGATGACGCTGGATGTGGCGCTGGGATAGGCGTGGAGGTGCTTATGAAATACAAAATCGAGAAAAACACGGTACAGGAAACGTTGATCATTCCGCTGTATGCGCGGAAGGTCTGCTCAGAGCTATACCCGAATCTTTACCGGGACGAAACAGCGGTGCAGCTGATCGGTGAGATCGACTACGACTTTTCAGAGGTAGAGAAAAACTCCCGCAGTCTGATGCAGCGTTTCGGTTCACTGGAGGTGGCCATGCGGCAGAACGACCTTGCCTTTGAGGTGCGGGATTATCTGAAATCTCACCCCAATGCGGCGGTGGTCAATCTGGGCTGCGGGCTGGACAGCACCGGCAGAGTCTGCGACAACGGCAGCTGTAAAATTTACAATCTGGACTTTCACAATGTCATAGCCGTGCGTGACGAGCTTTTGCCCGCCGGGGAGCGTGAGGAAAATATCCCTTGCAACTTAAATGATACCGAATGGTTCGCAAAGATCGACGCCTCCGGCGGCGCGGTGTTCTTTGCCTCCGGCGTGTTTTACTACTTCCTGACGGAGCAGGTCAAGACGCTGGTGCAGAAGATGGCGGACGCTTTTCCGGGCAGCGTGCTGGTGTTTGACGCGGCCAACCGGACGGCGGTGAAGATGATTGCAAAAACATGGCTTAAAAGTGCGAAGATCAGGGATGTGGACGCGTATTTCGCGGTTTCCGACGCTCCCAAAGAGATCGGCGCGTGGGACAGCCGCTTGCAGGTCACCAGCCGGGGCTATATGCTGGGCTACAATGATTTGAAAGACCCATCTGTCAGCGGCTTTTTCCGTTTTCTCGCCAAAGTCGGTGACGGAATGATGAAGATGCAGATCGTGAGGATCAAATTCGGCGGCAGGTAATGAAATACACCGGGATGCCTTGGGATATATGGGCGTTGATTACACCGTTGTTTTGAGAGTAGCTTCGGGAAGAAGAAACAGTAAGATCATTCCGATGCCGCCATCGCGGCCATCGGTTTGACATATATATTTTATATTAGGAGGACAATCATTATGAAAAAAATCGGTTTGTTTGCAGCAGGCGTGCTGTTCGGCACGGCGGGTATCAAGCTGCTGGGCAGCAAGGATGCCAAGAAAGTCTACGCCCACACCACTGCTGCCGCACTGCGTGCCAAGGAGGGCGTGATGAAAACGGTCACGGCGGTGCGTGAGGGTGCGGAGGATGTTTACGCCGATGCGAAGGCCATCAACGAATGCCGCGCAGAGGCGGAGGCTACCGCTGTGGTGGAGGACGCTTCTGCGGAGGAAAGCAAGGCGGAGTGAGCCATGAAGTGCAAGATCCTACACGAAACGACCGGACGGCTGCGGGTACACCTGTGCTGCGGGCGGATGACGTTATCCCAAGCAGATGTGCTGGAATACTATCTGCGCGCCCAGGACGGCGTACGGGAGGTCAAGGTCTACGACCGGACGCAGGACGCGGTAGTGCTCTATGAGGCGGAGCGTGGAAGCATACTCCGTGCGCTGGCACAATTCTCCTTCGCCAAGGCGGAGGCCATGGAGCTGGTGCCGGAGCATACCTCCCGTGCACTGAACCGGGAGTTTGAGGACAAGCTGGCGGTCGCCGTTATGCGGCGGTGTATCTCCAAGCTGTTCCTGCCTGCGCCCGTCACCACGGCGCTGGCACTGTTCCGCTCCGTAAAGTACATCCGGGAGGGGCTTTCGGCACTGTGGCACGGCAAACTGTCCGTCTCCGTGCTGGACGCCACCGCCGTCACCGTGTCCATGGCACGGGGCGATTTTGCCACCGCCGGCTCCGTTATGTTCATGCTGCATCTGGGCGAAATTCTGGAGGAGTGGACCCACAAAAAGTCCGTGGCCGACCTCGCCTCCGCCATGAGCCTGCGGGTGGACAGCGTCTGGCTGCAGGCAAACGGCGCCGAGGTGCTGACGAAGATCACCGACGTGAAGCCGGGCGACCGTATCGTGATCCGCACCGGCGGTATGATCCCGCTGGACGGCCGGGTGGTGGAGGGCGAGGCCATGGTGAACCAGTCCTCCCTCACCGGCGAGTCCATGCCTGTGGCGAAGCACCCCGGCAGTCCCGTCTATGCCGGGACGGTGGCGGAGGAGGGCGAGTGCGTCATCTCCGTGGAGAAATCCTCCGGCAGCGGGCGGTATGACCGGGTGGTTCGCATGATCGAGGAGTCGGAGAAGCTGAAATCCACTGCCGAGGACAAAGCCTCCCGGATGGCGGACAGGCTGGTGCCCTACACGCTGGGCGGCACGGCGCTGACGTATCTTCTGACCCGGAATGTGACAAAAATGCTGGCGGTGCTGATGGTGGACTTCTCCTGCGCCCTGAAGCTGGCCATCCCCATCGCGGTGCTGTCCGCCATGCGGGAGAGCAGCGGCTATCACATCTCCGTCAAGGGCGGACGCTTTTTGGAGGCGGTGGCCAAGGCGGACACCATCGTGTTCGACAAGACCGGCACGCTGACCTATGCGACGCCCACCGTGGCGGCGGTCATCCCCTTCGGCGGCCACGACGAGGGGGAAATGCTGCGCCTTGCCGCCTGTCTGGAGGAGCATTACCCCCATTCCATGGCAAACGCCGTGGTAGCGGAGGCAAAGCGGCAGGGGCTGACCCACGAGGAGTATCATTCGCAGGTGCAGTATGTGGTGGCCCACGGCATCTCCAGTATGGTGGAGGGCAAGAAGGTCATCATCGGCAGTGCGCACTTCGTCTTTGAGGACGAGGGCTGCCGCATCCCGGCGGGAGAGCAGTCAAAATTTGACGCGCTGCCCGCCGCGTACTCCCACCTGTACCTCTGCATGGACGGGGAGCTGGCGGCAGTCATCTGTATCCACGATCCTCTGCGCCGGGAGGCGCGTGAGGCGGTAAGGGCGCTGCACGAGAGCGGCTTTGCTAACGTGGTGATGATGACCGGCGACAACCGCCGCACGGCGGAGGCTGTGGCCGCCGAGGTGGGCGTGGACGCCGTGTATGCCGAGGTGCTGCCGGAGGACAAGGCCGCATTTATCCGGCAGGAAAAGGCGAAGGGCCACACCGTTATCATGGTGGGCGACGGCGTCAACGACTCCCCTGCTCTGTCGGAGGCGGACGCGGGCATCGCCATCTCCACCGGCGCGGCCATCGCCCGGGAGATCGCCGACATCACCGTTGCCTCGGAGGATCTGTTTGCGCTGGTAACACTGCGCAGGCTCGGTGAGGCACTGATGGAGCGTATCCACGGTAGCTACCGCTTCATCGTGGGCTTCAACCTGACGCTGATCGCGCTGGGCGTGGCGGGTGTACTGCCACCTGCCACCTCGGCACTGCTGCACAACGGGTCCACCCTGGGCATCAGCCTGCGGAATATGACCGACCTGCTGGACGAAAACAAATCATAAGGAATCGGGGCAGGGAAACTGAAAGCTGTATCCCTGCCCCACTCCAAAACAGGATGATTAGACGACACTAACTGCAAAATGAGCCAAGGAAACGGAGCAATATTGATGCACAAGACTACCACAGGAGTTGAAAGCGCATGGCTGAAGAAATACTGATCCGTCAGGGCGCACCCACGCTGGCGGGCATCAAGACGGGGAGCTTGTTTCCCTGCCCCTGCGAGGATCGCGAGGCGTTGCTCGCCGACATCCGGAAGCTGAACCGGCGGCTGTCGCCCAAGGGGCTGTGCCTGCTGCCGATCTGCTTTTTAGCGGGGCAGGCACTTCTTTACCTCTATCGCCCCGCCGGACTGCGGCGGGATCTGCGGGATGTGCAGGCGTCCGAGCTGCTGCGTCAGGCGGTCTACGGCGACGAGGAAAAAGCGCGCTCACTATTCGAGAAATACAGAAAATGCACGGAGATCTACTGCACACTTTGGCAAAGCGGCTTGAAGCTGGAGCAGCTTGCCGTTGCAGTTTGATCATATAAAATCATCAAAAGAAAGGAACTGACAAACATGAAATCTGCTGTTGTTTATTGGAGCGGTACGGGCAATACGGAGGCGATGGCGCAGGCTGTTGCCGAGGGCATGACCGCCGCGGGCGCGGAGGCTGTGCTGCTCACACCCGATCAGGTACAGCCCGGCGATCTGAACACCTATGGTGCCATCGCCTTCGGCTGCCCTGCTATGGGCAGCGAGGTATTGGAGGAAATGGAGTTCCAGCCCATGTTCGATGCGTGCAAGCGCAGCCTCGGCGGGAAGCGTGTGGCACTGTTCGGCTCCTACGGCTGGGGCGATGGCGAGTGGATGCGTACCTGGGAGAGTGACTGCGACAGCGCAGGGGTGAACCTCGTTTGCGAGAGCATGATCTGCACGGAGCCTCCCGACGACGCGGCGCTGGAAGCCTGCCGCGCTCTGGGCAAGGCATTGGCGGAGTGAGAAATGTCCCCCGCCGCTGACGGTTGCTTTAGCGACAGATAGGTGCGATTTGCATTTGCTGAATAGTCAACCCGAAAAGGCAGGGACACCGCTTACGGTGTTCCTGCCTTGCGCTGTATGGCGAGTATTGAAAAGAATATGCTCAAGCATCCAAGACGGGTGATTAGAGAGCATCTGCGTTGTGCAACCGTGGAGCTGAATAAGAAAGCAAGGGTAAATCGATTGGTTCTTTCGCTGAAAGTACTGAGGCCTTCCCTCTTGTCGCGCGAATGACAATGCGCGAACGGAAAATATGCAGGACCCATTGACAAACCCAATCTGCTCGGCTATAATATACCAGCGGTATGTACTGCTGGTATATCAGGAGGCGTAGGAGATGGAACGAACGGAAACCCAAAGGAAGATCCTTGAGATTGGGAAAAGAGAGTTCTTGGAGAAAGGTTTTAAGGACGCATCTCTAAATAAAATCGTCGCGGAGGCAGGCTTCACGAAGGGTGCATTCTATGGCTACTACCCGGATAAGACCGCTCTGTTTGAAGACCTTGTGGGCGAGACCGCAAAGGAGCTGCTCACCCGCTTCAAGGCGGCACAGGATGATTATTTTGATCTCGTGCCGGAGGGGAAAGCAAAAGACAGTCTGGCACTCTCCACCCAACACCTGCACGAGTTTGTCGCGTTCATGTACGACCATTTCGATGAATTCAAGCTGATCCTCTGCCGATCGGAGGGAACGGGCTATGCGGATTTCATCGAGGTGTTGGTGGAGCTGGAGGTCGATCGATCCGAAGAATACTACGCTCTCCTCAGAAAAAACGGTATGCTCTCCGGGAGCATGACTCGCCAGCTTCATCACATGATCACAAGAGCTTACTTTACGGCGGTGTGTGAAACCATCGTCCACGATATGCCGAGAGAGGAAGCCATGAAATACGTCGATGAACTGGCGATCTTTTTCCACTCCGGCTGGAGCGGACTTTTAAGGCTCGAATGAGCCTTAAAAAATAGCTGTCGGTTAGTCATCTCTAACTGACGCGGCGCATCCTCCAACAAACCTATATATTTTAAGAAAGGAACACGGAATATGAGCAAACAGAAAAAAACAAAGCAGCCGCCGGTGCTGGGCAGGCTGCTGGCATATGCCGGAGGGCATAAGTGGCTGTCCGTATTGGGCTGCGGGCTGTCCGGCGTTTCGGCGGCAGTCGGCATTTTCCCGTTCGTCTTTGTCTGGTACGCGGCCCGTGGCACTTTAACGCCGGGAGGCGGCGTTCCGGCAGGGCTTGCCCGCTACGGCTGGTATGCGCTGGCGGCGGCGCTTCTGAGCGCGGCGATCTATTTCGCCGGGCTCATGTGCACGCACCTTGCGGCCTTCCGGGTGGCGACGAATATGCGAAAGGCGGCGGTCGCCCATCTCGTTGACCTGCCGCTGGGGTACTTTAACGCCAATCTTACGGGGCGGCTGCGCAAGCAGATCGACGACAACGCGGCGCTGACAGAAACGCTCCTTGCCCACACCATCCCCGACGCGGTGGGCGGGATCGTAACGCCGATACTGGCGGTGGGGCTGCTCTTCGTCTTTGACTGGCGCATGGGGCTTGCCTGCCTGATCCCCATGGTCATCGCGCTTGTCTGCCTGATGACCATGATGACTGGGACAGGCATGAAGTTCTTTGAGGAATACCAGCGCGCCGGAGAGCGTATTTCCGCCGAGGCCACGGAGTATGTCCGGGGTATCCCGGTGGTGAAGGTATTCCAGCAGACGGTTTACTCCTTCAAGAGCTTTCATGCCGCCATCCTCAGCTACCGCGACCTTGCCAGCGGCTACGCCATGATGTGCCGTATGCCCTACACCCTGCTTACGGTGGTGCTGAACGCCATGTTCCTGCTTCTCATGCCCTTGGGAATGCTTCTCATCGGCGGCGCGGCGGACGGCTGGGCGGTGTTGGCCGATCTGGTGTTTTACATCTTCTTCGCGCCCCAGCTTGCCTTTATGATGGAGCGGCTGATGTACGCGGCCAACGCGCAGATGGAGGCCGCCGAGGCGGTGAACAAGCTGGAGGCCATATTGAAGGAGTCCCCCCTTCCCGAGCCTGCGGCGGACAGCGGAAGCAAGCCCGCGGACAGCAGCATTTCCTTTGAGAATGTCACCTTTGCCTATGACGGCGCAGACAGGCCTGCACTGATGAATGTGAGCTTCCACCTGCCGCAGGGGGAGGCGTGGGCGCTGGTGGGCCCCTCCGGCGGCGGCAAGACCACCATCGCCCGGCTGATCCCGCGCTTTTTCGACGTGCAGGCAGGGGCGGTGCTCCTGGGCGGACGGGATGTGTGCAGCATCCCCACCGCGGAGCTGATGGAGCAGATCTCCTTTGTCTTTCAGGAGGTGAGGCTCTTCAAGAAGAGCATCCGCGACAACATCCGCGCCGCTCGGCCGGACGCCACCGAGGAGGAGATATTACACGCGGCGCAGCTTGCTCAGTGCAGCGATATTCTGGAAAAGACGCCGGGCGGGCTGGACGCCGTGATCGGCGCCAAGGGCGTGCATCTCTCCGGCGGTGAGATGCAGCGCATTGCGCTGGCAAGGGCGATCTTAAAGGACGCACCCATCGTGGTGCTGGATGAGGCCAGCTCCTTTGCAGACCCGGAGAACGAGGCGAAGATACAAAAGGCTTTCGAGGCACTGATGAAGGGCAAGACTGTATTGATGATCGCCCACCGCCTGTCCACGGTGCGAAACATGGACCGCATCCTCGTCATCCGGGACGGCGGTATCGCCGAGGAAGGAAAGCATGATGAGCTTCTCGAAAAGGGCGGCGTCTACGCCGCCATGTGGGAGGAGTACCAAAAGGCCGCTCAGTGGAAGGTAGGAGGTGTCGCATGATCGAACGCATCAGCAAAAAATACGCCATGACGGAGAAGGGCGCAAAAGACTATGTGGCCGCCGTGTTCTGGTCCGTACTGGTCAACATCAGCAAAATGCTGCCGGTGGGCGTGCTGGCCACGGCGTTCTCCGGCATCGTAGAGGCACTGACAAACGGCACCGACCCAAGGGCGGGGCTTACGCGCTTTCTGGCCGCGGGCGTCCTTGCCCTCGCCGCGCTCTTTGTGACCTTTCTGATCCAGTACAAAGCCCTATACGAAGCCACCTACCGGGAGAGTGCCAACCGCCGCATCCGGCTGGCGGAGGTGCTGCGCCAGCTCCCGCTGTCCTTCTTCGGAAACCGTGACCTGACCGACCTGACCACCACCATCATGGGGGATACGGAGACGCTGGAAAAGGCATTCTCCCACTTTTACCCCGCCATGCACGGCGCGCTCATCTCCACGGCGCTGATTTCCGCAGGCATGCTGCTTTACGACTGGCGGATGGCGCTGGCTCTTTTGTGGGTGGTGCCCGCGTCGCTGCTGATGGTCTATCTCTCCCGGCGCATGGAAAAGCGGCATATAACGAAGGGGCTCGTCACCCGCCGCGCGGCCACTGACGCCATGCAGGAGGTGCTGGAGTGCGCGCCGGAGATCAAGGCGTGCAACCAGAAGGCGCGGTATATCGCCGACCTGAACCGCAGGCTGGATGAGGCGGAGCGTGACACCATCCGGGGCGAGCTGTTCACAGGCTCCGTAGTCACGGCGGCGCAATCCTTCCTAAAGCTGGGTATCGCCACCACCGTCCTCACGGGGGTGCTGCTGATGAGCCGCGGCGACTTGTCGCTGATCCCGTTTCTGATGTTCCTTATCGCCGCCACCCGTGTATATGACCCCATCGGCTCCATGTTTGCCAACATGGCCGCGGTTTTCGCCTGCGAGGTGCGCATCGAGCGTATGCAGGAGATCGAGAACGAAAAGCGCATGACCGGACTGACCGAATATGATCCCGATGGCTACGACATCCGCTTTGAGCACGTGACCTTTGCCTACCGGGAAAAAGAGGACGTGCTAAGGGACGTCTCCTTTACGGCGAAGCAGGGACAGGTGACGGCGCTGGTGGGTCCCTCCGGCGGCGGCAAGTCCACGGCGGCCAAGCTGGCGGCCCGCTTCTGGGACATAGCGGAGGGAACGGTGCGGCTGGGCGGCGTGGACGTGTCCACGGTGGACGGCGAGGCACTGCTGAAGAACTACGCCATCGTATTTCAGGATGTGGTGCTGTTTGCGGATACCGTGATGGAAAACATCCGCCTCGGCAAGCGGGATGCCACCGACGAGGAGGTGCTGGCGGCGGCAAAGGCGGCACAGTGCGACGCCTTTGTATCCAAGCTGCCGGAGGGCTACCATACCATGATCGGGGAAAACGGCTCCCGGCTCTCCGGCGGCGAGCGGCAGCGCATCTCCATTGCCCGCGCCATCTTGAAGGATGCGCCGGTGATTTTGCTGGACGAGGCAACGGCCTCGCTGGATGTGGAAAACGAGACGGCGGTGCAGGCGGCCCTGTCCGGATTGATCAAGGATAAGACGGTGCTCATCATCGCGCACCGCATGCGTACCGTCATGAACGCCGATCAGATCGTCCTGCTCTCCGGCGGCCGCGTGGTTGAGATGGGTTCTCCGGCAGAGCTGCTGAAAAAGAACGGCCTGTTCCGCCACATGGCGCAGCTTCAGAGCGAGAGCATGGAGTGGACGGCGTAGAAAGCTGCGAGATAAACAGGATTCCAAGTGCAATACTGGAAAACGAAGTGTCGAAAACAAGGAGGCGTTTATGAAAGAAACAAATAAATGGTCTGTCAGGGATGTGATCACCACGGTGCTGCTTTCGGCGGTGCTGATCGTGATCCAGCTCGTCGTCAATATGGTCTGCATGGCCAACGACTTTGTCAGCATGGTGCTGTCAGTGGGGATCACCATGTTCCTCTGCGCGCCGGTCTATATGCTCATGGTCAGCCGGATCGGCAAGCGTTTTGTGACGCTGATCTATATGACGATCCTCGGTGTGATTTTCCTGCTGATGGGCAACTGGTTCTTGCTTCCTTATTACGTTCTCGTGGGAATCCTCTGCGAGGCGATTCTCTGGAAGGAAGGCTCCTGCCAAAAGCCGAAACGGCTGACCGCCGCCTGGACGGCGGCAAGCCTGCTGTACAACGGGGTCAATCTGCTGCCCATCTGGTTCTTCTGGGACACCTACTACGATTTTGCGCTGGCAAGCGGTATGGAGCAGAGCTACATCGATTCCTATGTGCGCTACTACACCTCTCCCGGCTGGCTGGCCTTTATTCTGCTGTTCACGACGCTGATGGGCTTTTTAGGCTGCATGGTGGGCAGCCGGCTGATCCGCAGGCATTTTCAGAAGGCCGGCGTTCTATGAGAGCGGACGCATCCTTTGCGGTGCCGGTCAAGCTGTGGGCGCTGCTGTGCGTCTTTGCCGGAGTGACTATCGGCGGGAATGTGCTGCTTACCTGCATCCTGACCGGCGGTGCACTTCTTTATCTCATCCTACAGCGGAACTTCCGCCTTGCCGCGTCCTATGGCTGCTTTTATCTGCTGCTGGCGCTGCTGCTGTACGGTATCCGCTTCCACGGGCTGCACATGCCGGTCTTTTCGGAATTTTATGTTCTGATGTTCTGGAACCTGTCACCGATCTTTCTGGTGTCATGGGATCTGATCACCACGCCGCCGGGGATGCTCTCCGCGTTTTTATCCCGCCTCCGTATGCCCACCCCGTTCATTCTCGGGCTTCTTGTGGTTTTTCGCTTCTTCCCTACCATGCGGACGGAGCTGAAAGGCGTAGGCAGGTCCATGAAAAACCGAGGGCTTACCGCGGCGGGGCAGCTGCTCGCGCATCCCGTGCAGAGCATAGAGTATGTGCTGGTTCCGTTTCTCCTTCGGGTGTTGCAGCTTGCCGATCAGCTTTCCGTTTCCGCTGTTGCAAGGGGCGCGGAGCGTCCGGGCGTGCGCGGCAGCTATTATGAGAAAAGGATCGGGGCGCGGGATCACATCGCGGCAGCCGTATGTGCGCTGGTCACGGCTTCCTATTTGGTTTTGGAAAGGAGCATGGCATGATCGAGCTTACACGCGCTTCTTTTCAATACGAAAACTCAGACAGAGGCGTACAGGACATTTCCCTTTCGGTAAAAAGCGGCGAATGCGTCGTGCTGACGGGGCTCTCCGGCTGCGGCAAGACCACCGTGACAAGGCTTGTCAACGGGCTTGCGCCGTCCTACTATCCCGGAGTTTTCAGCGGGAGCGTGAGGATAGACGGCAAGGACATATCAAGGCTTTCCACATGGGAGATCGGGCGTTTGGTGGGAAGCGTTTTTCAGGACCCCAAAAGCCAGTTCTTTTCCTCCGAGCTTGCCGGAGAGGTCGCCTTTCCCTGCGAGAATTACGGCCTGTCCGCCCGGGAGATACGGGAGAGGACGGACGCCGCCATAGAGGCGTTGAAGCTGTCCCGTTTGAAAGACAGGGCAGTTGACGTCCTCTCAAGCGGAGAAAAGCAGCGGGCGGCCATTGCGTCCGTATATGCCATGAAGCCAAAGGTCTTTGTGTGCGATGAGCCGACGGCCAACCTCGATGCCGCCGGGACGAGTCAGCTTGCGCAGACCCTCCGGCAGCTCAAGGAGCAGGGCTTTACCCTGCTCCTCGCGGAGCATCGGATCGACTGGCTGATGGGGATCGCAGACCGGTTTTTATATCTGCGGGACGGCAGAATAGCGGCTGAGTATGCGCCACGGGACTTACTTCTTCTTCCGGAAACAGACGTCTTAGGCATGGGTCTGCGCTCTCCGCATGAGGGAAAGAGCCTTCCCGTTCGCTCCGTATTGGACGAGAGCCCTGCCGCCTTGAGGACAGCAGGGCTCTCGAAAAGAATACGCAAGGAAGTCATTTTCGATGATATTTTCCTCGCCTTTCCGGAAGGCAAGGTGACCGCCATAACGGGGCAAAACGGCGCGGGGAAAACCACCCTTGCGCAGATTCTCTGCGGGCTGGCAAGGCAGACAAGGGGACATATCCTGATAGATGGGAAAAAAGCAAGAGCGGCAGTCCGGCGCAGGGAGATCTATTACTGCGGCAACGACACGTCAACACAGTTTTTTACAGCAAGCGTGGCGGAGGAGCTGCTGCTGAATACCAGATTGACGGAAGAAAGCAAAGACCGTGCCAGACACTTGCTGAAGGAATTTGGCCTTTACGAGTACAGGGACACGCACCCGTCCACCCTGTCCGGCGGACAGAAGCAGCGCCTTGCCATTGCCTGCGCCATCTTTTCCGGCCGCGGGATATTGATTCTCGATGAGCCCACCAGCGGCCTTGACGGGCGAAACATGCGCCTGATCGCAGAAAGGTTGAAAAGCGAAGCGCGGAACGGCAGAACCATTCTCGTGATCACCCACGACAGGGAACTGATTGAGAGCTGCTGCGATACTGTGTGTGGAATCTTTAAGGCGGAACCAGATGGAAGATTAAAACCGGTTAAACTCAGATACCGTCGGCATGCTTCGAACCGACCCGTATGAGATCTGGCTGATGCAAAATCCATATGATGCGGCGGTTGGGTGAGCCAAGGAAACAGGATCGGGAGTGATTACGCTGAAAATGCGCCGTGCCACATTGCAGTAGCGGTACGGCGCATTTTTTAGTTATCGGGTCATATGACTGTCAGCCGAGTCCGTAGATCAGCAGTGAAATACCACAGGCGAGCAGACTGACCGCCGAGCCAATCAGAAGCTGCGGCAGAGTGTGGCGCGACAGCTTCAGCGAGGATCGATAGACCGCTGCGATCAGCAGCACGGACGGAATAATAAAAAGCGGATGCAGCTTCCACGTCAGCAGAAACACAGGAGCCGTCGTGCTGCAGGCATGGCCGCTTGCATGCAGGCCGAACCCGACATTGAGAATCAGCAGTGCTGCGATGGAAATGACATAGGAGAGGAATAGAATGTGGACGAGCCAGGAGCACGGGGTCAGCATTGACCAGAGAAACCCGCACAGGTATCCGATGGCACTGCACACCAGCGCCGTGCTGCGCTGTCCCTTTCTCCGATCCTTTCCAATGCGGAATATCTCCCGTATAGGATATGCAGCCATGGGGATGAGCAGCAAAAACAACTCACACAGGAGCAGCTCCCGCAGTGTCAAAAGCTTCGCAGGGATATACATCAGGAGCACTGTTATGCCGATGACGATGGGTGGCAGGGTCAGAATGCGCACGATAAGATGAAAGCTGTCTCTTATACACATCTCCGAGCCCACGAG
>ENA-OZLS01000467-OZLS01000467.1-human-gut-metagenome-genome-assembly--contig:-NODE-467-length-16132-cov-5.344654_pt1 | contig 16132 bp, 7 predicted proteins | sample MGYA00243864_ERZ653793 | MGnify/ENA primary metagenome ERZ653793 (study PRJEB26926, sample SAMN06164605) | human gut metagenome | biome: ENVO:00009003; feature: ENVO:2100002; material: ENVO:00002003...
GTTCCAGCTCGCGGTGAATACCCAGCTTCACCGCCACTGCCTTCACAGCCAAAGAAGCACGGCGCAAATCGACTTCGCTACGCATATCTTTCCGGGATTCCTGTTCGTGCGCACCGTTAGAACAAGCACTGACAGCATTATTGTATATCTTAATTTTCTCCACAAGTTCACGATAGATACCACGGACACTGCTCTCGAGGAACGGAGGGGTGAGGTAAGACTGCAAGCCTGCATATGCCCTGCGTTTGGCTATCATACCTTCTCCCACATTTCCTATCGAATAAATATAGAAATGAGGCAAAGCGCCTACCAGCCGGTCGGGCCAGTCGTTACTACTCAAAGCAACCTGCTTTTTCGGTGTAAATTCCAGACTGCCATGAGTACCGAAGTGAATCAACGCATCGGCCTTAAAACCGAACTGCGTCCACAAATAAGATGCAATATAAGTGTGAGGAGGTGCGGCATCCGTACCATGAACAATCTTAAACGCATTGTCTCCCTTTCCGGCGGCATTTTGCGGCAGCAACACCACATTCCCGAACTGTAAGCGGGCAACTCCCAGACGTCCGTCGCCGGTAGCCATATACTCACCGGGAAATTCTCCGAAGGAAGATACGACTTCCGCATATTTTTCCGGCCTGAGTACTTTCCTTACCCAACTTTCGTACTGTTCTTTGGCAATCAGTTCGGGATGCCCGTTCTTCATGAAGTTGTCGAAAGCTCCTTCCGCATACGTTCCGAACACAGCTCCCTGTGCTTGTATCATACGTTCCAGTTCTTTGGAGGATGCCGGCAAGCCGTCTACCTTATACCCTTCTTTCTTCAAATGCAGCAATAGGTTGTAAAGCGAAGGGGCAACTTCCATACCGGCAGCAGCCATTGCGTTCTGTCCCGGGCCTTTATAATAATAAATCGCCACGCGCTTTTCATTGTTGGGCTTGTTCTGCAACTTGATATAGTTATTCACCGTCTCTACAAAAGTTTCCAAACGCTCGGGAATGGCAAAAGCATGCTGTAATCCTTCTTCATCCCTATAATGTCCGAACAAAGCGAAAGGACGGATAGCCCCGTCTATTTCGGGGGTTACGACACTTTGCGAGAGAAATCCGCCACTCATTCCCATTTTGTCGTTCTCCCACTCTTCTACGAGCCGGTTTACATTCAGCGGAGTAAACAACGGGATATTCTGTTGTGTCAGGTAATCCACGATATAGTCTCCCATGCGCCCGTGCGCCATATTGATGACTGCCGAGGGGGATACCGAATCAATTTGGTGCCTGCCAATGAAGCCTTTCATACTCCGTACCGGATAAACGACATTACCCGTCTCCTCCAGTTTCCGGATAAGGTCTGCCGGTTCGCCCATCATACCAGTGATTATGATACGGGGAGCTCCCTCTTGCAACAGCCCGTTTTCCTGCAGGAAAGCATTGTATCCGGCTATCGTATTGAAACCGAGTTCTTCATCATCCGGCTTCTTCGGGTCGGCATGATATATCATATCATTGGAGCGTTCTGTTACAGCTTCAGGTTCGTCTACCGAAATAAGCTTACCGTCGATATGCTTACGTACATAATTCAGCATGCTACGGTAGTTACGGCGCCCGCCATTCTCCAGGTAACTTCTCAAAGTGTCAGCCTGGATAGAGTCCAGCGAAATTATCTCATTGGCAGGATTGGTGGCGGAAGTGGTCAGAATGGGCAAGCCGCCATCGGCAGCCTTCTGTATCTGCGCACGCTGTTCTTCCGTTACTCTCATCCCCATGGCATTGATAAATACCATGTCGTAGGAAGTCAGTTTATCCAGTTCGTCGGTACTGACTTCTGCTATCTTTATAAATGAATTATCATTAGCCTTGGATATTTGTCCGAGACTGATAACTTGATAATTGACAAATGCTACTCTTGTAGAACTGAACCATAAATTCCAGATACCTATAAGCAGCAACACGAGGACGGCCGCACAGCCGCTCCCCAATAGTTGTTTTTTCTTCATATCGATATTTTAATATTTATAACCCGAACATATCTGCAATATTAAGATTTACGGTTCCTATTACACTGATTCCTTTTTGCGGAACCTGCAGGGAACTATCGGCAGCCTTGTCTTTATAATTGAACAGGTTATCGATACCCAGATTGAGGGATATGCCTTTCGGAAGGGTAACTCCGGTATTCAACGAACACATCGTACGTGCATCGTAAGTGGTTATTTCATACGCATAAGTACCGTCATCATTTTGGTTTCTTGTATAAGTATCGAACTTTGCCCCCCACTGCCCGTTCAGCGAACAGTTAAAACCTATCTTTCCGAACTTATGCGAATACATAGCATTGAAAGTTGCCGTATGCGGGCGCACCAAAGAAGTATTCCGTCCGTCAACCTCTTCATAATCGTTCGTATAAGCATAAGAACCTGTCAATATCAGCCCAAAACCAAAACGGTAGCGCAAAATTGTCTCCAAGGCCGTAGTTTTGGCGTTATCGGCATTTACATACTGCATGTCGCTCGAACCGTCGCCCAATGACATATAGGCTATCTTGTTCCTGAAACGGTTGTGGACAAAAGAAACCGACATGTTCAGCCCTCCCTTGGTAAACTCACCGGACAGAGAGACTTGATTGCTGGTTTCCGGTTTCAAATCCGGATTACCATACAGCATGAACCAACCCATACCGCCCATATCGTATGCCTGGTAGAGTTCTTTCAGAGAAGGCGAACGGAATCCTTGTGCATAACCGGCACGGAAAGAGACATGGTCGCAAAAATGCCACAGTAAAGAAACCTTCGGAGTGACATGCCAATGATATTTCTCATGATAGTCGGCACGTACTCCCGCCACGATATTCAGCTCATCGAGGATATCCCAGTCTTCCTGCGCATAGAAAGCGTACAACTGGTTGTTAACATGGGAGCTGTCTTCCAGCATATAATGTTTCAGGTACTCAAAGTCACCTTCGAACCCGACACTGACAGTATGCTTGCCGAATGTTCCGGTATAATCGATACGCGGTGTCTGCTTGATATTACGGTAATCCGTAGTTTTCTTTCCGGATAAGAAATAGTCCTGGTTCTTCTGATAATTATCATAAATATATCCTATTACAAGTTGCTGTTTTTCTCCGGGAAGATATGTTACCTTACCGTTCAAGGTATAATCAAGGAATATGTCCTGGTACATCTTGCCCACACGCTTGTCCCGTTTATTGCGGTAAAACGAACCTTTCAAATCCGCATTTAGCTTTTCATTGCAGGTATATCCTATTTTCTGCAAAAAATCCCAAATGTTGTATCCGTAGACCGTGGTGGAACCAGCATCTGCCTGCTTCTCTGCCGAAGAACCGTCACTTCCTTCCGTTACGGTGGTCTTACCTACCTCATCACCTATCTCATAAGTATCTTTTGTACGATAGGTAAGGCTGGTATAAGAAGTAAGACGATTTTTCTTCACACCGGTAGAAGCTGTATATTTCTGTCCGTTGGAACCGGCATAACGTGCATTCAAATTTCCGCTAAAGGGACGATTGGCGGTCTTTGTAATGATATTGATGACTCCACCCAATGCATTGGAACCATAGATTGTGGACTGGGCTCCCTTAATGACTTCTATACGTTCGATATCGTCTACATTGAAACGGGTAAAATCAACATTATGGTCGGCTCCTTCCCCACTTACGCGTTCGCCGTCTATCAAAAACAGCATATACTCTCCATCCATGCCTTGATAAGATATCTCAGGCATCTGACTCATGGAATTATACCCAATCTGCAAACCCGGCAGTTCGTATTGCAGCAAAGTTTCGACATTCATCGGATTGAGTGCCTGAATCTCCTTTTGAGATATTACACGCGTCAGTACAGGTACCTCTTTCAACGGTTTTGCAACAAACGAACCGGTTACCACTACATCATTCAGTTGATTAGAAGAAGGAACCAATCGGATATGCAGTCGCGGCGGACGTACAGCCGGAACCGCTTTTATTTCCTGAGATTCGTATCCTATGAATGAAACCAACAGCGTATATTCTTTCGCATTTTCCAAACGGATAACAAATTCACCGTCGCTATCCGTACCTGCTCCGAAAGTAGTTCCCAGCACCCTAACCGTAGCTCCAGGCATTGGCTGCCCGTTTTCATCTACGACATCTCCCAATATGGAATAGCGATAACGGTTGCTATCCCTTTCGTCCACTTCCTCCGCAAAGACAGTGGGCACTGCCGCTGCCAGCAAAAAAAGTAAGGAACAAAGAACCCGTCTCATTCTTATTTAATCGGGATAAATTCGTAATTGAATGTAACAAAACCGCTCTTATTCGTTTCAGAGTTTCCTGCAACTGTAAATTGAAGCTTCGCCCAACTGCCGTCCTTACACTTCAAAACTATCACATGCATTGTCGGTTCATAAATAGTAGGAGGCATACTACCTGTCTCCGTCTTTTTCACCCAACTGCACAACACTTTGTTCACAGTTGCAGTCTTGGCGTAACCGACGTTGCCTTGCATCATTTTGCTCATATCGGTGATGATGGCATATTCTTCATCCTCGTTTGTTATGTTTTCATCCGCTTTATAGTCTCCTTCAGGCAACTCCGTAATTTCATTCATATTTGTTTTCTCCGTATCGAAAACCATGCCACCGTTTGTTTTTATCTCATAACGGTGTATGGCGATATGCCATTCGATACCGATAGTTTCCTTCGCTTTTGGCTCGCTTACCGAACCATCCGTATAAATCCATTCGCTTGTATCCGGATGTATTTCCGTTTCTCCGGTTTTCAGATTTACATAAGTCCATTTATCATAGGCAGATACATCCAGATTCGTTTTCGTACCTCCAACTCCGTCTCCCCATTGACTACCCTTATTATCGTCATCACTGCATGCTGCTCCTAATAAACCGATGGCCGCCATGACCAATACATCTTTAATTTTCATTTTAGCTTATTCCTTTTTAGCGTTAATAAATTAATTTTCACGCTGCAAAGTTAGATCGCACAGGTAGCTGGCACAATACCGATAAATAACTATATTAAAAACAATAATACCCACAAATAGTAAAAAAGTGCTGCCTGCACCTTCACAGGCGCAGGCAGCACAAACCACAAATACAAATACAACTAAACAAAGTTTTTCCTTAGATAATTCCCTGACCCATCATGGCGTGGGCTACTTTCATGAAGCCGGCGATATTAGCACCCTTCACGTAATTGATGTAGCCGTCGGGTTCTGTTCCGTATTTCACGCACTGAGCATGGATACCGTGCATAATGGCATGAAGTTTCTCGTCTACCTCAGCCGCACTCCAACTGAGATGCATTGCATTCTGTGACATTTCCAATCCGCTGGTAGCCACACCGCCTGCATTCACAGCCTTACCCGGTGCATACATAATCTTGTTTTCAATAAAGAGGTCGATAGCTTCGGGGGTACATCCCATATTGGAGATTTCGCCCACACAAGTCACCTTATTATCAATCAGATGCTGTGCATCTTCCCCATTCAACTCATTCTGCGTTGCACAAGGCAAAGCAATATCGGCTTTCACCTCCCACGGACGTTTGCCGGGAACGAAAGTAGAGCCGGGGAATTCATCGGCATACGGAGCTACGATATCATTGCCCGATGCACGGAGTTCCAACATATAATCTATCTTCTTGCCACTGATGCCGTTCGGGTCATAGATATAACCGTCGGGACCGGAAATCGTAATGACCTTAGCACCCAACTGGGTAGCCTTGGTAGCTGCACCCCAAGCCACATTTCCGAAACCGGAGATAGCAACCGTCTTACCCTTGATATCTATACCTTTGGTTTCCAACATCTGGTTTACAAAATACAATCCACCGAAACCGGTTGCTTCGGGACGTATCAATGAACCGCCGAATTCCAGACCTTTACCCGTGAAAGTTCCTGTAAATTCGCGTGTCAGTTTCTTATACATACCGAACATATAGCCCACTTCACGACCACCTACACCAATATCACCGGCGGGTACGTCCATATCCGGACCGAGGTGACGCCACAATTCCAACATGAAAGCCTGACAGAAACGCATCACTTCCGCATCGCTCTTACCGCGCGGAGAGAAATCGGAACCGCCTTTACCGCCACCCATAGGCAGAGTGGTCAAAGCATTCTTGAAAGTCTGTTCAAACCCCAAGAACTTCAAGATAGAGAGGTTTACTGAAGCGTGGAAACGAATACCGCCTTTGTACGGACCGATAGCATTATTGAACTGTACGCGATAACCGAGATTAGTCTGCACCTCGCCTTTATCATCCACCCACGTAACACGGAAAGTAAAAATACGATCGGGTTCAACCAACCGTTCTATGATTTTTGCTTTCTCGAACTCAGGATGCTGATTGTAGATATCTTCGATAGAAAGAAGTACTTCCTTTACGGCTTGAAGATATTCAGACTCGCCGGGATGCTTTGCCTCCAAAGAGGACATGATACGTTCGATATTCATAATATTACGTTTTAAAGGTTATTACCTTGTTAACTATTTGTTGCCTGAACAAAATGTCAATAAACAACACTGCAAATATAGGAAAACTTTTCAAAACACCTAAACATTGCAGCAATATTTTGATTAAATAATGATAAAACGTCAAATTACATAGAATATAAAAGAACAACAAACAAAAAAGCAGGGGACAACTGTATAAACTGCTTGCAAAGGTAATTCTTTATCCTTCATTCCTCATTCTTCATTTAAATTGCTACTTTTGTCCTCCGAACTAATAAACCATGAGAAAACATGCTCAGTAAGTTTAAATTAAACCAGCTCTATTTCAAAGATACGCAGTTTGCCAACCTCATGACGCGACGTATCTTCAATGTGCTTTTAATCGCCAATCCTTATGATGCTTTCATGCTGGAAGACGACGGCCGTATCGACGAAAAAATCTTTAATGAATATACTTCACTCTCCCTGCGCTATCCGCCGCGCTTTACACAGGTATCTACTTGCGAGGAAGCATTGTCCCAACTATCGTCCATGCCATACGACCTTATTATATGTATGCCGGGAACAGGAGATAATGAGGGATTTGACGTAGCGCGAACCATCAAGGGACAATACGAGCACATCCCTATGGTAATTCTGACCCCGTTCAGCCACGGCATCACCAAACGCATTGCCAACGAGGATCTCAGTTCGTTCGATTATATCTTCTGCTGGCTGGGGAACACCGACTTGCTGGTTTCCATCATCAAGCTGATAGAGGACAAGATGAATCTGGAGCACGACGTCAGTGAAGTGGGCGTACAGATTATTCTTCTGGTAGAAGACGGTATCCGTTTCTACTCCTCTATCCTGCCCAATCTTTATAAATTCGTATTGAAACAGAGCCAGGAGTTTTCCACTGAAGCATTGAATGCCCACCAACGTACACTACGTATGAGAGGGCGCCCTAAAATCGTCCTTGCACGTACCTACAACGAAGCAATCGGCATATACGAAAAATACAAGAACAACATACTGGGAGTTATCACCGACGTCCGATTCCCTCGCGTTGAACGCGGTGAGAAAGACGCACTCGCTGGTATCAAGCTGTGTGCCGCCATACGGAAAGAAGACCCGTTTGTTCCATTGATTATACAATCGTCCGAATCGGAGAACGTGTCGTACGCAGCCAAATACGATGCGGCTTTTATCGATAAGAATTCAAAGAAAATGGACGTAGACCTGCGCCGTATCGTATCGGACAATTTCGGTTTCGGCGACTTTATCTTCCGCAACCCCGACACACTGGAAGAGATTGCCCGCGTCAAGAATCTGAAAGAACTTCAGAATATCCTCTTTGCCGTACCGGCAGAATCGTTCCTCTATCATATCAGCCGCAACCATGTGAGCCGCTGGCTCTATTCACGCGCCATGTTTCCCATTGGCGAGTTCTTGAAACCTATTACGTGGAACAGTCTTCAGGATGTGGATGCCCACCGCAAAATCATCTTTGAAGCAATTGTAAAGTACCGCAAGATGAAAAACCAGGGTGTGGTAGCTGTTTTCAAACGCGACCGTTTCGACCGTTACTCGAACTTTGCCCGTATCGGCGACGGTTCACTGGGCGGCAAAGGCCGTGGCCTGGCATTCATTGACAACATGGTGAAACATCATCCGGAATTCGACGAATTTGAAAATGCCCGCGTTGCCATACCCAAAACGGTAGTACTGTGTACGGATGTGTTCGATGAATTCATGGAGACTAACAACCTGTATCAGATAGCCTTGTCCGATGCCGACGACGATGTGATTCTCCGCTACTTTCTGAAAGCCAAACTGCCCGACCGTCTGGTTGAGGACTTTTTCACTTTCTTCGATGTGGTAAAATCACCTATTGCCATCCGCTCTTCCTCACTATTGGAAGACTCGCATTACCAACCTTTCGCCGGTATATACAATACTTATATGATTCCTTATCTGGACGATAAGTATGAAATGCTCCGTATGCTCAGTGATGCAATCAAAGGAGTCTATGCTTCTGTATATTTCCGCGATTCAAAGGCTTATATGCAAGCCACAAGCAATGTCATCGACCAGGAGAAAATGGCCGTAATCCTGCAGGAAGTGGTCGGCAACCAGTATGGCGACCGTTATTACCCGTCCATGTCGGGCGTGGCGCGTTCGCTCAACTATTATCCTATCGGAGACGAAAAAGCTGAAGAGGGTATTGTCAACCTGGCACTCGGGCTGGGCAAATACATCGTAGACGGCGGTATGACTCTCCGGTTCTCTCCCTATCACCCCAACCAAGTTCTGCAAACCAGCGAAATGGAGATTGCGCTCAAAGAAACCCAAACACGTTTTTATGCACTCGACCTGCGTAACGCCGGACATGACTTCTCCATTGACGATGGTTTCAACCTATTGAAATTACACGTAAAAGAGGCCGAGAAAGACGGTTCTCTCAAATATATAGCTTCCACCTACGACCCTTACGACCAGATAATCCGTGACGGTTTATATCCGGGCGGACGCAAGGTTATCACCTTCGCCAATATCTTGCAGCATGATGTATTTCCTCTGCCCCGCATTTTGCAATTGGCATTGAAATACGGACAGCAGGAAATGCGCCGTCCTGTAGAAATCGAATTTGCAGCTACCATGAATCGTGAAAAGGACAAGACCGGAACGTTCTATCTGTTGCAAATACGCCCGATTGTCGACAGCAAGGAAATGCTTGACGAGGACCTCACAGCCATTCCCGATGAAAAACTGCTGCTCCGTTCCAATAATTCATTAGGGCATGGCATAATGAATGAATTGCAGGACGTAATTTATGTAAAGACCGACAACTACAGCGCTTCCCATAATCAGGAAATAGCCTGGGAGATAGAAAAATTGAACCAGCAATTTTTGGACGAGGGCAAGAACTATGTACTGATAGGACCGGGACGTTGGGGCAGCAGTGATACCTGGCTCGGTATTCCCGTTAAATGGCCCCACATCAGTGCAGCGCGTATCATTGTAGAAGCAGGACTGACGAACTATCGTGTCGATCCTAGCCAGGGAACACACTTTTTTCAGAACCTGACTTCATTCGGAGTAGGCTATTTCACAATCAATGCTTTCATGAATGACGGTGTGTATAATCAAGACTTTCTGAATGCGCAACCTGCTGTATATGAGTCCAAATACCTGCGTCACGTGCACTTTGAACATCCTATAACCGCCAAAATGGACGGAAAGAAGAAACAGGGAGTAGTATTGCTACCCTCACGATAAGATTTTATGTCTAAAACAAGATTAAAACCAGATTAATCAACTATTCTTTTTTTGAGAAAAATGGGACAAATGATGTCCCATTTTTCATTTATAACTGCAAAACAAGGCGATAAGCGCTAATTATCTCATCTAAAAAACATATTTTTGTACCCGACTTCAAGAATTAGCAGGTAAAAAGATAACCAAACACTGTTGTTAATGGGTAAAAAATATATAACTTTTCTAACCCTGTTTACAGTAATATGTATTACATTGACCGGATGTGAGCGGGAGAATGAACAAACTGCAAACCAGGGCAGACTTAATCTGAAATTAGCAGTTGATACAAATGTAGAAAACATGGTAACACGTGCTACCGCTGATGAAGAGACATTACCCGACATCAACGACTTCTCAATTGCCGTTCTTCAAAATAATAACGTACAACTTACCTGGAACAGGTATGCCGACTTTACAGACGGAACGGAAATTGCAGCCGGCAACTATACACTAAAGGCCACTTATGGAAACATAGAAACCCAAGGTTTTGAAGCCCCTTACTACGAAGGAGCAAAAGAGTTCTCCATAAAAAAGAACGAAAGTACAAACATATCGGTCATATGTTATCTTGCCAATGTAAAAGTTACGACAGAATACACGGAACTTTTCAAAAAATATTTTACAGACTACACCGTAAACATACGCCCTGCCGGCAGTACGGACATCTCGTTCGACAAGAATGAAACAAGGGCCGCATACGTAAAGCCTGGCAAGATAAGCATTTACCTGTCAGGAAGCAAACAACAAGGAAACAAAGTCACATTTGAAGCCGCTACCATAGAGAATGCAAAGGCACGCCAGCATTACCGTCTGAAATTTGACGTACAAGCAGGGGGTACGGAATTGGATGTATCATTCACAGACGAAATGGAAAGAGTGCCGATAACCATAGATATTTCGGACGATGCCTTGAACACACAGCCACCGTTCTTTACACCAACGGGATTTGAATCGGGAGTTGCCCGGGAGTTAACGGAATGGACAGAACCCGAATCCCCTTTATCAGCCTTGCTGACGGCGCGTGGCGGAATATCCAAATGTGTCTTGACAACCCGCTCTCCTTCTCTGTTAAGCAAGGGATGGCCTGCCGAGATTGATCTGGTAAATCCGGAACCAGGCATGCTTACCACATTACAAGATCTGGGGCTGGAGTTAAAAGGATTAAGTGCCAATGTCGATAAAATGGCAATATTGGACTTCACAAAAGTACTGGTCAATATATCTCATTCGGAAACAGACGAAGAAAATACATTTACCTTGACCGCAACAGACAAATTGAGTAAAGTAAACAAAGAGCCATTGGTACTCAAAATCAAATCTCTGCCTAATGGTTTTGACGTAGCCAAGCCTATGAATGCCGAACGTGGAAGCACTACCATACTGCTGACCGTCATTTTGAAAGGGGACATATCCAAAGTCAGCTATCAATATCAGGCATACGGCTATTGGCAACCTTTAGTCCCTACAAGCATAGAGAGCGACAAAGATACGCACCAAGTAACCATCACGTTCAAAGACGGGTTGCAGGAACCTCAACAGATAAAAGTAATTGCGGGAGATAAAGAAAAGACCGTGACAGTAGGAATCGGTGAATCATCCTGCTCCCTGACTGCTCCCGAAGGGGATGTATGGGCTAAAAAAGCCACTCTCTATTTGGTTGGAGACACGGAAGGAACAACCGAATATCTGAAGACGGTTAAGGATATTACCGTAAAATGCAGAAAAGCGTCAGGAGACTGGTTTTCTCCATCACAAGAAAAAATAAAAAATGCGGTTGAGGTTAGCGGATTAGAGCCTGGCACCGATTACATATTTAAAGCCGTAATAGATGGAACCAATACAATTACCGTCAAGAATGAAGTATCCGTAAAAACCGAGGAAACACTACAGATACCCAATTCAGGTTTTGAAGACTGGCATACAGATTCCGATACACGGTGGTCTGCTGGGACTTTTGGAGATTTCACCCACTATTTTTATTACCCTTATACTAAAGGTGCTACTGATATATGGTGGAATACAAACAACAAATATTCCCAAGCATGGGTTGTGGCACCGGTACAGACAACAACCTGTCCGGCCGTTATCTATGTAAAAGACGCAAAAAGCGGTGCTAAAGCAGCGGAGATTCACACAGCCGGTTCCGGCGGAGGATATTCGAGTACCCCTGTCACGATGTACCCCGAGGGAGCAAAAGCAGGACGCTTATTCATAGGGACCTATAATTGGAGTGACAAGAAAGAGACCGTAACAACTGGACATCCTTTCACCTCCCGACCCTACGGAATGAAATTCTGGTATAAATACACTCCCTATCAGACAGACAACTTTAAAGTTGAAATCGAGATACGCAGCGGGAATAAAGTCATAGCAGGCGGCTCGTACATATCAGAAGCCGCAAGTTCTGCAGACAGCGAATATCAGGAAGCATATATCAACCTCGACTACCAAGGAAATATGGAAAAAGCAACTGACATATATGTCAATATCCTATCAACAACCAAAACCTCTTTCAGCAGTGACGATTTACAGAAAGCCGGAACAATTGATTTGACAGATTGTGCAACAGGCTGGACCACCCATTTAGGCAGCCGCCTCAAAATAGACGATTTAGAACTTATATATGAATAACAAAATATGAAGAAATCAAACACCCTGTTTACTCTGGCATTCTTTGCTATTCTGGCATTCTCTTCATGCGAACGCGAGCAATGGGGAAACGCCCAAAAAGGTCCTGACGACATAGACAATCGTGCCGAAGGTCAAATAGGACTGTCTGCATTAAAAGTCTCCGTAGACGAGAAAACAGCTACTACAGTTACCCGTGCAGGAATCAATACCGACAATTTCATTATCCGCATTTACGATATGGATAAAGAAGGAAAAATGGTGCAAGAGTGGAAATACAGTGAGATGCCCGAAATATTCACGCTAAAGGTAAGCCATTACAGTATCACAGCCATGTCTCACGAAGTACAACCGGCAGAGTTCGAAAAGCCCTATTACTTCTCCAAACAGGATTTTGAAATTACTGAAAATACGGTAACGGATCTTAAAGAACTGGTTTGTACCTTGAATAATATCAAGGTAAGAATAGCCTATGACAGCGAACTTCAAAAGCTGTTGGATGAAGACTCCAAGGTCAAGGTATCCGTTGGTGAAGGGCGTTTGGAATATGCAAAAGACGAAACACGTGCAGGATATTTCAAATCCATCGGTGAAACCAACATTCTGATTGCCGACCTCAGCGCAACCATTCAAGGAGAGAAAGTTACGATGTCCAAAGCCTTCATTGACGTCCTTCCCGGTGAAGAACGTATCATTAAATATTCGATGAAACAAAACAGTGGTGGCGACGGTGACAATGGAGAGATTGGAAAGGTCGACATCCAGATAGATGCAACATGTGAGGTTGTAGAGAAAGACATAACCATAGCCCCGGGAGAAGAAGAGCCGCTACCCGAACCCGAACCGAATCCCGAACCGGATCCCGAACCGGATCCCGGAACCAAACCGGCAATCACCGGCAAAGATTTCGATATTACCCAGAGTATAACCATACCACCCGGTGTCTCAACGGACAATCCCTATCCCGTAATTGTAAAAATAGCGGTACCGGAAGGTATCCGGAATTTAGAAATAGGAATAACGTCCAGCAGTACCGATTTTGCAAATGCCATTTCCGATTTGGGGCTCACCGACTTTGACCTGGCAAACCCGGGAGCGTTAATCGGAATACTCCAGAACTTAGGTCTACCCTATGGGGATAAAGTTGTCGGTAAAACCGATATTGACTTTGATATCAGTGGATTTACAGGATTATTGGTGGGCTTTCCCGGAACCCATAGATTCAATCTAAAGGTTACGGATGACAAAGGAAACACGGCATCCGCAATATTAGCCCTTATCGTAAATTAAGCAAAGCACAATGCCAAAGAGATACTTCAAATATTATCTGACAGCCATAACAGTGATTTCATTTATCGCCTGTTCGGAAAAGTACACCTTGAACGGAGAGGGAATGCTTCATTTAAAAGTAGGTGTAACCGACCAGGTGAAAGTTACAACCCGTTCTATGACCGATGAATTACAGGATTCTTTACAACGCCACTGCACAATCGGCATCCTTAATGAAAAGGGAACCGTCCGCCGGTACAAAGGAGTAAACGAACTTCCGGAAGCGCTTTACCTCTCTGCCGGCAGCTACACAGCCCTCGTTACGGCAGGCGACTCAGTATCCGCTTCTTTCGAAACTGTATATTATAAAGAAGAACGTCCCTTCCACATTAACAGCGGCGAAGTTACCAACCTGGAGCTGACTTGCGGCATCGCCAACACGGTAGTTGCCGTAAAATATGATGAAGCATTGAGCTCCGTATTCCAAACCTATAAAGTTACGGTATCCACTGCAGACGGCACTTTAGATTATCTTCCCGAAACCAAAGACTCCATCGGCTACTACATGCTGCCGGCGGGCAATACTAAGCTGCAATGGCATCTGGAAGCAACCATGCCCAACGGAAAAAGCTATACAAAAGAAGGAAACATTCCGGATGCGCAATCCGCCTATCGCTACGACTTGTCCTTCAACTTCATACCGACAGACTACGCAGACGGTGGCGGTACGGTAAAAGTCAGTGTCAACGCCAATCCGATAAGAGAAATAACCGATGAAGTACAGATTTATCAACGACCTATCTTCCGCGGCGAAAACTTCGATATAACCTCTTCCGCATTCTATGAAGTAGGCATGGGAACGGAATTATCGTATACCGTAACAAGTACATCCGTACTCAATGAACTGTCCATGTACTGCGAACAATTCGCACAATGTGGACTTCCCGTCCGGATGAACCTCATGAGACTGACGGAAATGGAAAGGGGGCGTTTGGAAGCTTCCGGCCTGTCATACAAATCCGAATACAATACCGGCAGCGATGTCGGTACGATGCGTGTGACATTTTCAGACGGTTTAATGAAACATATCACAGCAAAAGAAGGGACTTATAACATAATATTACATGCTACCGATGTCCGCAACCGCACCAATGAGGGAGTATTATCCATATCCGCTTCCGATGCAGTGGTGCTGACCAAAGAGGTTACAGAAGGTGACATATGGACATCGAAAGCAGTCTTGCGGGGCGGTCTGATGAAAGAAACATCCGATCCCTTGATATTCCGTTACCGGATAACCGGCTCGTCCGACTGGAAGGAAGTGGAAGCTGTGTTGAACGGTAAAGAAATGACAGCTGCCATCACTGGTCTGAAAGTGGCCACCACCTATGAATATGTAGCGGTTGCCGGAGAAAAGGCATCTTCCGTGGTTTGCAAATTCACTACGGAGAAAGCCGCCCAACTTCCCAATGCCGGGTTTGAGAAGTGGCATGGTTCCAAGCCGACCTATGTATACGAATCCGGCGGAACGATGTTTTGGGATACCGGCAACCACGGTTCACAAAAGGCCGGAACGGATATAACCACCGCGGACGGTTCTGTGAAGCATGGCGGTAGCTACTCAGCCAAACTGGAATCCAAATTCGCCAGCATGTTAGGCATCGGGCAGTTTGCGGCCGGCAATGTATTTTCCGGCAAATACCTGGCTACCAATATGGATGGTGTCGTAGGTAATGGTGTACTGGGTTGGGGACGTCCGTTCGAATCTCGTCCTACAGCATTGCGCGGATATGTCCGCTACCAATCCAATACCGTGAATTACGACAACAGTTGCGAATTTATCGACAAAGGCGATCCGGATATAGGAAGCATCTTTATCGTATTGGGCAACTGGCCCGGCGAAACATACGGCGGAGAGACATGGCCTGTAATAGTCAGAACCAACTATAAGACTCCGGGCAGCGCACAACTGTTCGATGTCAACAGCGAGTATATCATAGGTTATGGTGAAAAGGACTTCACATCTTCGACAGAAGGAGAAGGAATGATTGAATTCAACATTCCGGTAGAGTACCGTTATACCAACCGGAAGCCGACAGCTATCATCATCGTAGCCTCATCCAGTAAGTACGGCGATTATTTCAGTGGCGGAACAGGAAGTACGATGTGGCTCGACGACTTCGAATTAGTTTATGAATAAAAACATCTGTGAAGTGAGACAAAAAGCAATCATCATAACATTAGCCCTGGCAGCTATCGCAGGCGGTAAAATCCAAGCGCAAGAATTCAAACGCCAAATCGAACAAAGCACATTTGTTCCCAAAGGTCAATGGATAGCAGGCAGTTCGATATCTTACTCCGAACATACCGAGGATAACTACCAGTTCCTGATTATCGACGGATTCAGATCCGACGGCTATACATTCAAAGTCAGTCCCCTGGTATGCTATGCGTTTAAAGAC
>ENA-OZLS01000469-OZLS01000469.1-human-gut-metagenome-genome-assembly--contig:-NODE-469-length-16027-cov-8.539757_pt1 | contig 16027 bp, 15 predicted proteins | sample MGYA00243864_ERZ653793 | MGnify/ENA primary metagenome ERZ653793 (study PRJEB26926, sample SAMN06164605) | human gut metagenome | biome: ENVO:00009003; feature: ENVO:2100002; material: ENVO:00002003...
CCGCCGGGACAGGCGGCGCTGGAGCAGTGGCTGCTGGCACGGTACGGCGTGGCGGCGGGCTGCGGCGGTCAGACGCCGGCGGTGACGGTGTGGTGCGGTACGGCGGGAGAGGAGCGGGACGGCGCGGCGGTGTATTTGGGGGAGGACTGCACGGCGCGGCAGGAGGTGCGGTACGCGGCGGCGGGGCTGGGGCCGTGGCCGGTGTCGGAGCAGCTGCTGGCGGCGCTGTTTGCGGCGGGCAGATGGGAGCCATCGCAAATTCATGTGGTATCGGTGACTTCCCGCGCTTGACAGGCGGGGGGAAACTCACTATAATGCAACGTGATATATTGTGCGTATTTTGCCTGTTCAGGGGCATCTTACCAATAGAAAGGAATGTGCAGCATGGCGAAAGAATTCAAAATGAGTCAGGCCCGCTATGACGAGCTGAAAAAGGAACTGGATTACAGCAAGACCACCCGTGCCGATGAGGTGGCGGAGCTGATCAAGGAGGCCCGCGGCTTCGGCGACCTCAGCGAGAACAGCGAGTACGATGAGGCGAAAAACGAGCAGGGCAAGCTGTACTCCCGCATCGCAGAGCTGGAGGATATCCTGCTGCACGCGGTGATCGTGGACGAGAGCGAGGACTCCGACAAGATCTCCATCGGCAGCGTTGTTACCGTAACGGAGCTGGGCAGCGGCAAGCAGCTGCCGACATACCGTATCGTGGGTTCCCAGGAGGCGGACGTCATGTCCCGCGCCGTCAGCGAGGATTCCCCCTTCGGCAAGGCGCTGATGGGCCACAAGGCCGGCGAGGAGGTAGTCGTGGAGGCGCCCCGGGGCACGATCCGCTACCATATCGACAAGATCGAACGCTGAGTGCGGGGCGCACGGCGCCCGGCATTGGCAATATACAAAGGAGGGCTGCAAAATGGCAGACGAAACCAACCGCAACGACACCCAGCAGCAGGATCTCGGCGAGCTGCTGCGCATCCGCCGTGAGAAGCTCAAGGCCCTGCAGGACGAGGGGCGCGACCCTTTCCAGATCACGAAATTCGACGTGACACACCACACGCAGGACATTAAAGACAACTTCGACGCTCTGGAGGGCAGCGAGGTATCCGTGGGTGGCCGCCTGATGAGCAAGCGCGGCATGGGCAAGGTGTCCTTCTGCGACTTGCAGGATAAAACGGGCCGCATCCAGATCTACGCCCGCAAGGATGAGATGGATGAGGACAACTATAACCGCTTCAAGAAATACGACATAGGCGATATCGTGGGCGTCAAGGGCGAGGTGTTCCGCACCCAGCGGGGCGAGATGTCCGTCCGCGCACGGGAGATCACGCTGCTGAGCAAGTCCCTGCGCCCCCTGCCGGAGAAGTTCCACGGCCTGACCGATAAGGAGATCCGTTACCGCCAGCGGTACGTCGATCTCATCATGAACCCGGAGAGCAAGCGGAACTTCGAGATCCGCAGCAGGTTCGTGGCGTATCTGCGCCGCTATCTGGACGATCTGGGCTTTATGGAGGTGGAGACGCCTGTTCTCAGCCCCATTGCCGGCGGCGCCAACGCTCGTCCGTTTATCACGCACCACAACGCGCAGGACATTGATATGTATATGCGCATCGCCACGGAGCTGCACCTGAAGCGGCTGATCGTGGGCGGCATGGAGCGGGTGTACGAGGTGGGCCGCATCTTCCGCAACGAGGGCATGGACACCAAGCACAACCCGGAGTTCACCACCTGCGAGCTGTATCAGGCATTTACCAATCTGGACGGCATGATGGACATTCTGGAGGGTATCCTCTCCGGCGCGGCCAAGGAGATCCTGGGCACCTACCACGTCCAGTGGCTGGGCCACGAGATCGACCTGACCCCCAGCTGGCAGCGCGTGACCATGGCGGACGCCGTGAAGAACGTTACCGGCGCCGACTTCATGGCCTGCATCGGCGATGCCGACAAGGGCGTGGAGCTGGCCAAGAGCGTGGGCGTGGACATGGACGGCGTGGCCCACACATGGGGCAACGCCCTGTACGAGACGTTTGACCAGAAGGTGGAGGAGACGCTGGTGCAGCCCACCTTCATCACTATGTACCCGGTGGAGGTCAGCCCGCTGGCCAAGCGCAGCCCCGAGCAGCCCGCCCTCACCGAGCGGTATGAGATGTTCATCTGCGGCTGCGAGATGGGCAACGCCTTCAGCGAGCTGAACGACCCCATCGACCAGTACGAGCGCTTCAAGGCCCAGGCGGAGAAGCGGGCCAACGGCGACGAGGAGGCCGACATGATGGACGAGGACTTCGTCATGGCGCTGGAGTACGGCATGCCGCCTACCGGCGGTCTGGGCTTCGGCATCGACCGGTGCAGCATGATGCTGTGCGGCACGGATTCCATCCGCGACGTCATCCTGTTCCCGACAATGAAGCCCTTGGACTCTGACAAGAAGGGTTCCAAGGAAGTTTCGGCTCCTGCGGAGGCTGCTCAGGCGGCTCCTGAAGTCCCCGAAAAAATCGATTTTTCCAATGTGGAGATCGAGCCGCTGTTCAAGGATTTCGTGGATTTTGACACCTTCTCCAAGAGTGATTTCCGTGCCGTAAAGATCAAGGAATGTGAAGCCGTGAAGAAGTCCAAGAAGCTCTTAAAGTTCGTTTTGGACGACGGAACCGGCACAGATCGGGTCATTTTGAGCGGAATTCACGAGTATTATGAGCCGGAGGAGCTGGTTGGTAAGACCTGCATCGCCATTACGAACCTGCCGCCTCGCCCGATGATGGGCATTGATTCCTGCGGTATGCTCATCTCCGCCGTGCATCACGAAAACGGCGAAGAAAAGCTGCATTTGCTGATGGTGGATCCTCACATTCCGGCAGGCGCAAAGCTCTATTGATTGCCCCTAAATTGTCGGTGCTTACGCCACAACTTACGCCAATTTACTCCGAGCTTACGCCAAAAATGCGTTTGAAATTCTGCGATTGCAGACAAGTTCCGATCGCATACGATAAACTCGGATAGTCAAAACGATGCTGCTTATCTTCGGGAGAGATACCTTGGACTAAAAAGCAACGAGAACTGAAAAGAGGAAGCTGCTGAAGCAGTAAACACACAGAACAGGCAGCCCTGCGGGGCTGCCTGCTCTGGCACGGACGGAAAGGAGACGGTATGCTGGTTTATGCGATCATCATGTTCCTGATCGCCGGACTGCTGGCGGCGCTGGGCATCGCGGTGTACGGCGGGAAAACGGAGCTCATCCATCGGTACCACCAGACGAAGGTAACGGACAGGGTGGCCTATGGCAGGGCGTTCGGCAAGGCGCTGCTGGCGGTGGCGGCGGCCCCGCTGCTCAGCGGTATCGTGGGCCTTCTGGGCGGCACGGACGGTTTTGCGCTGGCGGCTGCGGCGGTGCTGGTCATCGGCACCGGCATCGGCGTGGGCTGCATCGCGGCGGTGCAGAAAAAGTACAACGGGGGCATGTTTTAACGGCCCCCCGTTTTTTTCTGCGTGGGGCTCTTGTCAAAGCGTGTCGAAGCATAGTATAATACTCCTATCTGCGCCGCGCGTGCGTAGCATAGACAGAGGGCGCGGAGAAGGGGGAGACTTTATGGAAACGATCCGGGAACTATTTGATCTGTCCCACACCCGAGCGGGGGCCTATCTGGCGGGGTTCACCTACCCGTGGGAGGCGCTGGCCGGCATCAGCGAGCTGATCCGGCAGCTGGGCCCTGCGCTGGGGGAGGACTTCCGACAGGCGGCGCCGGAGGTATGGGTGCATAAGACGGCCACGGTGGCACCCACGGCCTATCTGGGTGCGCCGTGCATCATCGGCGCCGGTACGGAGGTGCGCCACGGCGCGTTCATCCGGGGCAGCGCACTGGTGGGCGACGGCTGCGTGGTGGGCAACTCCGTGGAGCTGAAGAACGTCATCCTGTTCGACGGGGTGCAGACGCCCCACTACAACTATGTGGGCGACAGTATTCTGGGCTACAAGGCCCACATGGGCGCGGGCTCCATCACATCCAACGTCAAGTCCGACAAGACGCTGGTGGCGGTGCGCTGCGGCAGCGAGCGCATGGAGACGGGCCGCAAGAAGGTGGGCGCCATGCTGGGCGACCATGTGGAGATCGGCTGCAACAGCGTGCTGAATCCGGGCACGGTGGTGGGCCGGAACAGCCGGGTCTATCCGCTGTCCTCCGTGCGGGGGACGGTGCCGGCGGACAGCATCTATAAGCGCGGCGGCGACATCACCGCCCAGCGCGGGGAATAAAGAGGGGGAGAAACGCAATGGGACGCTATTTCGGGACGGACGGCTTCCGTGGGGAGGCTAATGTGGATCTGACGGCGGATCACGCCTATCAGGTGGGCCGCTTTCTGGGCTGGTACTACGGCGAGCTGAAGCGCCGCGCCGGGGACGAGACGCCGGTGCGGGTGGTCATCGGCAAGGACACGCGGCGCAGCAGCTACATGTTTGAGTACGCGCTGGCCTCCGGGCTGGTGGCCTCCGGCGCGGACGCCTACCTGCTGCATGTGACTACCACGCCCTCCGTGTCCTATGTGGCGCGGACGGAGACATTCGACTGCGGCATTATGATCTCCGCCAGCCACAACCCCTACTACGACAACGGCATCAAGCTCATCAACGGCACCGGCGAGAAGATGGACGAGGACACCATCGCCCTGATCGAGGACTATCTGGACGGCAGGCTGGAGGTGTTCGGCCAGATGTGGCAGCAGATTCCGCTGGCCAAGCGGGAGCACATCGGCCGCACGGTGGACTATACCGCCGGGCGCAACCGGTATGTGGGCTACCTCATCTCGCTGGGGATGTTCTCCTTCAAGGGCATGAAGGTGGGCCTGGACTGCGCCAACGGCAGCGCATGGACCATCGCCAAGAGCGTGTTCGACGCGCTGGGGGCCAAGACCTATGTGATGGGCGACGAGCCGGACGGCTTCAACATCAACAACGGCGTGGGCTCCACCCATATCGACGCCCTGCGGCGGTTCGTGGTGGCCAACGGGCTGGACATCGGCTTCGCCTACGACGGCGACGCCGACCGGTGCCTCGCGGTGGATGAGCAGGGCACCGTCATCACCGGCGACCACATCCTCTATGTCTGCGGGAAGCACCTGAAGCAGGAGGGTGAGCTGCCCCGCAATACGGTGGTGACCACCATCATGTCCAACTTCGGGCTGTACCGCGCCTTCGACCGGGAGGGCATCGCCTACGCCAAGACCGCCGTGGGCGACAAGTATGTGTACGAGTACATGGCGAAAAACGGCTGCGCGCTGGGCGGTGAGCAGTCGGGCCACATCATCTTCTCCAAGTACGCCTCCACCGGCGACGGTGTGCTGACCAGTCTGAAGCTGATGGAGGTTATGCTGGAGCGGAAGCTGCCTATGAGCAAGCTGCTGGAGGGCCTGACCATCTATCCGCAGGTGCTGGAGAACATCCGGGTGAAGGACAAAAAGGCCGCCCGGGAGGACAGCGATGTGCAGGCCGCCGTGGAGACCGTGGCGGCGCGGCTGGGCGAAACGGGCCGTATCCTGGTGCGGGAGTCCGGCACGGAGCCGGTGCTGCGGGTCATGGCGGAGGCGCCGGAGGACGCCGTGTGCCGGGAGTGCGTGGCGCAGGTGGCGGAGGTCATCCGCCGCAAAGGCCACTGTGTTTCGTAAAAATACGGCAAAAAACAGGGAACGCCTGCCGGCGTTCCCTGTTTTCCTGTTGACAACGGCAAAACACACCTATATTATAAAGAATATTCGACAACGGGGGGAGGCCGGGCGTATGGAACGCATCACCAGCCGCAAAAATCCGCTGCTGGAGCACATGCGCCGGTTGGACGGCGCTGCCTACCGGCGGGCGCAGGGGGAGTTCCTGTGCGACAGTCCCAAGCTGGTGGAGGAGGCGCTGCGCCACGGGGCGCAGGTGGTGAGCCTTGCCGTCAGCGACGGTGTGACGCTGCCGCAGGGGCTGGCGCCGGACGTGCGGTGCGTGACGGTGCCGAAGGACGTGATGACCTCCGTTTCATCCATGCGGACGCCGCAGGGCATGCTGGCGGTGTGCCGGATGCCGGACACCGCTCTGCCGGAGGTGCTTGCCGGACAGCGGTATGTGGTGCTGGACGGCGTACAGGATCCGGGCAATGTGGGCACGGTGATCCGGACGGCGGACGCCTTCGGCTGCGACGGCGTGATCCTGCTGGCAGGCTGCGCCGACCCGTACAGCGTCAAGACGCTGCGTTCGTCCATGGGCGCGGTGTTCCGGGTGCCGGTGTGGTGCACCGACGCGGCGTCGCTGCACCGGCGGCTCCGTGACGCGGGGCTGCCGCTGTACGGCGCGGCGCTGCGGGACGATACGGAGGATGCGCGGGCGCTGGCGCTGCGGCGCTGCGCCATTGCCATCGGTAGCGAGGGCCGGGGACTGACGGAGCAGGTGCTGGGCCTGTGCGACCGGACAGTGCGCATCCCCATGGCGGCCCACTGCGAGTCACTGAACGCGGCTGTGGCGGCGGCGGTGCTGCTGTGGGAGGCCTATCGCTGAGCGAAAGAGGAGATGAGGGGATGGCGGCGCTGAAATACTGGCTGTGGCTGACCACGGCACCGGGACTGAGCAATCGGGTCAGGCTGCTCCTGCTGGAGCATTTTTCCTCGCCCGAGGACGTATACTATGCCCAGCCGGACGAGCTGTGTCTGGTGGAGGGCATCACGAAGCAGCAGGTGGAGAGCCTGTCGGACAAGTCGCTGGCCCGGGCCGAGAGGGTGCTGGCGGACTGCGCCAAGGACGGGCAGTTCATCGTCACCATGGAGGACGCGGCCTATCCCGCCCGGCTGCGGGACATGTACGACCCGCCGGTGCTGCTGTACGGCAAGGGCTCCATGCCGCTTTTTGACGAGGAGGCCGCCGTGGCGGTGGTGGGTACCAGAAGGTGTACGCCCTACGGCACGGGAACTGCGTCCCAGCTGGGCTATGAGCTGGCGCGGCAGGGCGGCCTGGTGATATCGGGCCTTGCCAGAGGCATCGACGGCGCGGCTTTGCAGGGCGCGCTGCGGGCCGGTGGGTTCACCGCCGCCGTGCTGGGCGGCGGCGCGGACGTGATCTATCCGCCGGAGAACCGGCGGCTCTACGAGGACATCGCCGCCACCGGCGTGCTGCTGTCGGAGTACCCGCCGGGCACGGAGCCGAAGGGCAGCCACTTCCCGGTGCGCAACCGCATCATCAGCGGACTGAGCCTCGGTGTGCTGGTGGTGGAGGCGCCGGAGAAAAGCGGCGCGCTTATCACCGCCAATACCGCACTGGAGCAGGGCCGGGACGTGTTCGCCGTACCGGGGCCCATCAACGCCGATACCAGCCGGGGCTGCAACCAGCTGATCCGGGACGGCGCGGGGCTGGTGATGGAGGCGTGGGACGTGCTGGGCACCTACCGGCAGCGGTTCCCGCAGAAGCTGCGGCCCATCCGGGCCGCCATGCCGGAGACGCCCAGGGGCGCGGAGGAGATATCCCCGCAGACACCGGCGAAGCCGGAAACGCAACAGGAAAAGGCACCGGCCATGCCGGTGCTGGATCCGGCAAAGGAGGGCGCGGCGCTGACCGACGACCAGAAGCGCATCCTGCGGGTGCTGCCGGCGGATCGTCCGCTGCTGGCCGACGAGGCGGCGGTGATGACGGAGCTGCCGGTGCGGCGGGTGCTGTCGGCGCTGACCATGCTGGAGATCGACGGATATGTCCGCCGGCAGGGAGCGGGAAGCTTTCTGCGGACGGTGGAACTCAGGGAGGAATAAAGTAAGCTATGGCAAAGACGAAGAATCTGGTGATCGTGGAGTCCCCGGCCAAGGCCAAGACCATCGGCAAGTATCTGGGCCCCGATTATCAGGTGAAGGCCAGCATGGGCCACCTGCGTGATCTGCCCAAGAGCACGCTGGGTGTGGACGTGGAGGGGGACTTTACCCCCAACTACCGGCCCATCAAGGGCAAAGAGGACATCATCAAGGAGCTGAAAACGGCGGCCAAGGGCAGCAAGACCGTCTATCTCGCCACCGACCCCGACCGCGAGGGAGAGGCCATCAGCTGGCATCTGAAGCACCTGCTGGAGCTGCCGGACGAGAAGGCACGGCGCGTGACGTTCAACGAGATCACCAAAAAGGTGGTGACGGACAGCATCCAGCACCCAAGGGATATCGATCAGGATCTGGTGGACGCCCAGCAGGCCCGGCGCGTGCTTGACCGCATCGTGGGCTATCAACTGTCGCCCCTGCTGTGGAAGAAGATCCGGCGGGGTCTGTCGGCGGGCCGTGTGCAGTCCGTGGCCATGCGGCTGGTGGCCCAGCGGGAGAAGGAGATCGCCGAGTTCGTGCCCCAGGAGTACTGGACGCTGGACGCCAACCTGAAAAACCACGCCGGGGCCGTGTTCACCGCACACTACTATGGGAAGGACGGCAAGAAGTACGAGCCGTCCAGTCAGGCGGACACGCAGGCGGTGATGGATGAGCTGCAGGGCCTGCCCTTTGCGGTGAAGTCCGTGAAGCGGGCGGACAAGCAGCGCTCCCCCGCGCCGCCGTTCACCACCTCCACTTTACAGCAGGAGGCGTCCCGCAAGCTGAATATGACCCCCCGCCGCACCATGGCCATCGCCCAGCAGCTGTATGAGGGCGTGGACATCACCGGCGAGGGAACGGTGGGCCTTATCACCTACATGCGTACCGACTCGCTGCGCATCTCCGTGGAGGCGCAGGCGCAGGCGAAGGACGTGATCTGCTCCCGCTACGGCCAGAGCTACTATCCGGCGGCCGCACGGGTCTACAAGACTAAGGCCGGGGCGCAGGACGCCCACGAGGCCATCCGCCCCTCCGACCCGGCGCTGACGCCGGAGCAGGTGAAGGGCGACCTCACCGGCGAGCAGTACCGGCTGTACCGCCTGATCTGGAGCCGTTTTCTGGCAAGCCAGATGGCCAACGCCGTCTATGACAGCGTCAGCGTGGAGATCGGCGCGGGGGCCCACAGCTTCCGCTGCTCCGCCAGCAGCCTGAAATTCGCGGGCTACACCGCTGTGTATGAGGAGAGCCGTGACGACGATAAGGAGGAAAAGGAATCCCCGTTGCCGGAGCTGGCCGAGGGCGAGAGCGTGACGCTGGAGGGCTTCGCGCCGTCCCAGCACTTCACCCAGCCCCCGGCGCGGTATACCGATGCCACCCTTATCCGCACCATGGAGGAGAACGGCATCGGGCGGCCCTCCACCTACGCCCCCACGGTGTCCACCATTCTGGATCGTGAGTACGTCATCAAGGAGGGCAAGTACCTGCGCATTACACCGCTGGGACAGGTGGTCAACGACCTGATGTGCCAGCGCTTCCCGGACATCGTGGATGTAAAGTTCACCGCCCGCATGGAGAAGAAGCTGGATGATGTGGAGTCCGGCGAGGTGCAGTGGAAGGATCTGATCCGCCAGTTCTATGTACCGTTCCACGAGAATCTGGAGAAGGTGGAGAAGGATATGGACGGCGTGTACCTGAAGGTGCCCGACGAGGTGACGGAGGAGAAGTGCGACCTGTGCGGCCGGAATATGGTCATCAAGTCCGGCCGGTTTGGCCGGTTCCTGGCCTGCCCCGGCTACCCGGAGTGCAGGTTCACCAAGCCGCTGGTGGTGGAGATGCCGGGCCGCTGCCCCAAGTGCGGCGGGCGCATCCTGAAAAAGACCAGCCGCAACGGCTATACCTACTACGGCTGCGACAAGTTCCCCGCCTGTGACTTCATGACGTGGGACGTGCCGGTGAAGGATGACTGCCCCGTGTGCGGCCAGACCATGTTCAAGAAGGCGGGGCGCGGCTTCAACAAGCCGTTCTGCGCCAATCCGGCGTGCAGCAACTTTCTGCCGGAGGATAAGCGGGGCTACCGCCGCCGCAAGCCGGCGGAGGAGGGGGAAAACACTGCCGAAAAGCCGGCGGAGGGCACGGAGGCGGCGGAGACTGCCGCCGAAAAGCCCGCCAAGGCGGCAGCCAAGACCACGAAAACGGCTAAGACCACCAAGACCGCCGCGGCGAAGAAGCCCGCTGCCAAGACCCCCAAAAAGACGGCGTCCAAGACCGCCGCCAGGAAGCCTGCCGCCAAAAAGACGGAGGCCAAGACCACCACGGCCAAAAAGACCACGAAAAAGGCCGGAGAGAAAACGGAGTAAGACATGAACCATGTGACCGTCATCGGCGCGGGACTGGCCGGTTCCGAGTGCGCGTGGCAGCTGGCCCAGCGGGGCGTGGCTGTGACGCTGCGGGAGATGAAGCCGGAGAAAAGAACGCCCGCCCATGTGACCGATTATTTTGCGGAGCTTTGCTGCTCCAACTCCCTGCGGGGCGCAGGGCTGGAAAACGCCGTGGGCCTGCTGAAGGAGGAGCTGCGGCAGCTGAACAGCCTTATCATGCGGTGCGCCGACGCCACGGCGGTGCCTGCCGGCGGCGCGCTGGCGGTGGATCGTGAGGGCTTTGCCCGGATGGTGACGGAGTCCGTCCTCAGCCATCCCAACATCACCATGATCCCCGGAGAGGTCACGTCCATCCCGGAGGGGGACGTGGTCATCGCCTCCGGCCCCCTGACCTCCGACCCGCTGGCCGACGCCATCGCCGCTAAGCTGGGCGGCGGCAACACCCTGAACTTTTTCGACGCCGCCGCGCCGCTGGTGGCCTCCGAGAGCGTAGACATGGACAGCGCGTATTTTGCCAGCCGCTACGACAAGGGGACGCCGGACTATATCAACTGCCCCATGACCAGAGAAGAGTATCTGGCCTTCTGGCAGGCGCTGACCGCCGCCGAGGAGGCGAAGGTACACGGCTTTGAGGACAAGAACGTGTTCGAGGGCTGCATGCCGGTGGAGGTCATGGCCCGGCGGGGCGAGGACACCCTGCGGTTCGGGCCGCTGAAGCCACGGGGGCTCATCGACCCCAAGACCGGGAAGGAGCCCTACGCCGTGGTGCAGCTGCGGCGGGACAACGCCGACGGCACCATCTACAATCTGGTGGGCTTCCAGACCCACCTGAAGTGGCCGGAGCAGCGGCGGGTGTTTACCATGATCCCGGCGCTGCGGAACGCCCAGTTCCTGCGCTACGGCGTGATGCACCGCAACACCTATCTGGATTCGCCCCGGCTCCTTGACCGATACTACCGGCTGAAGGCCGACCCGCGCATCGCCTTTGCCGGACAGATGACCGGCGTGGAGGGGTATGTGGAGTCCTGCGCCAGCGGCTTTTTGACGGGCGTGGAGCTGGCCCGCCGCCTCAACGGGCAGGCGCCCATCGACTTCCCGGCGGAGACGGCCATCGGCGCGCTGGGGCTGTACGTCAGCAACGGATCGGTGGGAGACTTCCAGCCTATGAACATCAATTTCGGCATCATCCCGCCGCTGGATCACCGCGTCAAGGGCAAGCGCAACAAGAACGCGGAGCTGAGCCGCCGTGCGCTGGAGATCCTGGAGCCCATCAAGCAGGAGGTACTGTGGACATGAAGATCATCGTAGACGCCATGGGCGGCGACAACGCCCCGCTGGAGATCGTCAAGGGCGCTTTGCAGGCGCAGAAGCGGTTCGGCACGGACATCGTGTTCACCGGCGACGAAGCCGCCATTCTGGCCGCCGTCAGGGCCTGCGGGTTCACGGAGCTGCCGGACGGCGCGGCCATCATCCCCGCCTCGGAGACGGTGGAGATGTGCGACGACCCGGCCACCGTATTCCGCCGGAAGAAGGATACCTCCATGGGCGTGGGCCTGACGCTGCTGAAAAACGGCGGCGGCGACGCCATGGTATCCGCCGGCTCCACCGGCGCGCTGCTCACCGGCGCGACCCTCATCACCAAGCGCATCCACGGCATCCGCCGGGCCGCCATGGCGCCGGTGATCCCCACCACCACCGGCAGCGCCGTGCTCATCGACTGCGGCGCCAACGCCGAGTGTACGCCGGAGTATCTGGTGCAGTTCGCCTATCTGGGCAATTTCTACGCGCAGCGGGTGCTGGGCGTGGCCAGACCCCGGGTGGGCCTGCTGAACATCGGCACCGAGGACAGCAAGGGCACCGACCTGCAGAAGCAGACGCTGGCCCTGCTGCGGCAGGCCGGGGAGCGGGGCGACCTGCACTTTATCGGCAACATCGAGGCCAAGGAGGCCATCAAGGGCAGCTGCGACGTGATCGTTACCGACGGCTTTTCCGGCAACATCATGCTCAAGAGCATCGAGGGCGTGGGCTCCTTTGCCGGCTCCGCGCTGAAGGGCATGTTCAAGAAGAACCTGCTGACAAAGCTCGCGGCGCTGCTGGTGATGCCGGGACTCAACGCCTTCAAGGCGCGGCTGGATCCCAACAAGGTGGGCGGCACCGCCTTTATCGGCATTTCCAGGCCGGTGATCAAGGCCCACGGCGCGTCCAACGCCGAGGCCATCGAGAACGCCGTCGGGCAGGCTGTGCAGGTGGCGCAGAGCGGTATTGTGGAGGCCATCACGGCCAACATAGACAAGATGCAGATGCTGTCCGAATAAAAAAGGCAAAAAGGTATTGACAGGCCGGTATGATTGCCGTATTCTATTCGCAGAAAAAAAGAAGGAGGAATACCCCGTGACAATGGAGGAGATCTTCAAGACGATGCAGGATCTTATCGCCGAGCAGTTTGCCATCGACGCCGATGAGATCAGCATGGAGAGTTCTTTCGTGGATGATCTGGGTGCCGATTCCGTGGATCTGGTCGAGTTGGTCATGGCCATGGAAGAGGAGTTCGACATCGGCGAGATCGACGAGGAGGATCTGGCGGCCCTGAAGACCGTTGGCGATTGCGTCCGCTATCTCAGCAGCAAGCTCGGTTGATCTGACATAGAGGAAACGAGACACGGCCCCGCTTGCGCGGGGTCGTCTTTTTGAGAAAGGAATGGTGTGAACATGCATGCCTTGGAGACGAGGCTGGGCTACAGCTTCCACAGCCCCGCGCTGCTGGAGAACGCGCTGTACCACAGCTCCTACGCCAATGAGCACCGGGGCGCGGGCATCGGCAGCAACGAGCGTCTGGAATTTCTGGGCGACGCGGTGCTGGGCTTCGTGACGGCGGAGTATCTGTACGCCAAGCACCCCGACCTGCCGGAGGGCGATCTGACACGCATCCGCGCCGCGCTGGTGTGCGAGGAGAGCCTGCACGAGGTGGCGCAGCAGCTGGGACTGGGCGAGTACCTGCGGCTGGGCCGGGGCGAGGAGCTGGGCGGCGGACGGCGGCGTCCGTCCATTCTGGCCGACGCTACGGAGTCCGTGTTCGCCGCCGTTTATCTGGACGGGGGCATGGACGCCGCAAGGAACCTCATCCACCGCGTCCTGCTGGACAAGGAGCAGGAGGAGCAGGTGGAGGAGCGCCGCCGGGACTACAAGACGGAGCTGCAGGAGCTGGTGCAGCGCAGGCCGGAGCAGGTGCTGCGCTACGAGATGACGGGCACCTCCGGCCCCGACCATGACCGGGTGTTCTCGTTCCGCGTCCTGCTGAACGGACAGGTGGCCGGTACCGGCGAGGGACGCAGCAAAAAGGAGGCCGAGCAGGCCGCCGCCCGCTGCGCGCTGGAGCATATGGCGCTGTGAGACAAAAAAGCGGACACAGACAGACGGGAGCTTCCGCCTGCGTGTGTCCGTTTTTTTCGCGGGAGGGAAACTTTTCCCGCCGCATCTGCGTCTAAGAGGATAGAGAGAACGGAAAGGAGCTGATCTCATGGTAAAACGCATCGCGGCGCTGGCGCTGGCCGTCTGCATGGCGCTGCCGCTGTTTGGCTGCGGCGGCAGGATCGAGGCGCAGTGTCTCACCAACGGCGTCACCGCGCAGACCATTGATACGCGCACCGACCTGACCGGTGACAGCACGGCTGTCATGGACTTTGCCGCCGCCCTGCTGCGGCAGACGGCGGACGAGGAGGGCATACTGCTCTCGCCGGTATCGCTGCTGTACGCGCTGGGCATGACCGCCAACGGCGCCTCCGGCGAGACGCTGGCCCAGCTGGAGCAGGTGACGGGCATGACGCGGGATGCCCTCAACGACTATCTGTACACCTACCGTATGAGCCTGCCGGAGAACACCAAGAAGTGCAAGCTGTCGCTGGCCAACTCCCTGTGGGTGCGGGACAGCTTCCGCATGGAGGACAGCTTTCTGGACGCCTGCGTCAGCTACTACGACGCGGAGGTGTACCGCTCCGCCTTTGACGCAACGATGGTGCGCGACCTGAACCATTGGGTGGACAGCAAGACCGACGGTATGATCGACAAGCTGCTGGAGCAGGCACCCAGCGAGCGCACCATGCTCTATCTGGTGAACGCCGTGTGCTTCGATGCCAAGTGGCAGGAGCCGTATGAGAAGTCCCAGATCCAGGAGGGGGCCGCATTCACCGCCATCGACGGCACCCGGCAGACGGCGGAGCTGCTGTGGTCGCAAGAGAGCCTCTATCTGTCCGACGACAACACCACCGGCTTTATGAAGTACTACGACGGCAGGCGCTACGCCTTTGTGGGTCTGCTGCCCAATGAAGGCGTCTCCATAGCGGACTATGTGGCCGGACTCACCGGCGGCAAGCTCCACGCCCTGCTGAACGACCATCAGTACGGGCAGGTGGAGGCCGCCATCCCCCGGTTCAAGGCGTCCTCCTCGCTGGAGCTGAACGACGCGCTGAAGGCCATGGGCGTCACCGACGCCTTTGACAGTGCGGCGGCGGATCTGCGGGCCATGGGCGGCGCGCCCAACGACCAGCTCTACGTCGGCGCCGTGCTGCACAAGACCTATCTGGAGCTGGACGAGAACGGCACCAAGGCCGCCGCCGTCACGGCGGTGGCGACTGATTCCGCTGGCGCCGAGCCGTCGGAGGTGCATCGCGTGGTGCTGGATCGCCCGTTTGTGTACATGATCGTGGACACCCATGCCAATCTGCCGCTGTTTTTGGGAACTGTGACCACCATGAGCTGAGCGCGCAAAACCGGCGTATCCCCCAGGGATACGCCGGTTTTTTCGGGGTTTCAGTCGTCTTCCAGCAGCTTGGCCGGGGGAATGTGCAGCGTGTCGGCGATCTTGAACAGCGTTTCCAGCGAGATGCCGCGTACCGTTCCCGTGCCCTCCACCTGCGCCAGAAAGTTGACGCTCCTGCCGATGAGCTCGGCGAACGTCTCCTGCGTGTAGCCCGCTTTTTTGCGGTAATATGCGATCTTCAACCCGAGGGTCGTATATTTTTCAGGATATTCGGTATGCATACTTCTCACCTCTTACATATGCTACCAATGTTCTCAGTAAATTATAATTTTCTTTCTGAAAAAGATTGTTTACTTTAAGTCAATAATCTGGTACAATAGAGACGGGGAGACATCCTGTGCCCGGCGGCGGTGCCGCTGCGGGCGCGGGCCCGTTACAGGGGGAAGGCGCGAGGGCCGCGGCGTCCCGTGCGCTGTCAGGGGGACGGCGCACATGCACGGGGGCGCGGGGCCCCTCCGCACGGGAGCGATCTCCGACAAGGGAAAAGGGCGGGGCAGCTTATGCTGTCCCGCCCTTTTCCGGTATTTTCAGTTTTCGATATAGGCGTGGGGGTCGATGACGCTGCCGTCCTGACTGACGGAGAAGTGGAGATGGGGCCCCATCTCGCTCTCCGCCGCGCTGGTGGAGCCCACGCAGCCGATGACGTCGCCGGCGCTGACGGCCTGTCCCGCCTCCACCGGCACGTCCGCCTGCAGGCTGCTGTACTGGGTGGTGTAGCCGCCGCTGTGCTGGATGATCACGGTGGTGCCCATCAGCTCGTCGTTGGCCACGGACAGCACCGTGCCGTCCGCCGCAGTCTTGACCGCCGCGCCCTCGTCGGCCTGTACGTCGATGCCGTTGTGGGTGCGCCAGTCCGCCATGGTCTGGTCATACAGCAGCTCCGTCATGCTGAACACCGTGACGGTGGTACCGTCCAGCGGGGAAATGACCTCCGGCAGCAGCTCCACCGGCTCCTCGATGACGGCGGGCTCCTGCACGGGTACCTCGATGGGCTCCGACTGGATCACGGGCTTCGCCGGCTATTTCGGCGAATACGACGCGCTTTTGCAGG
>ENA-OZLS01000474-OZLS01000474.1-human-gut-metagenome-genome-assembly--contig:-NODE-474-length-15867-cov-3.792879_pt1 | contig 15867 bp, 12 predicted proteins | sample MGYA00243864_ERZ653793 | MGnify/ENA primary metagenome ERZ653793 (study PRJEB26926, sample SAMN06164605) | human gut metagenome | biome: ENVO:00009003; feature: ENVO:2100002; material: ENVO:00002003...
GATTTGAAGGCGTCAGCCCAGCAATGCACTCAGCTCGTCGATCAGCTCGCCGAACAGCGACAGCGCGTCGTTGACGGGCGCGGGCGTGCGCATGTCGACGCCCATGTCGCGCAGCAGCTCGACCGGCTCTTTCGAGCAGCCGCCGGAGAGGAACTTCTTGTAGTCCTTGACGGCGCTCTCACCCTCGCGCAGAATGCGGTTGGCGATGGCGACGGCGGCGGAGAAACTCGTCGCGTACTGGAAGACATAGTAATTGTAGTAGAAGTGCGGGATGCGTGTCCACTCAAGCGCGATCTCGTCGTCGGAGATCATCGTATCGCCGAAGTAGAGCTTGTTGAGCGCCAGATACTTCGCGCTCAGCGCGTCGGCGGTCAGCGCCTCGCCGCTCTCGGCCATCTTGCCCATTTGGAGCTCGAACTCGGCGAACATCGTCTGGCGGTACAGTGTACCCTTGAACTGGTCGAGGAAGTGGTTGATGAGATACGCGCGCTGCTTGCGGTCGTCGGTCTTGCCGAGCAGGTGGCGCATCAGGAGGATCTCGTTGCAGGTCGAGGCGACCTCGGCGACGAAGATGACGTACTCCGCCGTATTCACCGGCTGGTATTTGCAGGAGTGCCACGTATGCATGGCGTGGCCCATCTCGTGGACGAGGGTAAACATGCTGTCGAGGTTATCCTTGTGGTTGAGCAGCACGTAGGGGTGGGGCCAGCCGTTGCCGGTGCAGTAGGCGCCGCCGCGCTTGCCGGTGTTCTCATACACGTCGAGCCAGCGGTTGCTAAAGGCCTCTTCGAGCACGTCCGTATAGTCCTTGCCAAGCACGGCCAGCGCTTCGAGCGCGGTCTTCTTGGCCTCTTCAAAGGAGATTTCGACGTCCGCGTCCGCGACGATCGGGGTGTAGACATCGTACATGTGCAGCTCGTCGACGCCTAAGATCTTCTTGCGCAGCTCGACATAGCGGTACATCTTGTCGAGATTGCCGTGCACCGCGTCGATGAGGTTCGTGTAGACCTCGACCGGCACCTCGGTCACGTCAAGGGACGCTTCAAGCGTCGAGTTATAATGGCGCGCGTCGGCGAAGAACTTGAGCTGCTTGAACTGCGCGTCCAGCGTGGAGGCGTAGGTGTTGCGGAACTCGCCCGCGCGCTTGTAGTAGGCCTTGAACGCGTTTTCGCGCAGCGTGCGATCGGCGCTCATCAGCATGGGGACGAACGTGCCGTCCGTCAGCGTGTGGACCTCGCCCTTTGCGTCGGTCACGTCGGGATAGCGCATGTCGGCGTCGTGGCACATGCTGTATGTGCGGTCGGGGCACTCGCTGATCTCGCCCGCGGCGGCGAGGATCTTTTCGCACTCAGGCGAGAGGATGTGCGCCTTGCGGCGGCGCAGCTTGTCAATGCTGCGGCGATAGGTCTCGAGCTTCGGCTCCTCGGCGTAGAAGCGCGCAAGCGTTTCGTCAGGGATGGCCATGATCTCGCTCGCTTCAAAAGAGCCTGCACTGTTCAGCGCGACCGCCGTGGAAAACGCCTTGCTGCGCATGCCCTGATAGAAGGAATTGCCCACGTCCTGGTCGCTGCGGCAGCTCGCGTACTCCACAAACTTCGAAACGCGCACCGTGATCTCATCGCTGAGCGTGAACCAGTCGAGCAGCGTCTTCGCGCTCTCGCCGAGCTTGCCGGCATAGGCGGCCATGCGCTCGGGGTAGGCCTTGAGCGCTTCGAGCTCCTCGTTCCACTTATCGTCGCTCGCAAATACGTGACTCAAATCCCAGGTGAACTCCTCGGGCACCTCGCTGCGCGGGAGGATCGTCTTTCCGTCCATAGGTTTACCGTCCTTTTCTCAATATGTCTCACTGGTTCTGTCCGCCGTCTGCGGTCAGAGCCGCTCTTGCGTCCCATTATAACGGACGGCGGCGGTGAATACAAGCGCTTTTCTCCACCCCGCTCCCAGCAAATCAGGCATTGACAAATCCACTGACAAAAGGGTAAAATATTTTTATCATCCGCGTCTGTAGCTCAGTTGGATAGAGCGCGAGCCTCCTAAGCGGAAGTAAGTTCTCCCGCCTAAGAGCACACAAATTTGAATATTGACATAAGCCCACGTAGCTCAGCTGGATAGCAGCGATCGCCTCCTAAGTGTGAGGTGGTCGCTCACCCTGCGAGCATAAAACTAAATACTAGCCTCGGTAGCTCAGTTGGATAGAGCGACTGCCTCCTAAGCAGTAGGCCGCTGGTTCAAGCCCAGTCCGGGGTGCCAAAAACGCTGTAATCTCAATGGATTTCAGCGTTTTTGCTTTTCTTGGCTCACCCCGAAAAAGCAACTGCTTTGTGATTTGAAATGCAACTTATTTCCAGATTGTTCCCTGCTGGACTCGAACGATTTTCGAGAAATCTGCTAATGAAATTCGGATTCTGCTAATGAACCCTGCCGTGGTGTTTTATAGTCGTTTCGAGTCCTCCCGTTACCCTGCGTGCAAAAGGGCTTTCAGTTGGCGGGCAAGTTCGGGATTTTCCTGAAGCTGTGCAAGAAGCGACTGGAGGTTTAGGTCGGGAGCCGGTTCCGGTTTCGGCGGATTCAGTTCCTGCTCCACGCGCCGCATATCCGGGTTCGCATAGAATGCGACCTCAAACTTCTGCGCGTTGATTTTCCGCTCCTCATCCAGAATATGCGCATAAACTTCTGTAACCATAGACGCCTGCGCATGGCCGGTATCCCCCTGCGTGGCCTTAATGTCACCATGATTGAGCTTCAGCTTATAGGTGGTGCTTGAGTGCCGCAAAGAATGAAAGACTACATTCGGGAGGTTCGCTGACTTTTTCAGCCGTTCAAACTGATTCCCGATTACCCTGTCTTCGCAGGGCCGCCCGGTTTCCAAAGCTAAAACAAGATTATAGTCGGCATACTCGTCACCCATAATTTCTTTGAGCTTGTCCTGCTTTTGACGCCAGTCCCGAAGAATATACGCAAGGGTCTTCGGCAGCCATACCTTCCGGATACTGGTTTCCGTCTTAGGTCGTTTGAGCACAAGCCTTGTTGTCGATTTGGCTTTCACGATCCTCGGGAACATAAAGATGATGTCTTTCTCTCCGAGCGCGTCAATCGCACGCTGATCGACACGCGCCAATTCCTTGTTGACAATGATATGGGCATCGTCTTTTGCGATGTCCGAGTCGGAAATGTGAACACAATCCCATGTCAGCCCTGTGATCTCGCCCATGCGCAGTGAACAGGCGAACGAAAGGTTGATTGCAACATACAGTTTCCCCTCAGAGCAGTTATCCAGAGCCTGTCTGATAATGTCAGCCGTCCAGATAGCGCGAGGATTTTTCTCTTTCTTGGGAAGAAGAACATCGTCAAACGGATTCTTCGGAACCATATCCCATCGGACGGCCTGGCGGAAAGCGCAGTGTAGCACCTTGCACACTTTTTCAATCGTGTTGGGAGGCAAGAATTCCGAGCGTGCGTTTCGGTATGTTGTGCTGACGGGTTTCATCTTTTGCAGTTGGGCGATGAAGCTGTCTACGGTACGCCTTGTCACATCCTGGACATTCATATCACCAATGACCGGATTGATGTAATTGTTGATGATCCCGGTGTTTCCAGAATAGGCTGAAAGCCCCCACCGCTTTGAACCGTAGAGTTCAACAAAATCTGCCAGGAAGTCACGGACAGTTACGCTGGATGGCGGAATGAAGGTTCCGTTGTTCATTTCATTCTCTACCTGTGCTTTTCTGGCCGCGGCCTCCTTCTTTGTTCCATAGGTTTCCCACTTCTGCCTTTTGACATCGGCAGAATCCGTATAGGTATATACGACGGCATACTTTTTACCGCGTTTTTGAATTGATGCCATAGCTCGTGGCTCCTTTCAGGTGTTGTCTCTGCCATCAAGCCAATCATCGAAAGCCTTCTTTGATATTCTCAGCCTGGTTCCAATCCGTACACATTTGAAGGTGCCGTTAGCACACATGTTATAGACGGATTTTTTGCTGACACCAAGAATTTCCGCTACTTCCATAACGGAATAGCTTCTTTTTTCAGAGTTGGCTTTAAGGCCGTTTGTATTTATCTCAGCCACAGAGGGCCTCCTTTCTTTGGTGGCTGGGGAAAAGAGCCTGTGATGTCCTCACAAATATATTATACGGATTTTCCCCACTATCACCAACAAGTAAATTACATTAGGTTCTAATCCAAGTTCGATTCCCAATTCCGGGCCATTTCCTGCGCCCTCGCTTCAGGCCGCGTATTTGCAGGCTGCCGCTGTGCGGCACTTCCCCGGCAGGTACGCAAACGCATACTGTCAGCCGATCCTGTATAACTCCCGGACAAATCGATGCAGCCGCATTTGGGGGCGGCGTTTTCAAGGTTCAATAGATGGTTTTAACCGTTCACAAAATAAATACGGGGCCGTGTCCGTATTTTTTGCACGCACGAAAAAACTAAATATAGTATTTTTGTATTGACTTGCACAATATATTGTGTTACACTTTGCCCGTAAATGAGTTTTGCGCAATTTCCCTTTGGGCATAGGTCAATGATCTGTGTGTGGAGTGATCCACCTGCGCACGTTGTCAGGTTTGTACGTTTTTGTCAGTAGTATTGCTGTGCCATGAGAGCCGGCTGCTGCTGGCTTTTTATTTTACGGGGTAGTAACGCCCCAATGCTGCGGGAATGACGAGTGTTTGCTGTGAGGCAAACACGCTGGATTTTACCAGAATCGTTGTTCCCGCTTTTTTTGCGCCCAAATGCCGAAAGGCTTTGAGGATATATCATCAAGAAAGGTGGAAACAAGAAATGAAATTCAGACGAAAATGGAAACCCGGAGGACATCCCAGACGCTCCTTCCGACCGTACCACAGGTACAGAGAGAAGCGGCTTTTGAATAAGCCGCGCATCAAATATGAAACCGAGGAGGAATGCATCCATGGAAAACGCAAAGTGTTACGCTCCGCAAATTCTCGTCGGTACAGAAGGTCTGCCGCGTGAACAATGGCTGGAATACCGGCGCAAGGGCATCGGCGGAAGTGACGCCGCTGCCGTTCTCGGAATTTCACCATTCCGTACCGGGCGGGATCTCTACTATGACAAGCTGAATATCGTCACAGCGGATGATGCCGAAAACTGGGTTCAGCTGGAGGTTGGAACTCTGCTGGAGCCGTTGGTTGCCAAGATCTTCGCCCATAAGACGGGCTATAAGATCTACCGCCGGCCATTCATGTTCCAGCACCCGCTGTATCCCTGGATGCTGGCGGATCTGGATTATATGGTGGAACTGCCGGACGGCACGACAGCCATCCTTGAAATCAAGACCACGAACTATAACGCCAAGGATAACTGGTGGTACAACGGCGAGGAAATCGTTCCTATTTACTATGAATCGCAGGGGCGGCACTACATGGCGGTCATGAACATTGACCGTGTCTACTTCTGCTGCCTTTACGGAAATTCGGAAGACGAGGCGATGATCCGTCGCATTGACCGTGACATGGCTTATGAAGAGGAACTGATCGCTTTGGAACGGGACTTCTGGGAGAATCATGTCCTCACAAAAACGCCGCCTCCCTATGTGGAAGCGGATGGTGACCTGATCCTCGAAAGCCTGCGGCGAAAGCTGGGGCCCGCGGACAAGGACGCGCCTCCCGTGCTGCTGGGGCAACCGCAGTTTGGGCAGCTTTCCATGCTTCTTTCCCTGCAAGAGCAGAAAAAGACGCTGTCGGCTGATGTGAACAAACTGGAGAAGGACATTAAACGGTTAAAGGGTATGCTCATCGAGAAAATGGGCACGAGCTGTACCGCCGTGTATAACGGTCTTGCGGAGAGCTACACCATAACCTACAATCCGGTACGCTCCGCAGGCATATCAAAGGATGCCCTGGAACGGCTGAAGGACGAACACCCTGACATTTACGATCAGTATGTCACGGTGTCTGAATGGCGAAGATTCCATGTGAAAAAAGCTGCTTTGCAGGCAGCGTGAAAAGAAACGGAGGTGATGTGCTGTGAGCATTGTTGCAGCACTGGACAAGGTACTGTTTTTCAATGCGTCCAGCAAATATTCTGTCCTTCGGATGAAAACGGAGGACAGCAGCGTACCCACAGAAGCCCGGAGCCCCTATCGCTATCACGACCACCTGATCCGCTTCACTGCCGTTGGCATCGAATTGCCGCAGACGGATACAGTGAAGATCGAGATGGATGGAGAGTGGAAGGACGGAAAATACGGGCTCCAGCTTCAAGTCGATCATTGGCAGGAGATTGTGCCGCCCACATTGGAGGGCGTCCGCAATTATCTTGCCTCCGGTCTGCTGAAGGGCATCGGAGAAAAGACCGCCGACGCGATCATTGAAAAGTTTGGCATCAATGCTCTGGAGATTCTGGAACATCAGCCAGACCGGCTTCTTGAGATTCGCGGCATTACGAAGGAACGGCTTGCGGAGATCAAGGACGCCTATGCGGAAACCAGCCGGATGCGTGTCCTGATGACCCTGCTGGCCCCGTTCAAGGTCACGCCGACGACCGCGCAGAAGATTTATCAGCATTTCGGCCCTGCCTGTGCGGACATCGTGAGACAGAGTCCCTTCAATCTCTGTCAGGTGCCGGGATTCGGTTTTAAGCGTATTGACGCCATCGTGCAAAAATCCGGTGGAGATCTGCGTGATCCGAAGCGCGTCCACGGTGCGCTCTTTTATGCGCTGGAGGACGCACGGACAAAGGACGGGCATCTCTATCTGGAGGCGGAGTCTTTGCTTAAAGCGGCTATGCAGCTGCTCAATGAGCGGATACCCCTCCCGCAGATGCGCGTCCCCATGAGCCAGGTCGAACAGGAGCTGTCTGCCATGATCCGGCAGGATGAGGTGGTATCGAACCACGGCAATGTGTATCTGCCCAAGCAATTCCTGCAGGAGAGCGAAACCGCACAGAAAGCGGTAGAGCTGTTTCTGGCAAAGCCGACGGTGGTGGACATTACGCAGCCGTTGGAGCGAGTAAAGAATAGCTTAGGGCTCAACCTGTCCAAACGCCAGTCAGAAGGCGTGGAGATGGTGTTCCGGCATAACCTGTCCATTATCACAGGCGGCCCCGGCACCGGCAAGACCACGGTTCTGAAAACGGTGATCGAAGTGTACCGTCAGCTCTATCCGCGGCAGAAGATCGTACTCGGAGCGCCCACAGGTAAGGCGAGCCGGCGTATGGCGGAGGCAACGGGGATCGATGAAGCACAGACGCTCCACAGCATTCTGGGACTTCACGGTGATTCGGAATCCAAGAAAGACCGGGAACGGAAACCGCTGGAGGCAGGGCTCCTGATCGTGGACGAGACTTCCATGGTCGATATGTGGCTGATCCATCAGCTCTTTTCACGCTTGCGCCCCGGAACCAAAGTCCTTTTGGTCGGTGACGCGGACCAGTTAGAGAGTGTGGGCGCCGGTGATGTATTTCACGAGCTGATCGGCTCCGGCGTTGTGCCAGTCACGGTGCTGGATGAGATCTTCCGTCAGGCACAGGACAGCCTGATCGCCCACAATGCCCGTTTTATCAACGAGGGCAAAACGACGCTCTACTATGGTGAGGACTTTGCCTTTCATAAGGCGGAGAGCCAGGAGGAGACTGCCGGCATCATCCGTGAGTTGTATCAGGAGCAGATCGCCGCAAAAGGAATTGAGCAGGTGGAGATTTTATCACCGTTCCGCTCTGAGGGCGAGGCATCGGTCAACAGCCTGAATGAAGCTATCCGCGAGGAGATCAATCCCGCAGTGCCGGAGACGCCGGAGATCGTGTACGCCGGAAAGATATTCCGCCTCAATGACCGCGTGATGCAGATGCGGAATAATTACGACATCAAGCTATATGACCGCTCCGGCAAGCAGGTCGGCGAGGGTGTTTTCAACGGTGACATCGGCACCATCCGCAAAATCAGCGGTACCAATGTCGTGATCGAGTTTGACGGCCGCTATATGGATTGCCCGCAGGTGCTTCTGGATGATTTGGAGCTGTCCTATGCCATTACGATCCACAAATCCATGGGCTCAGAGTATGATACGGTCATTATTCCACTGCTGGCTGCCCATAATGTGCTTCTGACACGGAATCTTCTCTATACGGCCATCACCCGTGCCAAGCGCCGCGTGCTGCTGGTGGGTGAAAAAAGGGCGCTGTATATGGCGATCCATCGGAGCCGAAAAGGAAAACGCAATACCATGCTGGGCGAACGCATCGCCCTCTACTATAAGGCAGTCACGCGCAAGGCTCTCCGTAACGAAGAGGGCGAAGAATGGCAGCGTGCCAGTTAATGTGAGATGAATGTGCAAAAAACGCACAGTCATCTCTTATTTATTTTATGAAGGGAGTATCAAACCATGTCCAGAGAAAGAATTATGCTGACCCAAGCGATTCCTGCCGTACAGCAGCTTCGCAGGGTGCAGGGCTTTGACCCGCTGCGCTTTCTGAAAAGAAACGCCAACGGCGGAATCGAGCTGGAGCCGCGCTATCAGCGGCTCTGGTTCCGATTGGCCTGCCCCGATGGAAAAATGCTGCTGAACCGGCTGCAGATCACAGACCAAATCGCCGTTTATGAGGCGCAGATATTTCTGTCCAGAGAGGACAACCAGCCCATTACCAATTTTACCGCGGCGGTGGAAAAGGCTCAGGCTCCTGCCGGACGCTATGTGCAGGCCGCGCAGGACGAGGCGCTGAAAACGGCGCTGGATAATGCAGGCTTCGGCATCCAGCTCTATGAGATCAACCCCTCTGCGGCGGTAGATGCACAGGTCGATGGAAAACAGGAAGTCGCAACGGGCGCTGTAAATCGTCAGGAGACTGCTCCGGCGGTAAATAGAACCACAGCGCCGCAGCGAGAAACGTCTGTCGGCGAAAATCATCCGGTGCAGGCAGTGCCTACACCGCAAGAGGTTCAACCGCAGGAGGCGGCAAAGACGCCCAACGTAAATCAGCAAGAGGTTCACACCACCCAGCAGACGGAAAGCGTTTCAGACGCCATGAGTCTGCTGCAGGCGTTAAGCGGCGGAGCTGCGGCTTCTGAGCCTGATCCGGTTATGCCCCAAAAGGCGCAGGAGGTTCCTTCGGAAACAGCGGAGCCTGCGGTCATGGAGCGGGCTGAAACAGCGCGGACGGTGAAGCCTGTCGTGGTCGATATGCCGGCAGCGGCATCGACAGCGGCTGCGCCGAAATATTCGGACGATATGACGGTGGACGAGATCCTTTCGCTGATGACAGAAGAGGAAGCTGCGGAGCTGGTCGTAACCACCGGCGTCAATAAGGGCTGGACGATGGCACAGGTTTCTGAGCAGCGTCCCTCCAGCCTGAAATATTACGCCTATCTCTGTGAGGACTGCGGCAATATTATGAAGGCTGCCGCCATGCTTCTGATGGGCGGTTCGCAGCAGTTAAAGGCAAGCTGACCGCTTTCCATCCGTAAATTTCGCGTCTTGGGAGGGATGCTGGTTTGAATTACGGGAAAAAGCATGATCTCCCCTTTGGCATTATGGATGTGGCCGGGCTCCTCCGCCTGAATATCAGGCGGAGGGCTCCCGGTCAGGTGTATGTGGATTGTCCCATCTGCGGTGACCGCCGGGGGAAAATGAATCTGAACACGGCAAAAGACCTGTGGCGCTGTAACTACTGCGGTGAAGGCGGCGGAATGCTGTCCCTTTACGCAAAGGTATATGGCGTCAGCAATTCAGACGCTTATCGGGAGATCTGCGACGCTTTGGCGGTAAATGGTTTTTCACCGGACTATACGGTTCCGGAGAAAACGGCGCCTACGGAGGCCGAGCAGTCTGACGCGGCTTCTGTTCAGGAAGTGCATCAGACCCTCTCCATGCTGCTGTCCATGCTGACACTCATCCCGGCGCACCGCACACACCTTCAGTCTGTGCGGGGGCTGTCCGACGATGAGATCACACGCTTTGGCTTCAAGAGCACGCCGCCCCCTTTCCTGTGCCGCTCCCTGACCAATCGGTTGGTCAAGGCGGGCTGCAGGGTGCAGGGTGTTCCCGGCTTCTATGTGGATGATAACGGCTGCTGGACGGTCAAATTCCACCAGCGGACATCAGGCATCATCATTCCCATCTTCGGTGTAGACGGTTTGATCCGCGGCGCACAGATCCGGTTGGATCATCCGCTCAAGGATAAAGACGATCCACCGGAGAAAACGGGCGTGAAATATCTGACGCTGTCCTCCACGGGAAAGCGCATGGGAACGACCTCGGGGAGCCCCATTCATTTTGTGGGCGACCCCTGCTCCCGCGTTGTATATGTGACGGAAGGCTGTCTCAAGGCGGATGTCGCTCACGCGCTGATGCACAGGACCTTTGTTGCCACGCTGGGCGTTAACAACACCGCCAAGCTGGATGAACTGTTTGCGTTCCTGCACCGAAACGGAACGGAGGAGATCATCGAGGCGGAGGACATGGATAAGTACAGCAATGAAATGGTGGGAAAAGGCGCATCGAAGATCTATGCGCTGGCGGCCAGGCACGGGATGCGCTGCCGCAGGCTCACATGGAATCCCAATTACAAGGGCATTGATGACTGGCAGCTTGCGCTGCGCCGCAAAGAACAGAAAATGAAGGAGGATCCAGGAATGACATTTAAGGAGCAATATCTTAATGGCCTATGCGGGCTGGAAATGCTGGAAGCCTGTACGGAAAAATGGCATGCGATGAAGGTGGACAGTATTTCCCTGCGGGACTATCTGGGGCTGACGGAGCAGGAATACGATGCGTACTTACAGACCGCCCCCGGCGTTTCTTTTCGGGAGCTGTTGGACAGTCAGCGTAAAACGCAGCGGTTTCGTGTTTATCAGCTGGATTTGGAGCATGGCGAGACGCGCGCCTTCGCCTTTGGCGGCATTGACGCGCTGCATAAAGCGGGCTTTCAGCAGCCCCCGGCGGCGGAATACACACTCGTTTACGACGGTGAGCTGATCTGCCCGGTCGGGCAAGATGAACGTGATATTCTGGAGCGCATTTTTGAACGTTATAACCAGGCGTTCCCTCCGGACTATCGTGGCCGCAGCATTGCCCCATCCGATGTGCTGGAGCTGTATGATGAAAGCGAGCGCAGATACTTCTACTGCGATATGGCTGGTTTCCCGCAGGTGAAATTTTCTCCTGCGCTGGCAAAGAAGGCTTGAATGAAGTCTCTCACGCAGATGCTCTCTTTAAGAATGGACGAGCAGAAGACAGAGCAGCTGAAAACCATGCTGGGGATCTGTCAGGAACTTGGCGCGGAGATCCGGTATCATCCGGAGTACCGCTATTTTACAGCTATGGTCTGGACCGGCTGGGATACGCCCTATGGAATGGGAGAGGCCCTTGCCATCCAACAGGAAATTCAAAGAACAGCCGCTCAGTACCCGGCCGTTGTGTGCTACTGCTTCGACCCATTCAGCACACTGGTCTACACGGTCTGAGCCAAGTATGTAAAAAAGGACGCCTTGTGCCATTGGCACAGGAGCGTCCTTTTCAAAATTTTATTTAGGAGGAATGTACGAATGGGCGCTTTTTCAAATGTGGATTACGAGCTTCAAAATAATGAGGCTGCCGTTTCCAACGCCTTTATGGAAGATGATGCTATGGATATGCCGCAGACGGCTCCTGTGGAACCGGCGACAGCAAGTTCTCCGGCTGCAGTTCCGACTCCGGCAGCGGCGGCCAGCGAACCGGCAACCGCCCCCAACACCCAAAGCGAGGATGAGGCACGCCGTGCGCACGAAGCGTCTGAAGCCAAGCGCAAAGCAGAGTGGGACGCCAAGCAGGCGGAAAAGCGGCGGGCGGAACAGGCCGCGCTGGAAAGGTTGGATGCCATGGGCCCGGCAGAGCTGCTCAAGGCTGCCGCAAAGCGTGTGTCCGCAGATACGGAGAAGCTGACGCGGCGCAACATGAAAGAGAGCGTTGCCGAGTTTATCCAGACCAAGTGCATTGATGACCTCGGCTTTGCCCGGCTCACCATGCACCCGCGTAAGAGCATGATCCACTGTTTCCAGTACATCAGCCGGAAGGCATGGGATTATGTGCAGGACGAGCTAAAGGCAAACGGCGTTCAGCCGGGACCCGGTCAGCAGGCATACGGCTGCGATATTCCAGATGATCTCTGCTATCAGTGGGCGGAGGACTATTTCCGTGACCCCGATGCCAAGGAGGATCAGGGGGATGAAGAGAAGTTTGTCCCGCAGCCCTATCGTGGGAAAACATCTTCCAAGTCCGTTTCCAAGAAGAAAAAGGAAGAAAAGAAGAAAGAGCCGGAGAAGAAGGAACCGCCGAAAAAAGCGGAAGCCGATGATGGGCAGATCTCGCTGGGCGATCTCTCCTCCTTTGGGGAGGCCGCCTGATGTACGCTTATAAAGGCTTTGAGCCGGATCTCTCCTGCCGTGGCTATCGGTTCGTCATGGGAAAGAATGTCACCCCGGAGGCAAACTGCGCCAGCAACGGCTTTCACTGTGCGGAGGACCCGCTGGATTGTCTTTCCTACTATGGCGACATGAATCGCTCCATTTACTGCTTGGTGCAGCCCGGCGGGGATATTGACGAGGACGATCGTGACTCCAAAATTGCCTGCACGGAACTGACAATCCTGCGGCGGCTGACGAGGAAAGAATTCTTTCTTCATGCACTTGCCTACATGGTGGATCACCCAGGCCGCAAGGTGAGCGACAAGGTACAGCGTGAGCACAGCACCAGCCGCAACGGCTATGCCATCGTTCGAGGCAAGGAACCCGCTGCGTGTGGAAAACTGGGCGATATTCTCGCATTTGCCAGAGAGCGGCGTGAAACCGAAGTAATCTGTCAGATTGCGGTCGTTGAGGTCGATGGAGAAAAAATTCTGCCTGATGTATGGTATGACATTGATTTTGTGAAAAGAGAGGCGGTGCAGAAATGAAAAAAAGCAGTTTGCTGAAAATGAAGTATTTGCCTGCGACTGAAGAAATGCTTGCGGTTGCCCGCGAGGATGTGCCGGTCAAGGTCGGTTCGGGCTGGAACACTTTCTATCGATGCCGATACAGCGGTTTTGTACGAAGCGCGGTAGAGGGCGGCATTTTGAAAGTCACCCTGTATGACCCGGATGCAATGCGCCTTGGAGGAACGCTGCCGGTCTATGAGATTTTCATGGAGAAAGAAAAGCAGCAGTTTCTCACCTATGACCGTGCCCATGACAAATGGCGGACGGCAAAGATCGACTACTTGGAATGGCAGGCGAAGGGATCCAATAACGTGTGGATCAGCGCCGTGGATGATGCACAGATCCGGCAATATCTGGTGTCGGATGAAAAAAACGTATATCGGGCTATTCTGAAATTTCAGCGCGCCGTTCGTGATGCTGAACTGGAACGCCGGCACAGAAAGGAAACCGATCCGTGGGATGCGGAGCTCTCTCAGACACCGCCGCTGCCGAAGGACTGGGAGCGGTGGGTCAATAAGGTGGGTATTCAGGAAAACTACATCTTCTACGATTACCACAGAGGCGGCGCAAAACACGGCTACTGTACCTACTGTGAGAAGGAAGTCGCACTGAAACAGCGGCCCTATCATAACAGAACTGGAACATGCCCTGAATGCGGTCACAGAGTAACCTTCAAAGCAAGGGGAAAGATGGCGGACTATCTGCACTCCCCAACAGAATGCGCATACCTGGCGCAGAAGTGTGGAGACGGGTTTGTGGTTCGCCAATTTCAGGTGAACAGGCAGTACCGAAAGGAAGAGAACGCCATCGTATCGAAAACCTCCTGCTTTGAGAAGCAGCGCATTTTCTACCGTGCGGATCTGACCTCACACCCGTATTACTGGGGCTGGTATAAGCAGCGCCGCGTCCGGTGGGTAGAGGGCATCGATGAGTACATCAACACAGGTATGGGCTATTCCTACAACGAGTATTGTTATCAGCCGGGGAGCATCTATGGAAAAACGCTTTCCAGCATTGCCCCATTTCTTGTAAGGACCGGATTGAGTGAGTATGTAAGACTTTGCAGGGGGCACGTAAGTCCTAACTGGTATCTGGCCGCGTGGGAGAGTCTTCCGCGCATTGAACAGATATGCAAGGCGGGCCTATCCAGGCTGACGGTGGAATGTATGGAAAATGTCAAAGCCCTAAAAAGCTGTATCCGGCAGGAGTCTGAAACCAGTCTCGTCAAGGCATTGGCACTTGATACGCACCGGCTTTCGCGGCTCCGGACACTCAACGGCGGCGCCATTATGCTCGACTGGCTGCAGCGGGAGAAATGTAGCGGCAGAATCATCCCGGATCATGCGCTGCGCTGGCTGGAGCAGGAGAAGATCCATGTTTCCGATATTGCCTTCATTCTGGATCGAATGTCGGAGCAGCAGGTCTGCAACTATCTTCAGCCTCAGAAAAGCGGCACGCGGGATTCCCTGCGGCAGATTATTTCCACATGGCGGGATTACCTTTCCATGGCGGACAAGCTGGGAATCAACACCCATGATGAGATCGTGTACCGCGTCAAGCTGCTGCGCCAGCGTCACGATGAACTGGTGGAGCAGCTGCGGAAAAGAGAACGGGACATGGAAGCTGCCGCAACAGCAAGAAAGTATCGGAAAATTGCAGGCATCTGCCGCTCGATCAAACCGAAATACGAATACACCGGCGAAGTGTATTCCATCGTTGTCCCGTCAGGGGTGCGCGATATTATGCGAGAGGGCGACGCGCTTTCCCACTGTGTCGGCAAGTCAGACCGCTATTGGGAGCGCATCGAGCAGCAGGAGGCATATATCCTGTTCCTGCGCAAGACCGCAGAGATCGACAAGCCGTACTACACCCTTGAGGTGGAACCAAACGGCACGATACGGCAGAAACGAACCTACTTTGACCGACAGAACGATGACCTCAAGGACGCGGAGCGGTTCCTGAAAGAATGGCAGAAAGTTGTCTCCGAACGTCTGACAGAGAGCGACCGGGAAAAAGCGGAAAAGAGCAAGATCCTTCGCCTGCAGGAATTCGAGCAGCTGCGGCAGGATGACATCCGTATCCATACCGGCGACCTTGCCGGTCAGCGGCTGGTGGATGTTCTGGTGTCGGATCTCATGGAAACTGCGGCCTAAGCCGCAGCACAATAAATTTGAACGAAAGAAAGGAAACTATACAGAAAATGAAAAACGGATTTACGATCACGCAGCGCAACGCTGTGGTGGAGCAGCATCTTTGGTGCATTGACACGATCATGGCGCAGTACGCCGCGTTTATGCAGACAGAACCCGTAGACCCCGATGATGTGTACCAGTCTTTGGCGGTACGCCTGATCCGGGCAGTCAACAGCTACGATCCCTGTAAAGGGTATCTGAAGGAGTACATCCTCTCTCAGCTCAAGCGGGAGATGGTTCGTATCCGGAGTACGCAGACTGTCTATGGACTGACGCAGGCGCCGGCCAATATCGGCAGCACCATTGTTCCACTCACGATTGCGGCACAGCGGGAATCGTACTGGGAAACCTATATTGCTGTATAAAAGGAGTCATGTGAAAATGAAACAGTTGGGAAACCTCGCAGTTATTTGTGCCCAACGCCCGGAGCTGCTGTTGCAGCTCCGGGACGGTCTGGTCTCGGTACAGGCGAAAAACCGTGCGGCGATGGAGGCCGCATGGAACGATGACGCACGGATCGAAAAGATGATCTATGAACTGAACTTCGGAGCATTCTCCAAGGAAAGGCTGGTGTAAGGAATGGAGCAGAGCAAGCAGCAGAGAATACGGGAATTGACCGACCGGCTGAACCGATGCCGGTATGAATACTACAATCTCAACGCGCCGTCTCAGACGGATGCCGAATATGACGCGCTTTTTGATGAATTGAGCGCGCTGGAAAAGGAAACGGGATTTAATCTGACCAACTCCCCCACACAGACCGTTG
>ENA-OZLS01000495-OZLS01000495.1-human-gut-metagenome-genome-assembly--contig:-NODE-495-length-15490-cov-5.583090_pt1 | contig 15490 bp, 24 predicted proteins | sample MGYA00243864_ERZ653793 | MGnify/ENA primary metagenome ERZ653793 (study PRJEB26926, sample SAMN06164605) | human gut metagenome | biome: ENVO:00009003; feature: ENVO:2100002; material: ENVO:00002003...
ATATAAAAGAATATATAGTAAACTATATATAAGAAAGAAAGCAGGGATGACATTAGGCCTTAATCTCGGCTACGTCTCTTATGGCGTTTAGAACTGGCATAGGCAATCTCATCGAAGTCATAGTTTGTAAGCATAACAGTCTTATGAGCTTTAGCATATTCTTTCTGCTTCTCATACTCTGCTTTCTCTTTCAAGTATTGCCCACAAGTACCATGACAACCTGGATGCCTTTGGGGGGGAACACAGTTCTTACAACAGGTTATTGCCATAGACTTTCCTACCTTTCCTCTTGCAGCTTATCCTGGTCGCCTATGAATCCAAACATAGCTATCCCTGCTGAGTCTGCTGCATCGTTGTTGTACATATACTTCTGCCCATCTCTGACGAATGTACCCTTAGTCTTTCTTCCCTCTATCGGTATGAGAATACTGTCTTCCCATCCTTGCTTAATCAGCCATCTGACTGTAGGCCATTTCTCTTCTGGAACTCCATACTTGTTTGCCATAGGTTTACTGGTCCCTATTACCTGAGCTTTCCAGCATCTGGTATCTACACTATAGACTGGAACACAATACTCATGACACATATCAACAATGATGCTATTTAGGGCACCGATGGACTTTATGTAGTCAATGTTAAGGAAGCCTTGAGAACGAAGTCTAATACGCTCAATGATACACATCACAGATTTAGCTTTAGGACAAACTGCCCTAAGGAGACCACTAAGCGTATTGCTCAATGCCCTCCTCTTATCACTATTGGTTTTGTATGTATCTAACTGTAGGCTTCGTACTTTTACCAGCTTTCCATCTGCAGCAATACTAATACCGGTATTGTTATATGATTGGTCTATGCCTATCACGACTCGTTTGTACTTATATTGCCTTTTGCATTGCTTATCATCACAGTCTAAACAATCCAGATAGACAGCTGTGCCTAATATAGGACACGGTCTACCCATGACAAATACCTCCTTAAAATGTGGTTAATTCCAGGGATTCCAGAATGTCCCCAGATTTAATCCAATTATTATATGGTGATTTATATACCTATTTATATTTGAATCAATCTGGTTAATTCTGGAACCTTCTGGGAATATTATTTTATATATTGAATTTCTTCTTAATATCCTCTTCGGACACCATCTGCATAGTGAACCTATCAGCTACATGACGCTTACACTTATATGCTTGACCATTATTAAGCCATACCACAATAGATGTACTGCCCCAAGGTCTATAGTCAACTACCATAGCAGCATGTTCAGGACTCCAATTACAGAAATCTTTATAGATTTCACCCCAAGTAAGTTCTGCTTCTTTAGCCATTATCGATACGCACCTTTCCTTTACCGATACCCCAGCAAGCTTCCCTCATGAAACATTCTTTGCAACGCTTACATGTAGGACTACTTGCATCTTTAGGTCTGGCAACCATCTTATGTTCTTCAAATACACGGTCATAGTGGAACATGATAGATTCTGCTCTACCGGCAAAAGGCTCAATCTTTGGAGGCTCATAATCATACACCTCAAGTTTGAACTCCTGAGTATTCTTATCCTCATTCAGAACAAATCCTTTGGTGTAGTCCTTACCATTCCAGTTTCCTTCCTCTTTTGCCTTCTTAATACAGAGATGCATGTACCATTGACACTGCTTCCAAGCCGATGGATGCTTGGTCATCCTCTGAAACTGGTATGTATTGACTGACTTAATCTCACCAATCATTCTTCCTTCAAAGAACTCAGGAATAAAGCAATCAATATCTGGCGTGTAGCTAAGCATATAGTCATCACAGTATCTTGTGTAGTCCATATCTTTTGCCGTACCATAACCAGCACGAATAAGCAACCTCTGCCACTTCTCATGAATAGCATTGCCTTGCTCAAAGATTCTCATCAGACCAACTTGTGTCTGCTGACCTTGAAGCTGCTTATAAATCAAACTCAATACCTGAGCTCTTAAGCAGAAGTCCTTGTCACCAACAAGCATTGCAGATGCATGGAGACCAACACGTTCCTGGGATTCAAGACCTCTTGTCATTACCTGCTTGACGAACTTTGTTTCCTCAGGAATGTTCTTAGGCAGATAGAACATATTATTGAAGATTTTCTCAAGAGCTGCAGCATCAGAACTCTGAATCTTTGTACGATTCCCTTGAGCTTCCTTTTTAATGTTATCAACCAATCCCATACGGTGTCACCTCCTTTGGTCTGTTTAGAATATGATGTACAATATACATATACACCAGACCTTTATTCTCAATGTCACCAAGGTACCAATCGGCAAATTCCTCCGGTTCCTCACCAAAGTTCTTCATCAAAGTTTCCTCAATGCCAACCAAAGGAAAGACCGTAGTGTCATGCATACCAAACAATCTGAAAAGCTCATCATCCGATTTAGTGTAAGCATAATCATCATTAACTATTGCTTCACACAATCTCTTGAGCCATGAGTTTATCTTACCCATTTTACCAAGCTTATGATGATGCTCAAGAATCATTTCAGGTGTAGGCCATTCATACCAAGTAATACGACCTGCCTCCCTCATTGATTGATTATGCTTAACACCACAAACTTCAGCAATATGATTCATAGCAACAGCTGCCTTTTCATAACCAACGTATGTAATGAGTTTGGCAAGTACGTATGCCTCAAAGCAATCCTGATGAAGTATGTGAATTCCATTGCCTCTGTTAGCAGGAACTTTGAACTTACCACCAATCCTCTTTACTTTACTGTTTTCGTCAAGGCAATCCATTCTCAAATCCAGGTAGTTAAACCATACATTGTAGAAGTCATCCTCCGTACAACTCATAATCAAACGGTATCGTGTCCAATCATACTTGTCACGTTGCTGTTCAATTTTGAGCGCCTTATCTCTAAACGGAATCACATACTTAGATTCCTTTAATTTAATCCACCTTGGGCATTGACCACTGGCGTAAATTTGGTCAAGGTTGAAATATGGTACTTCAATTACAAACATACATCGCCCCTCCTGTTCACCACTCGTACAATGCCTGCATTCTTAAGCATGCGAGCACATATACCACAAGGAACAGGATTCATATCTTCATAATAGCCAATAATCTCTTCGTCCCACAAATCGGACTTTGCCTTATCCAATCCGTATTCCTCACATGCCAAGTAAACCGTAGCACCAATCAGTCGTTCTCGACTTGTAGCAATCAGTGCATTCTGTTCTGCATGAACACTATCACAACTTTCGTATCCTGAATACCTCTCAGCATTTGCTCTTTTACATGTACCTCTGTCACAACAGTTTTCCTCGCCCCTTGGGCTACCATTATAACCGGTTGCGATGATGATGTCATCCTTAACAATAACACAGCCATAATGACGTTTGATACATGTACTGCGTTTGGAAACTGCAAGGGCTATGCCAAGATAATACTCGTCTTTTGTTATTCTTGCCATAAGTTCCCCCCCTTAATCTCCTTAGCTTTGGTGAGGTACCAATCGGCCTTCTTCATATCCTCTTCAAAGTTGCCTTTGAATGGAGCTCTATTCTTATACTTCCAAGCATTACAAATGCAGAAGTGATAAACAGCTTCAGGACCAAATGCAATCATCATTTCATCGATTGACTCAAACTTATTCTGAGTGTAATGCGAAGGATGATTGACAGGGTCATGACTTGGATTAGTCGTCTGATTCTTCGACATCGTCATCCACCTCCTCTGCAATATAAACATCAATATAAACTCGTTTACGTTCCTGAGCAATTATCTGACACCCACATGCAGGACAATCAAATGCATCATAAGTGTTTCCTTCAACGTGCTTAAAAGCAGTTGAGATTCCAGATTCACCATTATCTCTTGCAATGTAGTGTTTATCAATTACCGGTGTGAATTCACATCCACAAACTTTACACTTAATCATTCGTCTTCATCCTCCTCTAAGAACTCTTTCGGAACACGCTTACCAAACTGTTGAGCTCTTTGTGCCATGATTTCCTTTCGAATAGACTGAACATCATCAAAGCTTACAAAGCCTCTATCAAAGAACAGTGGGATTTCGCATTCCCCCATCGGGTTACTTACCTTTGATTTGACTACCTTACACTTCATAATCAAACCAATTTTCTCGGTTGTAGCTGAATTGTATGGATTCTTGTTCGGAATCTCAATCCAACCTTTTCTTGCCACCTGAATACGAAGTGAACATGCATGCTTAAGCTTACGTCCACCAGGTGTGTCTGTTTTCTCACCAAACATCATGGCGTTCATCTTATCTCTTACCTGATTGATGAAGATAAGTGTTGTGCCAGTCACTTCAATGATTTCCTCGATTGTAGGCAGATACTTATTCATCAGCCTTGCAGTACCACCAATACGCTGTTCCTCGATGGAATCTTTTTCGGCAGACTTAAGAACCTTTTCAGCATCTTCCTTTGGTACCATACTCGGCACACTATCGATACCAATAAGAGGGATTCCTGCTTTTGCAAACTGAATCGTTTTATTGAAAGCATCCTCACCATACTTGGCACGATAAATCAACATTTGTTTTGGTCTGTTTCCAAAGACCTTTGCTCTTTCTGCATCGAATGTTCCCTCAATAGGAATATCCAAACACATAGGATGCAATCCACACAAATGATAAAGCAGAGTTGTTTTACCTGAACTTTCAGGGCCAAAGATTTCAACCACTCGACCTTCAGGCATTCCACCACCAATGATGGCATCTAAATCCTCAATACCTGTAGACCAACGATTGATTTTGAGGTTTGCGTGCTCACTACCAATTGAATATACTGCACCCTTACCTTCCTTTTTGTTAATGTCGTTGCAAAGCTTTATAATAGCTTCTTTGTTTGTCTTTGCCATAACGGCTGTACCTCCTTGAATTACTTGGATGGGACGGCCAACCTGTGACCGCCCTCCATTTTCATTCTCATCTATAGAATTTATTTGCGAATACCGATGATAGCAATACCACCAACATCGTCATGCGTTTCTGCATAGGCTGCAATAATAGCCAACTTGTCTTCACTCTCAATGAGCTCATCATCAGCCTGAAGAAACGTCTTAAGGTCTTCCTCTGAAGCACTTTCAACAAGGGGCTTAAGTGTGCTGATGAACTCTTCAGCAGCTTCATCTGCCATCTTACTTGCCTGGTCCATCTTAATCATCATTACCTTCTTGTTCTCTTTGAATTTCTCAATCATGTTTACCATTTTACTTTCCTCCGTTTTTCTTTTTATCGTTGTGCATACTGATTGCTACTGCTACCACAAGAATTACAACTTCAACAATAATCGTTGTTGCAACTCCCATCCAAAATGGATTCACATACATAGGCAATTTCCTCCTTAAACGATTTTAGGGTATGTACATCCCTTGATTATATTATACCATACTTTCCTAAGTTTGTACATACCCTAAATGAACTTTTTACTGATTTGATTTTGCGTACAATGTGCTGTTGTATTTAGTCACACGACTGACGTATGTCTTTTTATTGAACTCCAAAGCACCTTGCTCTTTCAGAATTTGAATGACTCTTGACGTGACAGTCCTTGATTTGCATCTGTCATAAAAGTCATCATAGCTTCTAAACACACCATTTGCTTTTCGTTCAGCCTCAATCGCAGCAGCGGCTTTTTCACCAATACCTTTGATTGAGCTTAAACCTTCTTGAATCACCACTTCACCTTCAACCTTACGAAGTGTGTAGTCAGCCGAGTAGTTAACATGCGGCAAGAACAGAACTGCATTGTCCTTTACTGCATTTTCCTTGAACTTAGCCATCTTAGCTTCGTCACCACTATACTTCATCTTCACATACCAGAACTCTGTCGGGTAATAAATCTTATAGTACATCTCCTCAACAGAGATTAGACTGTAACCAGTGGCATGTCCTTTGTTGAATGCATAGTTGAAGAACTTATCAAAGATTTCAAATGCCTGTTCTTTGGTCATACCAAATCGCTTGGCACCGGCAACGAACTTCTTAACGAACACATCATAGGATTCCTCAAAATTTCTGATTGCCTTTTCAGTACCACCACGCTGCATCTTCAAAATCTTATCGGCCTCAGGCCATTCCAATCCACCAATGTTAACTGCAATAGCTTGTACCTGCTCCTGATACACAACACATCCATAGGTCTTTTCCAGATATTTGCTATAAGGAAGCGACTTATCAATATGAGCTTGGTCAACCTTATTGGCTGCATAGATTTCAGGCATCTTCAAACTAAGTGGTCCAGGTCTGTTCATAGCAGATGCTGCAATTACATCTTCGAAGCAATCGGCTTGAATTACCTTAAGCATATCCTGTACCGATTTCTTTTCAAACTGGAATACACCATCACAATTACCTTCACAGAATGCCTGCATGATTTTCTCATCGTTTACCCAGTCTTCATCAAACTCATCATGACCAGTAAGCTGTCTAAGCTCACCAATACTTGACATTGTAGTAAGACCAAGAATATCGAACTTGATAACCTTAATCTTTTCCATGTCGTTCAGGTCATAGTTTGTGAAATGCTTACCGGTCTTTGAATCAATACGAACTGCCGTATAATCCAAGATATTGCCACCGGTAATAGCAACACCAGCAGCATGAGTACCGATGTATCTGATTTTATTGTACAGCTTACAGAAATGCTTGATGATATTATCGTATTGAGCATTCCACATTCTTGCTTCTGCAGACTTAGCAACGGCATCAAGGTCAAGCAAACCTTCATTGATATGACTATTGATAAAAGTCTTAATTTGCTTAATCTCGTCTTTGTTGCCTTCCAACCCACAAACCTTTGCAAGGTCATTGATAAGATTATCAACACGATACAAACCATAAGAACAAATCTGAGCTGCATTGTTTGGGTATCGTCTAAGCAGATACTCTATAACCTCAGCTCTACGAGATGTCTCAAAGTCAAGGTCAATATCAGGCATCTTTTTCTTATCGATACGAAGGAATCGGCTAAAGTCAAGGTCAAACAGAATCGGGTCAACATCGGTGATTCTTAAAGCATAGTTCACCAAACAGTTACAACCTGAACCACGACCAGGGCCTACATAGATTCCTTGGTCCTTAGCCCAGTTGGTATAATCAGCAACCATCAAGAAGTAGTCCTCAAAACCATGATACTTGATAACCTCAAGCTCTTCCTTAATTCGTGCTGCATATTGCTTATTCCACTTGCCACGTCTCTTAAGACCTGCTTTAATCTTTTCCTTGAGTAACTCGAATGAATCTCTTTCAGGGTCAAACTGAGGAAGCTTAAGTTCCAACTGGTCAAGAATATCACCATCAACCTTGTCCTCAATTTCCTGAAGATTCCTAATCATCTCTTTTGCCAGCGCCTTGGCTTTATCTTCACCAAAGTCACCTTTATGCATCTTGTAGAATCGCTGCATGATTTCCTTTTCAGTAGGCATGTAACGTTCTTTATATGTTGCCTCAATGTCCTCAAAGTTGTGTTTAGCAACCTCATGCATTTTCATATAAGTATCAAAATCTTCTTTAGCACCTCTATGCGAATCAGAAGTCAAGATGCACTTGATACCCAACTTCTTTGCCAGCTTAATTGATGCAACGTTCACCTTTTCCTGAAGTCCAGGTTCTGTGATTGAATATGGCTGAATCTCAATATAGAAGTCATCACCAAAGATTTCAACCATCTTATTTAAGAACTTCTCCGCTTGGCTTAACTTGCCTTCCTTGATACACTGAGCAAGGTAACCTGCAACACAAGCACTCGTACAAATAAGTCCCTCGTGATACTGTTCCAAAAGCTCAAATGTCCAGAGCGGATTGTAGTATTTGATTTTCTCACCCTCATACTGAAGTGTATTCAGGTTAGTGTAGCCTTGACGGTCTTTAGCAAACAAACATAAGTGATAACCTCGTGTCTGAGGTTTATACTTCGGCAAGAAATATCCTTCACATCCCATGATAGGCTTGATGCCTTCCTCTTTACATGCATAATAATGTCTTACCAATCCGTTTGTATTACCGTGATTTGATGTACCTAAACTTGTATGCCCCAGCTGTTTGGCCAGGGCTGCAAGTTCTTCAGGTTTTCCAAAACCGTCGAATGTCGAACACTCATCATGTCTGTGTAAATCTACCATTTGCAACTCTCCTTTTCTTACATACAAAAAATACTTGTCGATTAGCTTGAACAGGAGACAAACAAGCAATCGTAGCTCTTACGTAACTTTCAGGAAATGCTCCTCTGAGCTTTGATGCCATGACACTCAAAACTGGGTCAGACTCAAGTAGCTTATTGTACTCACGTTCTTCAAGGCTCCAACCAAGTTCCTTATTGATTTTGAACCTCTTATTGATTATACCATAAATCTCAGAGAATGTAAACTCTGAATCGTGGTCATCAGGCCAAACTCTATCTTCGAAAGCACCTTCATCAGGAGGAGTCGGTGTAGTGAACAACAACATTCCTTCCGGTACCAACCAGTTTGCAATCCTCTCAAACATGAGTGGAACAATTTTCTTATCCAAATGCTCAACCACTTCCATAAACACAATAGCATCAAATGGTCTTTGCTTTGTGCAGAAGTTATTGAATTCTTCCGATGTAATGTCTGATACGGTAATCTTTACATCCGATTCGTATCGTCTATCACCATCAACTCTCGTGAACTTAATATCGTCACGTTTGAAGTTTTTCTTAACCACATTCTCAAGGTCACTCGAACCTGCACCAAGTTCCAATACTCTTGAATCTGTAGGCAGCTGGGCGATATGCCCAGCCACCATAAGAATTCTATTAAAGTTTGAAAAGCTCCAGTGCAAATTGTAGTTACATTCAGAGAATCGGTCAAATCCTTTTTCTCGGTTTGCGTTCTTACAATTCACCTCTGTTTACCTCCTTAAGCTTTTCAACAATCAGTTCAACACACTCAGCAGGTGTCATATTCGATGTATCAATCTCAATGACCTTATCCTGACTATAGAATCGTTTGATGTTGTCTCTTAGAAGTTTCTGAGCTTTACCATAATTATATGGGCATTCCTCATTGTGTTCCTTGAGACGTTTTGCCACAACATCTTCAGATGCATGACAGTACACAATCATAAAGTCCTGATTCTTGCTAATCTTACGAGCCTGATGAATGAAGTCCTGATTGCCAAGCTTTGTCTCACGATTGAACAGCTTATCAAAAGTCATATACCCCATAGGGCCTCTGTCAATCACCATGTGCTTGAAGTTTGTAGCCTTAAGGAATTCCCATTCAAGAGTACCTTTGCCAGCCTTATCCAAGCCTTCAAAAATCACCCACATAGTTAATCCTCCCAGGACTCAATCATTTCTCTTTCACCATCAAGCAGAAGCTCAGGCTCTTCATCATAGATTCTCTTAAGCTCAGCATACCAAGCAGACTTGGAATAATCGAACTTACAATTCTCAGTAACCTTAGTTACGTTAGGATTGCCGTCAGGGAATCTCTTAAAGCTGTTGCCGAATACATCATCACCGGTAAAGCACTTCTTCTGATTTGCACCAAAAGCATCGCATCTACCAAGATTCACTTCATACACCATCTTATCGAGCTCGTCCATTTCTTCGTCCAGAGCAATGGCCTTATTAAGCTCCTTAAGCAAGTGTCTGAATGCGTAGTTGATTTCATCAGCCGTATTGTTCTCAAGTCTCTGACCACAAACATTCACCAGCTGAGGAAGAGTGAAAGAACAAGAAGCATCACATGTCTGACCGTGCATCAACAGATAGCGTGCATCCTGATAAGGAATAACTGTATGGTCTCTGCCATCATCGTTTCCTCTGGTCATATCATCATACAGCTTCTGAGATTCCTCGATAAGCTTAACAGCTCTCTCATAAAACTCAGACTGAACAATGTTCAAAGGAAGCACCACATTGTGCTTAACATGCTGAGGCATCTGAGATTCAACCTGGAACAACCAACCACGATGACGGGTAAGCTGAGCGAGGTTAACACGAGAAATATTATGGAAAACTGCCTGAATCATAACAGTCTCCTGAGGTGTGGGATTGAGGCGTCTTTCAAGTGAACCTGTAATGAACTCCCTTACGATAGGAAGGTTCGGGTCATACTCAATATTCTGCAACTCAATCCATGTCTGCTTAAGCATATCCCACATTACCTTTGCAGGATGCTTTGTGTAGCCAATAATGCTTACACCAATTCCTTTGTAGCCATTCTGAATTCCATTCATTTATTTGGCCTCCTTCTCAATTATTTCATTGATGATACCAATGTACTTCTTAAGACGATTCCCACACTCAATATAGATTTCTGTAATGCAATCAGAAGAATTACCAAGTGCCTTTTCATTCAAGCACCACTGGTATACGCTATAGGCATCTGCCAACTTAAGTATATTATACACTATCGGTTCGGGTTTGTACACATCTCCGAGATAAGTTTTCCAATTTTCTTCGTAGTAGTCATGCTCAATCTTTTCAAGGATTGCCTGCATCTCAGGATAGTTTGCTTTCACATCATGAGGAATATCAGATGTACGACTCTCACATGTATCATGCAATGCAGCAAGAATCAAAACCTGTCGTTCCTGCTCATGAGTAAGATTAAGCTGAGCCATAATCTTCAAACAGAACAAAGACACGAAACATGTATGTTCGGCAACACTCTCATCCTGAAGACGACTACGATGATTGTATCGAATTATCTTTTTGAGCGGGTACTCACTCATTATGGATTCTTTACTCAACAATTCCAGCATAAGCAAGTCCCTCACCTTTCTCAATCAGTCCAGGAAGCTTATCAAGGTCTTCAAACTTTGTGATAGTAACATCACCGGACTGAGCAAGCATCAGATTGAACTGACCGTTAGGTCCAAGAGTTTCACAGTAGTACACAATAATGATAGGCTTAAAAGTTTCAGGGTCATGCATACCTACATTATAGCCGTTAGCAAAACCAGCCTCCCAAATGGTACCCATATCCTTGCCGTCTGTGATTGCAAAGATAATATCACATTCTTTGATGTGTTCAACATTCGCAGAGAAGATTTTCTCACGAATTACCGGGTCAGTAATAGGAGACAAAGAGCTGTTCTCCTTCGGACTCCACACATTAAAACCGAGCTCTCTCAACTTAGCCTTTACACGGTCCTCTCTTTCAGCCTGTTCAGGGTTGAACCAAGGGCTTGCAAAGTACACTTTCATATTTCTAATATCGTTCATCGTCGATTTCTCCTTTTCGTTTAGTATAAGGGAGGGAGTTACCCCTCCCCATCTTACAGTTCACCAAGACGGTCAGACACAACGCCAAGTTTCTGTTCAACAGCTTTGGCAAGGTCATTCCCATCAAATCCGGAAAACATTGCAACATTCATAAGTACAACAAAGCAATCAGCCAATTCCTCAAGCTTTGCCTGTTTATCACACTTATCGTTGCGATGTGATTTCCACCTCTTATCAGCGTCCAGAACTTCACCAATCTCTGACATAAGCTGCTGGATGTGATATGATGCCAAACCAACATCGTCAACCGGAACAGTTACAGTATGCTCATCTTTGTATCGGTCATACACACCTTTACTAATGAGCTTATCTTGAGTTACGAGCTGAGTGTTAAACAACTGCTGCAATGTTACTGCATTAGTCGTCTTCCCACTCATCTTCGTCCTCCTCTTCACCCCAATCTTCCTGAGCAGCATCCCACTCCTCAAGCTGATTGATGTAATACTTAGCCGGCTTCTTAGGCGCTACCTTAATGCCACGTTCCTTACAGAGGTCGTACAATTCTTTTGCAGACATTTCAGAATAGTCCACAATATCTTCGTCCTCCTCTTCACCCCAGGACTCATCATCATAATCGTCCTCGTCTTCTTCCTCAGGTTCAGGCTTACGAGTAGCCTTCTTGCCGGTAGACTTAGGTGCACGCTTCTTAGGTACTTCATCCTCGTCTTCATCATCCTCAGATTCATCACAAGGGAATGCCTTATCGAGCATCTTGAGAATTGCCTTTTCAGAGAATGCTTTTGCCTTTTCATTTCTGAACTTAACCTTATCCATAGGAACTACAGAGAAAGTCTTGTTCTGCTGCTTACCGGACACACTAATCACATAGTCACGGTCACAGATTGTACCATAGTTCTCATACATAGCCATGAGAGCAGGAATAGGACTACAGTTATTCACAGGGAACATGAACAGCTGAACTTCCTTGGTTTCGTAGTTGTATACAGACCAAATATACTGGGAACGAGTACGCAGGCTTTCATCGTCACAGTAAGGGCAGTTCTTACCAAACAAGTCCTGACAAGGAACATTGATTCCTGCTTCGAAACTGTCATGGAAAGTAACCTCCATACCGTCATCCATATCGGTCAAGAAACGAACTCTCTGTTTCTGACCTTCTCTGAAGTAGATGAACTTACCTTTGTTCTGACCAGACTTTTTAACGTCTGCCTTAATCTTATCGACTAAACCCATTTTGGTTTCCTCCTTGATTTCTTTTGAATTCACTCATTGTTTTTCTAAACATCTTGTCAAACGATTCCTGAGTCATATCACCCGGGTCTTTAACACCCTTAAGATACTTGAACCTTGTCACTTTGAAATGCTTCTTCAGAAACTCAGTTCCTTTACGACCACATTCATCGTTATCCAATGCACTTATCACCTTTGTGATTCCTTTGTCTTTCAGCTTTTGAATTTGCTGAGGTGACATCTTCCAACCTAAAATAGCAACCACATTGTCTTCACCAAACTGTACAAACTTCAATCGGTCCATATAACCCTCAACCACAAACACATAGTCCTTAGCTCCATAGTTACCAACCAAAGTCGTTGCTCGGCTAAATCCTTCATTGTACAAATACTTTCGTTTCTCTTCGATAACCTTAAGCATCGTACGACATACCCAACCTTTGAACTTTCCATTGTCCAACATCGGGAAGATTATTCCGTAACTTCGATTATATGTAACCTTTGCCTTGCACTTATGTAGAGTTTCAGGACTGAATCCTCTCTTGGTCATGTACTCTTTTGCGGCCACCACCTCAGGTTCATCAGAATCCCTCCAGTTGACTTTTCTTAATCCATGGTAATAATCATAGGCCTCATTATAAAGGTCCTTCTGGAGTGGCTTCTGTTTTACCAGAGACCTATCCAATTTAATATTACTACACTTATCGGATTTCAGAATACGAAGATATTTTTGATAAGCCTGCAAGTCATTTAATCCATTGTGCTTGGATTCCATGAGCTGTACAAACTTCTTTGCATCACCAGTCAAATTACACCCAAAACAAAACCATGAACCATCTTCAAAATTCACTATCATGCTTGGATTCACATCATCATGAAAAGGACAGACAATTTTCTGACTTAATGATGCAACGTCCGGTATCAGGTTATAATACCATAATACTTTGGCTAACGCCTCACCATTTTTGTTCTCCATCATCATGCCCTCGCTTCACACCAACAGTGAAGTAGGGATTCTGACGTTTTATTGTGTAGCAACCTTGAACCTGTTCTGTAGTTACCTTACCAATCTCTTCCAGTCTATCAAGTTCCTGAGTATCAACCGATTTAGATACAGCCAGGAAAGACTTAAAGATTTTAGGGTCCACATCACATTCTTTCAAGTAAGCAATCAACGCGTCCATATCAGTGACTTCGTAACGTTTGATAATCACTTGCTTTGCTAAGCTTTTACCTAACGCTTTTTCAAGCTTATCAGGGTCAAACTCAACACTTGATTTCTGGATTCGATTGACAACCAAGTCACCTTCAACAAACCCATCGAACGAGAATGTCATCGACTTGTCAATGCCTTCACACTCAAAATAGTCCTCCATATCACTGTTGAACTGTGCTTTCAATTCATTGAACTGTGATTGCACCTGTTTGAATCTTGCCTGTTTTTCAAAGAACTTACGAACAGATTGTCTACACTCAGTTGCAGTGAGCTTAGCCTTTCTGTTCCTCTTTGCCATTATCATCCACCAGTCCTTTCAACAGTTTGTAAACTCCACGAGGCCAACGCTTACCAGTCCTTACCCACACAATATCGTCAAACGATACAATGTATTCTGCACCATAATCGGTCTCAAGCTTGAGCTTACGATTTTTGGTAGACTTACGAGTGACCTTAGCAGATTTTACCTTACCATTGGAAAGACGGAAAGCAACCAAAGTACCGATTTCGATGTTCTCAATGTACGGCATCTTCTGAGCCATATCCACATCGACGTTGGCGGATTCTTTCTCAACTTTATCTTCCACCTCTACGACATTTTCCTGATTGTCAACCTTACATTCGTCTTTAGCACTTTCAGATTCGTTGGTATTCTCAACCACTTCCGCTCCTAAGATTGCATCAATCAATTGGTCCTTGGTCATATCCCATCTACCGGAGATGTTCAATTCCTTGGCAAGCTCTCTGAGCTCTTTACAGGTTTTCTTCTGCAGATTTTCTCTTGACATACCTATGTCCTCCTTTGTTAATTTGGTAGCTGCATACTACCGACCAGCCTTTCGGCTGGTTTCGTCGTAATTCTCAACGACTCATCAGGGTAGCTTATTCAAACTCATACTCAACCTTAAGGCTAAGCAATTCAACCTCTTCAGCACAAATCACATTTCCCTTAGGTCTCCAAATTTTAATACCACCAATCACATACACATATTCATCGTCATTTACAGGATTCACAATGAATACAAATTCGTGAGCCTTCACGTTATCGAGTGTGGTTTCGAAAAGTACACACTCACCAGTTTCCTTGAGCACAAACTCCATTTTAATTTTCATTTGAGTAACCTCCATTTGATTTTGTGATTTCATTATATCATGTTTATTAGAACTTGTACACCCTTAATTTATCGAACTTTCCACGCATTATACACACATTTCTGTGAGCAGTCCCATGTGTCATAAATAACACCATCAACACAACATGTAAGATGCCCTGCCATATTTAAGATGTATCGTCCTTTTGGATATGCTTGACAGAATCTTTCGCCATTCATTCGAGGTTCACCTTTAACTGCAGGAAAGCTGAGTTTTATGTAACAATGCTTCTGCATATATGCTGCAATGTTCTTTCTATCGTTGAAGTAATCGCAATGCGTTTCCTTCTTCAAACGATTAAGTTCTCTTTGAACTTCCATGTAATCACGATTTTCTGCACCTGCAATTGCTCGTTTTACACAATCACCAACTCTCTTTCCTTTTGGATGTAGATTTAAGAATCTGTACATTTGTTGTCCTCCTGAACACTTTAGTATTTTCGGCTAATCATTTAACCTGTATATATTATACCACATTATTTTTGATTTGTAAACCCCTTTTTGAAAAGTTTTTGAAAAAGTTTCAGGGCGGCCAGAACTGTCTCCTGACCACCCCTACGCTCATCAATCAAAAATTCAACTTACATTCCAACTTGCTTGAACACGAAGCCGATAACAATACCGACAATTGCTGTTACGATATACCCAACCACTTTTCTCCACATTTCTCCATCT
>ENA-OZLS01000496-OZLS01000496.1-human-gut-metagenome-genome-assembly--contig:-NODE-496-length-15480-cov-5.432804_pt1 | contig 15480 bp, 8 predicted proteins | sample MGYA00243864_ERZ653793 | MGnify/ENA primary metagenome ERZ653793 (study PRJEB26926, sample SAMN06164605) | human gut metagenome | biome: ENVO:00009003; feature: ENVO:2100002; material: ENVO:00002003...
ACGAGATTTCTGCCTGTCTCGTGGGCTCGGAGATGTGTATAAGAGACAGGCTCAATACCCGCTACGGTACCCAGATAGAACAGTCCGAAGCCGATATGTACATCACCCTCGCCACCCGCCGCGATAATGTGGATTATATCAATGACAAAAAACTTGCCGAGCTTCCGGGAGCCCCCGTTACGTTTCATGGTGAAATCATGGGCGACTTTCCCGAAAGCAGCCTTCCCACCTCTCAGGAGCTGGTACTCAAACCGGGCGCTCAAATCATTTTCATTAAAAACGATTTCGACCGCCGGTGGGTAAACGGTACAATCGGCATTGTCAGCGGCTTCGACCCTATTGAAGAAACACTCTACATCATTACCGACGACGGCAAGGAATGTGATGTGAAACGGGAGTCCTGGCGGAATATCCGCTACAAATACAACGAAGAAAAAAAACAGATTGAGGAAGAGGAATTAGGAACTTTCACCCAATATCCTGTACGACTGGCATGGGCCATCACTGTCCATAAAAGCCAGGGACTGACTTTCAGCCGGGTAGTCATCGACTTCACCGGTGGCGTATTTGCCGGTGGACAAGCATACGTGGCACTCAGCCGGTGCACATCGCTGGAAGGGATACAACTGAAAAAGCCCGTCAGCCGCGCCGATGTATTCGTACGTCCCGAAATTGTAGGATTCGCCCAACGCTTCAACAACCGCCAGGCCATTGACCGTGCCTTGAAGCAGGCACAGGCAGATGTGCAATATGTAGCGGCAGCCAAAGCCTTCGACCAGGGAGACTTCGAGACCTTCCTCAATGAATTCTTCAAGGCCATCCATTCCCGTTATGACATCGAGAAACCCGTAGTGCAACGTCTTATCCGCAAAAAGCTGAATATCATCAACCGGCTGAAAGCGGACAACGCCTGCCTGAAACAAGACATGGAAAAACAGCGGAAGCGCCTGCAAGACTACGCCCGCGAATATTATGCCATGGGGAACGAGTGCATCACCCAAGCCCGCGACGCCCGTGCCGCCCTTGCCAATTATGACAAAGCTTTGGAGCTTTATCCCGAATACACGGATGCCTGGGTGCGAAAAGGCGTCACCCTCTTCAACGAAAACCAATACCAGGAAGCCGAAGAATGCCTGAACCGTGCCGTACGCTTGCGCCCCGCCGAATTCAAAACCGTGTACAACCGTGGAAAGTTGCGGCTTAAACTCGGAAACATTGAAGGTGCCATAGCCGACCTGGACAAAGCCACCACCCTAAAGCCCGAACATGCCGGGGCTCACGAACTCTTCGGGGACGCTTTGATGCAAACCGGAAAAGAGGTTGAAGCAGCCTTGCAATGGCGATTGGCGGAAGAACTCCGCAAAAAGCGCTCCTCAAAATAAAATCCATCCTTATACATTTGATTTCAAGAAACTTATTATTACTTTTGTGATATACTTTTAAACCAAGTCCGACAATATCATGCTTCTGAAACTTTATGAAAAGAACAACAACCCGGCAGATTTGCAACAAGTAATCGACATTCTGAACGACGGGGGCATCATCATCTACCCCACCGACACCATGTATGCCATCGGTTGCCACGGACTGAAGGAACGTGCGATAGAACGTATCTGCCAGCTCAAAAACACCGACCCCAAGAAGAACAACCTTTCCATCATCTGCTACGACCTGAGCAGTATCAGCGAATATGCCAAGTTCGACAACAACACGTTTAAATTAATGAAGCGCAACCTTCCGGGCGCTTTCACCTTTATCTTAAACGGCACAGTCCGTCTGCCGAAGATATTCCGCAACCGGAAAGAAGTAGGAATCCGTATGCCCGACCATCCGATAATACAGGAGCTGGCACGCCTGCTGGATGCCCCTATCATGACCGCCACACTCCCCCATAACGAAAACGAAGACATTGAATACTGCACCGACCCCGAACTGATTGATGAGAAGTTCGGCAATATCGTCGACCTGGTTATCGACGGTGGAATAGGTGGCATAGAGGGTTCCACAGTAGTGGACTGCACCGGTGGCGAGGCAGAAATCGTACGCCAGGGAAAAGGCTGGCTGGATGAAGGATAAAATTCAATCTCCGCATATTCCTCAAAAACATTTCCGGCTCTTATAATGTTTCTTTTTCAAAGAAACAACATATTCTATGAGTACAAAAGAGCAATACTGGAAATATTCATTGATTACCATCATTATCGGGTTGGGGATTATCCTCGCCAGGCAAATCACTCCCTTCTTAGGCGGTCTGTTGGGTGCATTGACCATCTATATACTGGTCAGGCGCCAGATGATTTATCTGTCCGAAAAGCGAAAGATAAAACGGACCATAGCTGCCACCGTCATTACGGCAGAAGCCATTTTATGCTTTCTCGTTCCTCTGGCATTGGTAGTATGGCTGGCGGTAGTAAACCTGCAGAACATCAACCTTGATCCGCAGGCAGTCATTGCACCTTTTGAAGAAGCCGCCTCCATTATCAAGGCCAGAACCGGATACAATGTACTAAGCGGAAACAGCCTTTCATTCTTCATTTCATCTCTTCCACGCATCGGACAGACATTAATGGGAGGCATCAGCAGCTTCATCGTCAACATGTTTGTACTGGTATTTGTCCTCTACTTCATGCTGATAGGCGGAAAGAAAATGGAGCAATATGCCAACGAACTTCTTCCTTTCAATGAAACCAACACACAGGAGATAGTACACGAAATCAATATGATTGTCCGTTCCAATGCCATCGGCATACCTTTGCTTGCCGTAATACAAGGCGGAGTAGCCATGCTCGGCTATTGGATATTCGATGCTCCCAATATTCTGTTTTCGGGCTTTCTTACAGGTTTTGCCAGTATCATACCCATGGCAGGTACGGCATTGGTATGGATTCCCATAGCCATATACATGGCACTTATCGGCAACTGGTTCCAAGCAATCGGACTGGTCATATTCGGTTCCCTTGTCATCTCGCAACTCGATAATCTGATACGTTTCGTCATTCAAAAGAAAATGGCCGATATTCATCCGCTCATCACTGTCTTCGGAGTGGTTATCGGCCTCTCTCTTTTTGGATTTATGGGGGTCATATTCGGCCCGTTACTACTATCCCTGTTCTTTCTCTTTGTCAATATGTTCAAAAAAGGGTATCTGGACGGAGCAAAATAAATCGCTCCTAAGGTGTAAACAGAACAAAGCACCGGACTCCCCCGAAAGTCTCATAACCGACTTTGGAATGGCAGTCCGATGCCTTGCATATCAGAAGAGTCCGGCTGGATGCAACGTACCTCTACGGAAAACGTTTACTTCCGGCCGGTTTCCTCATTGTATTCCGATGTTATGACGTACCGGAGTCAGGATAAACGTAAATTCATAATCAGCATAAGGCACCTGATACTCAGGACGGGCTATGCGTCCCCAACTATCCTCGCATCCCAAACCGGCTTGAACCTTATCAATGCAGAAGTTTGTCAAATCCGCCTCTTCCACCTCCTGAGAGTGCCCCTGGCGCTTGCTCCAGCCTTCATCCAAAGATTCAATCGTATAGTGTAAAGCCGATGCGGAGAACGGAGCGGCAGCAACTGCCTCTATACCGTTACCGGCTGCATCCAGCATCTTCCACCAGCGGATATCCGTCTTTGTGCCATTCTCCTGCGGACGGATATACGGATAAAACTGCTCCGATACGCTCTGGCGATAGATACCGAGGTCGGTACAATGGTTACGGTCTGCATAGTTCTCCACCGGACCGCGACCGTAGTATTCTACAGTTTCAAAGCTGCGGGGCATAGGCATCTGCATGCCGAAACGGAAAAGGTTGGCTACTTTGGCATTCTTATCGGCAACCATCTTTTGAGTGATTTTAACAGCGCCACTGTTGTTGATAACATATGTCAGACCTAACTCCGCCGATGCTTCCGGCAGTTTATAAGCCGCTTCCACAATCACTTGTCCGTTCTCGGTGTGCTGACTGAAAGAAGTCAGTTTTATCTCCGGATTCTTCCAGACAGCATATTTACGTTGCAGGTTAGCGCCGAAATCATTGTCGGTAGGAGCACGCCAGAAATTGGGCGTAAGCGCCTCACCTTCCTTAATCATATCCAGACCGTTCACTTCGTATTTGGTCAGGTAACCGGTATGCTTGTTGAACTCCATACGGAAGGCCTCACCGGAAACAATAAGATAGTTGCAGTCATTCTCCTGTATCACGGGAGCAACCACTTCCACGTTGCTCAATTCCGTGTTCTTCAAATCCATTGCAGGAGCCTGATAGGCATTCAGCGTCAATTGGTCTTTAGCGACAATATGCCCTGCCGGAAGCAGTCCTTCACGTTCCTTCAATTTATAAGACACGTTAAGCAACCACTCGGCACACTGGCAGACAGTTCCCAAATCCAGTTTGACTTTAGCAGTCTGCTGCGGAGCTACATTCAGGTCATCCACACGACCGCTGCGCATCACCTTGCCGTCTTTCAGCATTTCCCACTCCAGATAACAGCCCGAAAGGTCACGGAAGAAGTTTTCGTTGAATACATTAATTTCTCCACGCTGCAAATCGGCCGGAGTTGTCCAGATATTCTGATAGATACGTCCCACCTCGTACATATGGGGATTGGGTACGCGGTCGGGACTGACAAGACCGTTGTTACAGAAATTGACATCGCTGGCATCAAAGCGGTTGAAGTCACCGCCATAGGCATAAATCATCTTACCGTTCTTACCGGTCCAACGAACGGACTGGTCTACAAAATCCCAAATGAAGCCACCCTGATATTTGGGATATTTGCGAATCATATCCCAATATTCTTTGAAGCCGCCTTCCGAATTACCCATGGCATGCGCATACTCACACTGAATGAGAGGTCTGTTCATAGAATCATCCTCACAATATTTCAGACAATCGTTATATCCATAATACATCGGACAGAATATATCGGTCTTTCCTGTCTTTCCGGCCTGTTCGTATTGCACGGCACGGCTCGGGTCTTCTGCTTTCACCCAGTCATAAGCCGCTTCAAAGTTAGACCCATAACCGGCTTCATTACCCAATGACCAGAAAATGATGCTCGGATGATTGAAACTGCGCTGTACATTACGCTGATTACGCTCCATATGAGCTTTCTTGTAATCGGCACGTTTGGCAAGAGTGGATTCTTCATATCCCATTCCGTGAGACTCGATATTGGCTTCCGCTACCACATAAATACCGTATTGGTCGCACAAATCATACCACAGATTATTATCGGGATAGTGGCAGGTACGCACCGCATTCAGATTGAACTGCTTCATAATCTGAATATCCTGAATCATACGCTCACGGGAAACGACATAACCGTAATCAGGATCCATTTCGTGACGGTTGGCTCCCTTGAACAAGACGGGCTTGCCGTTTACCAATACCTGCGCATTCTTCAGTTCAATTTTACGGAAACCCACTTTTATGGGAATAACCTCGCCACTGCCTTGCAAAGCTGCACGTAATGTATAAAGATACGGAGTTTCAGCTGTCCATTTGTGCGGATTGTCAAGGTTCATTACAGCAACCCCGTTACCGCGTACAGTTGCCGTTGCCACCTGCTTGCCTTCGGCATCCAATAGCTCCAAGGCGGTATTACCGTTACCTTTCAGACTGACTTCCACACGCAAAGAGCCGTTTTTGTAGTCAGCATCCAAATCCGGAGTGACACGGACATCCTCGATACGTTTCTTATCGCGGGCATACAGATAGCAGTCGCGTCCCACTCCGCTATAACGGAAGAAATCCTGATCTTCAAGATATGTGCCGTCGCACCAGCGGAACACCTGAAAAGCTATCAGGTTCTTCTGTCCCGGTTTCAGGTAAGAGGTGAGGTCGAATTCTGCCTCCAGTTTACTATCCTCGCTGTAACCTACATACTTGCCGTTCACCCACAGGTACATATTGGAAGTCACCGAACCGAAATGAGCTATAATGTCCTTACCTTTCCAGGTAGCAGGCACTACAATCTCCCGGCGGTATGAACCGACATGATTGTCCACAACAGGCACTTGCGGCGGATTATTCTTGAACTGATTGCGCCAGGCATAACCTACGTTCACGTAAATAGGATCTCCAAAGCCATTCAGCTCCCAAACACCGGGAACAGCCATATCGCACCAGCCTTTATCATTGAACCCCGGCTTCCAGAAATCAACGGGGCGGGCGTCTGCATCTTTCACCCAAAAGAATTTCCAAGTACCGTTTAAGGTCATAAAACGGGAAGAGTGCTCTTTAACTCCCGTCTGTGCCACGCCTTCCGATTCGTAAGCAAAATAATTGGTGTGCATCGGGGCACGGTTCACAGCATTCACTTCCGGATTCTGCCATTCGGTAAAAGACTGCGCGTTTGCCATCACAGCCAGGGCAGTAAATAATCCGGTAACAATTCGTTTTTTCATGATATCTATTATTTATTCAGGTTTGTATGCTGCAAAGATAAAAACAACAAATCAAAACCCAACCGGGTTTTAAGTCAAAAAAAGTATACTTATCTTTATAAATACATGCTCTATAATTTTCAATTTACCGGTATAGAGCATCATACACCCATCTTAAACATAGAAAAAAATGTGTGTCAAAACTAAAATTCGCTTATTATTTGTTTCTTTATTAAGCACGGAACTACACGGAAGGCACGGATTTCACGGAAAAAGAATAAAGAAAATCCGTGAAATCCGTGCCTGAAAGAAATCATCAAGTGTATTTCTCCATTTGCATCATACCGGACAGCAAGTTTGTACATCAGCCTATAACCGGTTTCCCTTCCTGCAATCTCTTCAACCGTAACAACGCTTCTATATAATAATAATCCGCATAGATAATGGAAGCATCTACTTCCGACTTCGCCGGCCAATGTCCTGTAGAGTGAAGCAGAAATGCCGGGCTTGCCTCACCGCATTGATAATTTTCCGTACTCAAACTCTTCAGCATTTTCATCGCCGCATCCTTATACCGCTCTCCTTTGTCACCAGGCAGATAAGTGGAAAGTTCCAGCAATGCGGAAGCCACTACGCAGGCAGCCGAAGCATCACGGGGAGCATCGGGTATTGCGGGATCGTTGAAATCCCAATAAGGAACATAGTCTTCCGGAAGTTTTTCCAAATATACATCCGTTACTTTCTGCACAAAATCCAAGTAACGACAATCTTTGGTTTCACGATAAACTACCGTATATCCATAGATAGCCCATGCCTGACCGCGTGCCCACATGCTACTGTCGGCATATCCCTGATGTGTAACCCCTTTGACGAAATCACCGGTCAGCGTATCGTAAACGGCTACATGATAAGAGGTATAATCAGGCCGGAAATGATACTTCATCGTCTTATCGGCATGCGAAATGGCAATGTCCGCCAGATAAGGGTTTCCCCCGTTCTTTGCCGCCCAAAACAGCATTTCCAGATTTATCATATTATCCATGATTGTGTTGTGCCCGCCAAACAATTCTACATTGCGGGGCCAAGACAGCATTGTACCCACTTGCGGTTTGAACAATGTAGCCAATGTATCCGCCGTATCCAGAATCACCTGTTTGTAAGCCGGATTTTGTGTCAGACGATAACCGTTGCCGTAACTGCAAAAGATAAGGAAGCCTAAATCATGGTCGAATGCGGGTGTTTTGGAAAGGAACTCCAAAGAGGCGGTAAACTTCTCCGCTTCCTCTTTTATCCGCTTGTCACCGCTATATTCGTAATCATACCACAGCACACCGGGCCAAAAGCCGGCACACCATTCCTCTTTCGTTGCCTTACGGCAGTTCCAATCGCTTTGACCATTCAGTATATTGCGGGGCATCATGGTATAGTCCACCGCACCATTTGCATCATGCAATCGATTTAAGGTACGCTCTACCTGGCGATTACAATAGTCCAACGCCTCGTCAACGCGAAACTTATTTTCCGTAGTAGTACAGGCAGCTAACAGGCATATGCCCAAAGCTGCCAACAGAGCTTTTGTCTTCATATCCGATTTTATTCTATTATTTCTCAACATGGAACCAGTCGGCGTCCACCCAACCACGTTCTTTACCGTAAGGAGCCGTACTGAACAATCCTACCTTAGCTCCTATCCATTTTCCCTGACGGGCTGTAAAAGGAGTTCCGGCAGACATATACTTCTTGCCGTCCAAACTGTAAGAAAAACGGCAGATACCGCCTTTCTCCACTTTTACCCGCAGATAGATTTCCCTTTCACAATTGGGATACAGACCGGCTTCATAAATCCGGCTTGCCGGAATTTCCGCCAGACGGACAGCCGTCTCCGGCGTATTCTGCTCGGCATCTTTACAAACGACCTGTTTCAGTATAAACCGTTCGCCGACCTTTTCCACACCTATATAACTGTAATCCCAGCCCATTACAATCAGTCCCGATTGCTGTCCGTCCATTTTGGCAGATACTTTCAGTTTGGCAGTGGCCGTGAATTTTTCTGCCGGAAACTTCTGCAACAACAGATTAGGCACTTCCCAGAAGTTTACGAAATTCTCCGAAAGCACATGTCCGTAGATACGAACAAAACCCAAATCCGAAGTAAAGCCGAACGTATCCTGATAATTGGCATGCCATTCCCATTGCAACCCCAACTGGCGAGCATTGAATTCATCACTTTCCACAGGAGTCTCTATGGAATAAGTCCCACCCACATCCGGTTTGCGATAGATAGTGACCGGTTCACCGCAACCGTCACCGTCTTTATCCACACCGATTACCGGCCAGTCATTCACCCAGGTCATCGGATTCAGATGAATCACACGTCCGTACATCGCCTTATCCTGAAAATGTACAAACCACGATTCTCCCGTATTCGTATCGATCCATGCCCCCTGATGAGGTCCGTTAATATCCGTCTTACCCTGCGCCATTACAATTTTCGGGTCGTACGGGCCGTACACGCTGCGAGAGCGCAACACCAACTGCCAGCCCGTAGCCACACCACCCGCAGGGGCGAAAATATAATAATAGCCGTTGCGCTTATAGAACTTCGGTCCTTCTACCGTATGGTTCACTCCATCGTTTCCGTCATACACAAGTACCGGATTGCTGATAACCCGCGTGCCTTCCGCATTCATTTCGCATACCACCACAATACTGTTCATCTTTGAACGGCTGCCGGCCCAGGCATGTACCAGATACACATGTCCGTCCTCATCCCACAGCGGTGCAGGGTCTATCATTCCTTTACCGGCTTTCACAAGTACGGGTTTCTCCCATTCACCGGCGGGGTCTTTTGTCTTTACCATGAAGATACCGAAATCCGGGTCGCCCCAATAGATGTAAAACTCCCCTTTATGGTAGCGTATGGACGGAGCCCATACCCCTTTACCGTGGCGGGCGGAATTATAAAATTCTTTCGGCTCCAGTTCCTTCAAGGCATAATTGACGATACGCCAATTCACCAAATCTTTGGAATGGAGAACAGGCAGCCCCGGCGTACAGCCGAAACTGGAAGCGGTCATATAGAAATCGTCACCGACCGCACAAACGTCAGGGTCGGAATAATCGGCGTGCAACACCGGATTCCTGTAAGTTCCGTTGCCCTGATCCGCCACCCACACTTCGGACACATATTGCGCTTCCGTCTGCAAACAAACGGTACACAACATACCAATAACCAGTGCTAATCTTTTCATCTTATAACTAATAAATATCCCGAAAACAAAACTTCAATTACCTTGTATTATCGTACCTTGATTCATTAAAAACATTCATCTGCTAATACGAACCGACCGTGCCGATTACTCAACGGCAACCGTATTTTTATAATACTTCTCCCCTATACTTCCTGTACTTCTTCGCTTCATCCTTACTTACAGGCACAAAACGAACGGCAGCTCCACCACTCGGTTTTAAGTCGAACTTCATTGTTCTGGAAGCCTCCACCAGCAGATATGAGCACTTCACCTGCGTACGGGTCTTTACTTCCTTTCCACCATCGGTATAGATATATGCAAGATAGGTTTTGTCCTTATCAAGAAAAGAGAGCTGTACATTCTCTTTCGAGCCGTCGTTATTCGTCATAGCCGCCAAGAACCACTCCTGTCCTTTCCGCCGTGCCATTGTAATGTTCTTGCCCGGCGTTCCGTCCAATACTTTCGTATCATCAAAGACCGTTTGCAGATTCTCAAACCACTCCACTTCCGGTTCGCCATGATAGAAAGAGGGCTTATCATACCAAAAGATTGTTTGCAGCGGACTGTAAAATACCAATGATGCCGCTAACTGATGCGCATGCGTTGTTTTCAGGCGCTTGTCGAAATAACAAATCGTATAATCCGCCGCACCGTTTATCATACGTGTAAAAGGCAACGTCACATTGTGCGTAGCATCCGGAAACTCCTCATTCCCGCAAATACCTTCCTGAGTAAGCAGATTGGGATAAGTACGGCTGAAACCCGAAGGTCGATACTCATCGTGGATATTCATCATCAAATGATTCTCGGCAGCCAGGCGAACCAAGTCGTGCAACCACGTAGCCCAACGATGGCTGGCATACTGCACAAAGCCGGACTTCACACCCACAATGCCCCATTCCCGAAGTATCGGGAAGAGTTCACGCGCCTGCTTCATCAAGGCATGCTGGTTGACGTACACCCAAATGCCAACTCCCTTTTCCTTTCCGTAAGCTACCACACGCGGCATGTCCAATTTGTCTACCACTTTGGTAGCGTCTCCGTCGTGCGAAGTACAAGGCAGATACCACAACCAGTCGAAAAGCATATACGGAATGTTATGTTCGGCACAGAAGTCGATTGTGGCAATAGCCCCTTCAGTGCTGATGGTTGTTTCACGCATGATAGTACCCGGTCTCACCCATTCGGCGGCATCGGCTATCTCGCAAGGCGGATTCAGATTTTGAATTATATCGTTATGTTCCAGCAACTCTCCCGGTTTCTCCGCAGTCATTATCACTTTCCACGGAGTGGCATAATAGGTCACCACATCTACCGGACTGTACATTACGGAAGTCAACGTATTCTTTTTCTCCGCCGAAGCCTGATACTTGGTAAGACACCAATCGTCTACATCGGCATCCAGCAATGCAGTCCACAGACCACTGGGCAGTTCCAGCGTCAGGGCGCGTTCTACGGGACGTTTCAGTTCGTTGACATCCAAATGTTCAAAGAAAGCCTGCGCCCACTGTTCCGACCAGGCTTTCGTACCGACAGGCAAGGTATATTCCGTCAAATCCCCCACTACCTTATGGAAGGTGGCACGAGGGTGTTCGGGGAAGAAATAGCGGAAAGCAATACCTTCATCGTAAGCACGCACCTCTATGTCAAGACGATAGAAAGAGCCGTCTTTCTTGGAAAGATGAAGTGTTGCCGCATTATAACGGTCGCGTACTTTGCTGCGTTCACCGTAAAGAGGTTTCCATGTATTATCCACTGTCGGTGCATAAGTCACGGAATCGACTTCCAGATTATCCATCCAGCAGGCAGGCTGTATAAGCTTGCGCTGCCCCAATGCCATTTCCCAGATGCGGTTATCCAGTTCCAGACCGGCACGCGATTCCTCTATAACGGGCTGTCCCTTGAAAGAGACGCGATAGAACAAGCCGTTGACGGCAGGAGCTGTCTGCCTCTGATAGAATCCAACTTGCTGCACCCCGTCCGGAGAGCTCAGTTTCAACTCCCGGGTATTATCCGCAAACAAAACGGCGGCGTATGCAAACGCACCTAACAGAAATCCTGTTTTCTTTATATTCATTGCCACAAACATATTTTTATATTTCACTTTAAAGGTATTTATTATGCACCCTCTCTTTCATTATGCAGAAATACGGATAAAAAGCTCAGGACGCTTAATCCATATCCGAAAAAGATTATTCCACGATAAAGAACGTACGCTCTACAGGTTCTGCGGTCTGTACTTTTCCGGCGATACCGTACTGCCAGGCTACCACCGTCACTTTCAGCGGATACCTGCTGCGAGGCGGTATTTTGGTAAATATCACCTTATTCCCCCTGATTTCCGCAGGACCTTCCTTTACATAATAGTACACGGGCAGCCCGCAATCGGATGTCGCATCGAGCGTAACGGATTCCGTTCCGGCTTTTACATCCCCGATACCGGGAAAAAGAATACATTGTCTCCGCCCCTCGGTAAGAGGGTAAGGAATATTAAAGCTGAGTTCCTGTACACACTCCTTATATTGCCGGTCTCCGCCGGCACTTGCCACCAGTGTGATACTCGGAGTCCGCTTTTTATTGGTCGTACCCATACGGTAGAAGTCAAGAACAAAAGTCGTATCATTAACCTGTTTCACCGGACCGCAAATACGTTCAATCCGCGGCACGGCAGCCGAATGCCCATCTGTCAAGGAAGCACGCAGGCTATCAGTATACACCGCTTTCAAATGAAACGTTACTCCGTCGGCTTCAGGTAAGAAACGGGCAGAAAGCGTAACATGAGATTGCGGAGTATATGGAACAAGCTCTCCTTCCTGCATAAAACTGACATACTGCGGCAGCAAGTCACGCTCCTGACGATAACACTCCTCGGTCAGCTCCGCCATCTCACGGTCGAAGTACCAGAAAGCGTCATGGCGGTCGCCTTTATATTGCAAATAAGGAGCAGGTTTTGCACGGCGGGGTTGCTTCGCGAGGCGTGCCGTACGTACTTCTCCCTGCGGCTCTTTTGTACCCGTACGCCAACGTTCGGCAAGCCAGCCGTCGCGGGGATTCAGTTTCTTCAAGGCAACCGGTTTGTTCCAATCCGTATCAGCGGGAATCCTGTACTCTACGGCTTTCTTCAGAAAAAGACCGATATAATCGGCTGTACGGTCTGCCACATCGAAATGTCCCCGACCGGTATCGCAAAGAAAAGAAATGCAACTCTCAGGATACATCATACGAAAAGCCAAAGCCGGATTGACACGCGCTTCCCACCATTCGTACTCTCCTTCGACCATCAAACCGGGAATACCATCGATGTTGCGCGTGCGCCCCCACTCCAGGTTAGCCCCGCCGTAGCCTGTCAGGTTGGTGCGCGGAGCGTCACCGTGATAGGAAATTACTGCCAAGGCACGTTCCGGATTCCATGCGGCGAAGTTCCACGGGAAAGTAGCCATTGCCGAATGCCCCACAGGAACAATCGGGACAACTTTCAGCTCATCGTAGCCGCTCGTCTCCGCCAGACTGTCCAATGCGGTGAGTAGCGCATCGTTACATCCCGTATTCACATTCCACGGAAAATCGAGTATGGGCGTAATCCACACCAATGCGATGCCCGCTTCCTGCATCCGTCTGCGGAATACCGGATTTTCAAACAAAGTTTCTTCACACATATTATGCTGGCCTACCGCTACGGCTTTCACCCGTTTGCAACCGGCAGGTATCCAGAGAAAAGCCTGCGGATGCGCTTCGGTTTCCTGCGAAATCATCGAAGGAATCCGTACCGACCATTGCCATTCGGCAGCCATACCTGTAAACGTCTCCCCAATGAGGAGCAAGAAGATACATATAGAATAAAAACGCTTCATAATAATTCCGGCATCAAATGAGTACTTATTTCATCAAATCCCAATACACCACATACCGCTGCCGGTGCATGTCATACAGAGGCCGGAGTACATCTCCCTGCGTAGTTGCGAATTTCAATTCCTTCCCCACACGCCGCAAGGCACGTCCGAGATGTTTCACATCAATCTCCAGAGCAGTTTTCAAATCTGCCGGAACATGATAATCATACGTGTAGTAATCATTGTAAAGCGCCGGATTGGAAAAAGGTGCCGGAGCCTGCATGCCTTCCGTTCCCCGCTCACCTGCCAGTACTATGGGTCCATAGAGCAATGCGGCCTTTCGAGGATTGTCCAGTGTCGTTTCCAGAGATACCTGCATAGGATACGTGACTTCGATACGGTCGCCCGACTTCCACAAGCGTGTCAGGGCAATGTAAGAACCGGGCTTCTGCTTCACGGACACTTTCTTTCCATTGACAAAGACAGATGCTTTGCCGCTCCACGACGGATAACGCAAACAGACCGTAGTCCGCACCGGCTGTTCCGCCCCAACGGTCAGCACGGTCGTTTCTTCCGAGGGGAAAGCAGTTTCCTGACGCAAAGTCATGCCTTTCTCCTTCCAGCTTACAACGGAAGGGATGAAAAGGTTGACGTAAATAGCCCCGTCGTTATGATAATAGATAGCCTCTCCATACTTGGCATGGCTCTCGAAACCGCTGCCTACACAACACCAGAAAGAATTTTCTTTTGTACTGTACACCTTATGCGCACCATTCAGCAGAGGCAGGAAATAGCATACCATTCCCGTTTCGGGGTCTTGCTGCCCCAATATATGATTATAGAGCGCACGTTCGTAATAATCGGCAATCTTCACATCGCCCGTCCAGCAGAAAAGGTGACGGGACAGTTTCAGCATATTATAGGTACAGCAAGTCTCGCCCGTATAGCCGTTCAGAAATTTAGAGAATTGCTTCGGGTCGAAGAAGTGTTCTTTCTGACTGCTGCATCCCGGAGCAAATGTATGATGATTAATCATCGTATGCCAGAAGAAATCGCTCAACTTACGGCTCTCCTCATTCTTCGTCAGTTCATAGTTACGCGCCTCCGCAATTACTTTCGGGATAAATGTATTGGTATGTTTGGTACCCAAATCATCATTCTGTTCCTTCAGCGGGTCTATCACATCGTTATGATAGAAGTACTCCGCCAACCACTTGTAACGTTCGTCCCCGGTAACGGCATACAAATTATAGAACGATTCATTGATGCCGCCAAACTCGTTACGTATCATCTTCCGGCGTGTCTCTTCGCTCAACGGTTTCAGTTTATTGTAGGCCCAATCGCCCATTTTCGTCACAACAGCCAATGCCTGCATATTGTCTGCATACAGGTATTGGTCTATCAAACCTGAAAACAATTTATGCAATGTGTACCATGGTGCCCAAACAGATTGTCCCTTAATATTGCGGTTTATCAGTTCTTCGGGAAATGCACTCAGATAGCCATTTCCCAACGCATCCTGCACTTTGCCCAATTCCGTCACTATGCTATCGCCTTTCAACTTGAAGATTTCACTGCCCGTAGCGGCATACATCAGTCCGTATGCCGACAGCAGATGCCCTGTAGTGTGTCCGCGCAGTTCGCAATCCAGTGATTCCCAACCGCCCAACTTCTTTACGGTCATATATCCGCCTTCACGACCTGCCCATACACCGGCATTCGTACGGAAACTGTGCAGAAGCCGGTTCACATCTATCGATGCCATCCAGGCAGAGTCACGCAGCATATTATCGCGAAATCGACTTGGCAACAAACGGATGTCTTTCAAATCAAAACCCTTTATCACCACCGGAGCACTCGTTTCCACTTTCATCTTTCCCACATGCTGGCCGGGATATATGGACTGCGCTGCCAATGTGCCTGCCATTCCCAGACATAAAGCGAAAATAATAGTCTTATAGCTGTCTCTTATACACATCTCCGAGCCCACGAGACAGGCAGAAATCTC
>ENA-OZLS01000506-OZLS01000506.1-human-gut-metagenome-genome-assembly--contig:-NODE-506-length-15277-cov-8.924911_pt1 | contig 15277 bp, 13 predicted proteins | sample MGYA00243864_ERZ653793 | MGnify/ENA primary metagenome ERZ653793 (study PRJEB26926, sample SAMN06164605) | human gut metagenome | biome: ENVO:00009003; feature: ENVO:2100002; material: ENVO:00002003...
AGATTTCTGCCTGTCTCGTGGGCTCGGAGATGTGTATAAGAGACAGCACCAGCAGCTGCGACGCCGCGAAAAAGGGAAACAGCGCCGGTATCACCGAGGTGATACAGAGGTCGATCCCGTCCCGGACGCCTTGTGCCGCAACGTTTTCGCGGCACAGCAGCAGTACGGCCAGCACCCCGGAGAGGGAGGCGGTCAGCGTTATGAGCCATCTTTTCAAATCCATCACCGCTGTCACCTTATGCGCATTTCGCTGCCGGATATGCACGCGGACAGGCAACTTCTCCGTCCGGCGCGCATACGCTTTTCTCACCCACGGAACGGGCATCGGAGGTGGAGAACGTGGCAAAGCTATCCAAAAAGCTGTCTCAGGCCAGCCAGCGGGCCATGGATCGGCTGGATCTGCCGGTGAATCTGGCGTCCGGCGTGGCCCGGATGGAGCTGCTGGGCAACCGCTCCCTTTACATCGACCGGCACCGGGGCGTGCTGTCCTACAGCACCGAGGCGGTGGACATCAACGCCGGGACGGTGGTGGTGCGGGTGCAGGGCGAGGGACTGGAGCTGGCGGTGATGACCGACGAGGAGCTGCGGGTCAACGGTGTGATCCGCCGGGTGGAACTGGTGGAGTAAGGAGCGGCCATGTATCGGAAAGTGCTGAACTACCTGCGGGGACAGGTGACGGTGGAGGTGGAGAGCGCCGCGCCGGAGCGGGTGCTGAACCTCTGCGCCGCCCACGGCATCCCCTTCTGGGAGCTGGAGTGGCTGTCGGAGATACGGCTGCGGGCCGTCACCGCCCGGAGCCAGCTGCCCCGGCTGCGGGAGGTGCTGACCCGGACGGACGCAGCGCTCACCGTGGTGCGGACGGAGGGGGCACCGGAGGTGTGGCGGCAGTACCGGCGGCGCTATGTGCTGCTGGCGGCGGCGCTGCTGCTGGCGGCGGTGCTGGCGCTGGGCAGCACCCACATCTGGGCCTTTCAGGTGACGGGCAACGACACCGTGCCCACGGAGACGATCCTGCGGACGCTGGAAAAGCACGGGGTGGCGCTGGGAGCCCGAAGCCGCATCGACCAGGAGGCACTGCGCAATCAGGTACTGCTGGAGCTGCCGGACGTGGTATGGCTGACGGTGAATATGCGGGGCTGCACCGCCCATGTGCAGGTGGTGGAGCGCCAGCGCCCGCCCCATCTTTACGCCGACGGCGAGATCGCCAACGTGGTGGCCGCCCGGGACGGCCTTGTCACCAGAATACAGGCGCTGGACGGTCAGGCGCAGGTCATGGCCGGCAGCACCGTTACGGCGGGGCAGGTGCTGATCTCCGGCGTGGTGGACTCCGACCAGCGGGGCTACCGGCTGCTCCGCGGCATGGGGCAGGTGTGGGCGCGGACATGGTATGAGCTGTCGGTGTCCGTGCCGCTGACGGTACAGGAAAAGGGACAGGAGACGGGGGCTGTTACCCGCATGGCGGTGGACATCGGGAGAAACCGCATAAAAATCTACGGAAAGGGTAGCATGACAGACCCGGATTGTGATAAAATGACGGTGTACCGCACGGCGCGTCTGCCCTTTGGGCTGACGCTGCCGGTGACGCTGGTGACAGAACGCACGGTGCGCTATGCCGTCAACGAGACGGAGCGGCCTGCGGCTGCCGCCTGCGCCGAAGGCGAAGCGCAGCTGATGACACAGCTTCAGGCGGCGCTGGAGCAGACCGGCGGTCAGCTGCTGCACCACCGTTTTGACGCGGTGCGGCAGGGGACGCGGCTGGTGGTGACGCTCCATGCGGAGTGTGAGGAACAGATCGGCGTATCATCGCCGCTGGATATACAGGATATGGGGAGGTAAAGACCCGGATATGGAACAACGCATCAGCATTGAACGCATGGAGGAGGCCGTGAACCTGTTCGGCTCCTTCGACGAGAACATCCGCCTGCTGGAGACGGAATTTCAGGTACAGGTGGTGAACCGGGGCGGCGAGATCGTGGTGTCCGGCGAGCCGGAGAACGTAATGCTGGCGGTGAAGGCAGTGCAGGCGCTGCTGACGCTGTCCAACAAGGGGGAGAACATCTCCGACCAGCATGTGCGCTACGTCATCGGACTGGTGCGCTCCGGTCAGGCCGAGCGCATCAGCGAGCTGACCCAGGATGTGATCTGCATCACCAGCAAGGGCCGCCCCGTGAAGCCCAAGACCATCGGCCAGAAGGAGTATGTCAACGCCATCATGAAGCAGACCGTCACCATCGGCGTGGGGCCTGCCGGTACGGGCAAGACGTATCTGGCGGTGGCGGCGGCGGTGGCCGCCTTCCGGGACAAGCAGGTAAACCGCATCATCCTGACCCGTCCCGCCGTGGAGGCCGGTGAGCGGCTGGGCTTCCTGCCCGGCGATCTGCAGAGCAAGGTGGATCCCTATCTGCGGCCGCTGTACGACGCGCTGTTCGATATGCTGGGCGCGGAGACATATCAGAAGTATCTGGAGCGGGGCAACATCGAGGTGGCGCCGCTGGCCTATATGCGCGGCCGGACGCTGGACGACAGCTTCATCATTCTGGACGAGGCCCAGAACACCAGCCGCGAGCAGATGAAGATGTTCCTGACCCGTATGGGCTTCGGCTCCAAGGTGGTCATCACCGGCGACGTGACCCAGATCGACCTGCCAGCCGACAAGGTCAGCGGCCTGAAGGAGGCCATGAAGGTGCTGCGGGACGTGGAGGGCGTGGCCATCTGCAAGCTCACTAAGGAGGACGTGGTGCGCCACGTCATGGTGCAGCGCATCATCGAGGCTTACGCAAAATTTGAGGAGAAAAAGAAATGAAACGACACTATATCCCGGTGACGGCGGACGTCCCCGGCGTCAGCGACGGCACCAAGAGCTTCCTGCGGCGGGTCATCCGCACGGCGCTGGGTCAACAGGGTGTGGACGTACCCTGCGAGGTGGATGTATATGTCACCGGCGACGCGGGCATACAGGAATTGAACCGCGAGATGCGGCAGGTGGACAGACCCACGGATGTGCTGAGCTTTCCGGAGTTCGAGCTGACGCCCGGCGAGCTGCCCGGGCAGGAGGACGCCGATCCGGGGACGGGCTATGTGCCGCTGGGCGATATGGCCATCTCGCTGGAGCGGGTGAAGGCGCAGGCTAAGGAGTACGGCCACAGCAACCGCCGGGAGCTGGCGTATCTGGCGGTACACTCCGTGCTGCATCTGCTGGGCTACGACCATATGGACGAGGGAGAGCAGAAGGCCCGGATGCGGGCGCGGGAGGAGGCCATCATGGCCGTGCTGGGACTGGAACGGAAGTAAAACATGCACAAAAAATTGCTCAAATGAAAGAAAGTTGAGGATCACCTGATGGAAAACGTAACGAAAACTGCCATGATTACCGTGTGCGGACGGCCCAACGTGGGGAAGTCCAGCCTGACCAACGCACTGGTGGGCGAGAAGATCGCCATCGTGTCGGACAAGCCCCAGACTACCCGCAACCGTATTTACGGCGTGGTGAACCGGGGCGACACCCAGTACGTCCTGCTGGACACGCCGGGTCTGCACAAGCCCCGCAGCCGTTTGGGCGACTACATGGTCAAGGTGGTGCGGGAGAGCCTGAGCGACGTGGAGTGCGCGCTGCTGCTGGTGGAGCCCATCGCCCATGTGGGCGAGCCGGAGCGCATTTTGATCCAGCGCATCCGGGAGGAGCGGCTGCCCTGCGTGCTGGGCATCAACAAGATCGACACGGTGGAAAAGAAGGACACACTGCTGGAGGTCATCGCCGCGTACAGCGAGGCGTATGACGGGTTCGACGCCATCATCCCCATCTCCGCCCGGACGGGGGACGGACTGGACGACCTGATGACCCAGCTGGCCAAGTACGCGCAGGAGGGCCCGCAGCTGTTCCCCGACGGTATGACCACCGATCAGCCGGACAGTCAGGTGTGCGCCGAGATCGTGCGGGAAAAGATGCTGCGGTGTCTGGACAAGGAGATCCCCCACGGCACGGCGGTGGAGGTGACGCGGTTCTCCGAGCGGGAGGACAGCGGCATCATCGATCTGGATGTGACCATCTACTGCGAAAAGGCCAGCCACAAGGGCATTATCATCGGAAAGGGCGGCGAGATGCTCAAGCGCATCAGCTCACTGGCCCGGCGGGACATCGAGAGGTTCATGGGTACCAAGGTGTACATGGAGACATGGGTGAAGGTCAAGGAAAACTGGCGGGACAATGTGAATTTTATCCGCAGTCAGGGGTATACGGAGGAGTAACCACCAAGCATTCCCAGTGATAATTCCGCCGCAGACCTCCATGCTAATGGCAGGGAGGTGAGGGCCATGGACTACTGGGAGCTGTTCCGCGACACCGGCGCACCGGAGGCGTATCTGCTGTGGCGCGGCCAACAGGAGGCGGTATGCAAAACGGAAAAACAGTGACCACCGGCCTTGTGCTGCGGGTCACGGAGACAAAGGAGACGGACAAGATCCTGACGGTGCTGACGCCGGACATGGGGAGGATCCCCCTCATTGCGCGGGGGGCGCGGCGGAAAAACAGCCGCATCGCCGCCGCCTGCCAGCTGCTGGCCTACTCGGAGCTGACGCTGTACAAGCGGGGGAGTTGGTATATGCTGGATGAGGCCTCCACTGTGGAGCTGTTCGACGGCGTGCGGCGGGACATTGTGCTTCTGTCGCTGGCGTCCTACTTCACGGAGCTGGCGGAGGCGGTGTGCGCCGAGGAAACGGCGTCGCCGGAGATCCTGTCGCTGCTGCTGAACGCGCTGTACGCCCTGTGCTATCTGGGCAAGGAGCCCCAGATGGTGAAGGCGGCGTACCAGTTTCGCCTGCTGGCGCTGGCGGGCTTTGAGCCATTGGCGTCAGAGTGCGCCGTGTGCGGCCGGGAGAAGCCGGAGGCGCCCATGCTGGACGTGCTCCGCGGCGTGGTACAATGCGGCGGCTGCAAGCAGCCCGGCGGGCTGAGTATGCCCCTGACGGCGGCAGGTCTGGCGGCGCTGCGTCATATCCTGTACTGCGACAGCCGGAGGCTGTACGCCTTTACGCTGGAGCCCACGGCGCTGCGGGGGCTGGATCAGGCGGGGGAAGCCTTCGCCGCCAGCCAGCTGGAGAGGAGCTTCCGGACACTGGACTACTACAAATCCCTTTTGGGGTAACATGAGGACATACATATGAGCGACTTATTTGAAAAATCCATGCGGACGCTGGAGCTGCCCGCCGTGCTGGAGCTGCTGGCACAGCGGGCCGTCAGCGACGAGGCCAAGGAACGGTGCCGCCGGCTGCGGCCCTCCACCGAGGCGGAGACGGTCAGCCATCTGCTGGACGAGACGGACGCGGCCAAGACCCGGCTGGGGCTCCGCGGCAGTCCGTCCTTCACCGGCGTGAAGGATGTGGCGCAGCCGCTGAACCGCGCCGACCACGGCGGTATGCTGAATACCCGGGAGCTGCTGGATATCGCCGGGGTGCTGACGGCCACCCGGCGGGTCAGCGACTACGACGCGGACCGGCAGGGGGAGCCCACGGCCATCGACCGGCTGTTCTCCGCCCTGCGGCCCAACAAGTACCTGGAGGACAGGATACGCGGGGCTATTCTGGACGAGGAGACCATCGCCGACACCGCCAGTCCCGAGCTGGCGGACATCCGGCGGCAGATGCGGGTGGCGGCCACCAAGGGACGTCAGATCCTGCAGCGCATTATCTCCTCGCCATCCTACGCCAAGGTATTGCAGGAGGCCCTCATTACCCAGCGTGACGGGCGGTTCGTGGTGCCGGTGAAGGCGGAGTGCAAGGGCAGCCTGCCGGGACTTGTTCATGACGTATCCTCCTCCGGCGCCACACTGTTTGTGGAGCCCATGGGCGTGGTGCAGGCCAACAACGAGATGAAGGAGCTGGAGGCCAAGGAGGACAAGGAGATCGACCGCATCCTGCGCATCCTATCCGGCGAGTGCGCCGCCCAGCGGGAGACGATCCTCTATAACTACGACGTGCTGGTGCAGCTGGACGCCATCTTTGCCCGGGCGCAGCTGAGCTACGCCATGGACGCGGGACGGCCGCTGGTGCGCAAGCGGGGCGGTATCGACCTGAAGCGGGCGCGGCACCCGCTGCTGGATCAGGCCAAGGCCGTACCGGTGACGGTGGAGCTGGGCGGACGGTTTGATACGCTGGTCATCACCGGCCCCAACACCGGCGGCAAGACCGTGACCCTGAAGACCATTGGACTTTTAAGTCTGATGGCGCAGTGCGGCCTGCACATCCCTGCCGGCGACCAGAGCGCCGTGCAGGTGTTCTCCCGTATTCTGGCGGACGTGGGCGACGAGCAGAGCATCGAGCAGAGCCTGTCTACCTTCTCCGCACACATGGCAAACACGGTGGAGATCTTAAAGCAGGCCGACGACAGGAGCCTCATCCTGTTCGACGAGCTGGGCGCGGGCACCGACCCGGTGGAGGGCGCGGCGCTGGCCATCGCCATCATTCAGGACGTGCGGGGAAAGGGGGCGCTGACGGCGGCCACCACCCACTACGCGGAGCTGAAGACCTTCGCCATGACCACGGCGGGGGTAGAAAACGCCAGCTGTGAGTTCGATGTGCAGACCCTGCGGCCCACCTACCGGCTGCTCATCGGCATTCCCGGCAAGTCCAATGCCTTTGCCATCTCCCGGCGGCTGGGACTGGATGAAAGCGTTATCGAAACGGCCAAGGCCCAGATGGACAGCGAATCTGTCCGGTTTGAGGACGTGCTGACCCAGCTGGAGGAGAAGCGCCAGCGGTTGGAGAAGGCCCAGACGGAGGCGGATCGCCTGTGGCAGCAGCGGGAGGAGGACGCACGCAAGGCACGGACATTCCGGGAGCAGATGGAGAAGGCCAAGGACAACGCCCGCACCAAGGGCGAGGCTGAGGCCCGGCGCATCGTGCGGCAGGCCCAGCAGCAGGCGGAGCAGGTGTTTGCCGAGCTGGACGAGCTGCGAAAGCAGCAGCAGCGCAGCGACTATCAGACGGTGAACGACGGCAAGGCCGATGTCCGCCGCCGCCTGAAGGAGGCGGAGGCGGCGCTGCACCAGAGGGATGAGCAGCAGGAGCCTATCCCGGCCCCCAGCCGCCCCATCGCCGTGGGCGACACGGTGGAGTTGGCCGGCGTCCGGACAGCGGCGGCGGTACTGGCTGTCAACGGTGACGGCACCCTGCTTTTGCAGGCGGGGAAAATGAAGATGACCGTCAAGGCCGCGCAGGTGCGGCTGTTGGAAACGGCGGAGGAGATCGAGGAGAAGAAAAAGCAGGCTGCCAAGTCCCGGGCCGCCAGCGGCGGCACGGTGCAGATCAATAGCGGCACCCGCGCCTCCGCCGAGCTGGATATCCGGGGCTTGGAGACGCTGGAGGCCGAGAGCGTGGTGGAGAACTATCTGGACGCGGCGCAGCGGGCCAAGCTGGGCACCGTCACCATCATCCACGGCAAGGGCACCGGCGCGCTGCGGGCCGCCGTCCACCAGCTGCTGAAGAAAAACCGGGCCGTTAAGAGCTTCCGGCTGGGCCGGTACGGCGAGGGCGAGGCCGGTGTGACCGTGGTGGAGCTGAAATGACCGGCGGAGTTTGTCTAATTCGACGAATTGCTCGGGGAAAGTATGGTGGGGCGATACAAATTTCGTATCAATGCCCATTGCATTTCACAGGGACTTTCGGTATAATGAGAATGCTGTAAGTGACCTTTTTCACAGTTTCTGAAAAAATTGCTGCATAAGGAGTGCTGTTCCATGTATACACGGGAAATCACGGTCAAGAATGAAGTCGGTCTGCACGCCAGACCCGCCACCTATTTTATCCAGAAGGCCAACGAGTTCAAGAGCGGCATCTGGGTGGAGAAGGAGGAGCGCCGCGTCAACGCCAAGAGCCTGCTGGGCGTGCTGAGTCTCGGTATCGTGCAGGGCACCGTCATCACGCTGATCGCCGACGGCTCCGACGAGAAGGAGGCCGTGGACGCGCTGGCCGACCTGATCGAGAACCAGATCGGGGAATAACACACAAGAAAACGGCACCGCACACAGTTTTTCTGTGCGCGGTGCTCTTTTTTTGCCGGAAGCCGGGAAAATTTGCAAAAACCCTTGCGCCGCGGACAGGGGATATGCTATGATGATGGCACACATGCCATGTAAGAGAGAAAGGGGTGGCCGACATGGCGCTGACCAACGCCAGCCTGCCGGCGAAACGGCGGATATTGGCCGTCTGTGTCAAGCTGTTTCTGGAGCAGGGCTACAAAAAAACCACCGTGGCACAGATCGTGCAGGGTGCGGGGGTGTCCAACAGCAGCTTCCAGAACATCTTCCGGGCCAAGGACGGCGTACTGACGGAGCTGGTGGCCTTTATGTTCACCAGCCAGTTCGGCGCGGCGCGGAGCGCCATCGGCGGACGGCTGCCGCCGGTGTACGTCTACGCGGCGGAGACGGCGATCCAGATGACGCTGACGGAGCTTAACGAGAACCTGCGGGAGATATACATCGAGGCCTACACCCAGCAGGAGGCGTCGGGCTATATTTTCCGGGAGACAGCCCGTGAGCTGTACGAGATCTTCGGGCCGTACCAGCCGGAGCGGACGGCGGAGGACTTTTTCCACATGGAGATCGGGTCGGCGGGCCTGATGCGGGGCTACATGGCGTACCCCTGCGACGAGACGCTGACGCTGGAGCGGAAGCTGGAGAGCTTTCTGACACTGAGCCTGCGGGGCTACAGGGTGCCGGAGGAGGAATTGCAGCAGGTGCTGGCGTTCCTGCGCACCATGGATGTCCGGGCGGTGGCCCAGCGCATCATGGAGCAGCTGTTCCACGCGCTGGAGATGCGGTACGACTTCCATCTGGGCGGGATGCCCGCAGAGGAAAAGGAGGAGCAGGCATGAGAAAACGGATCATTTCCACCCTGATGGCGCTGTGCATGGCGCTGACGCTGCTGCCGGTGCAGGTGCTGGCGGCGAACTACACCGTGGGCGAGGACGCCGGCGTATCAGCGCGGGCGCTTGCCGGAACCGCCGGAACAAAGTTGAAAGCGGACAACATCGACGCCTATGTCGCCAACGGTCTGGGCAGCGGCGTGTATACGCTGGCGGAGGACGTGACCATCTCCGGCACGCTGCGGGTCACGGGCGAGGCCACGGTAGATTTGAACGGCTATGTGCTGCGGTATGCTGACACGACTGCCAATGGCAGCGTGTTTGAGATTGTAAGCGGCGGCGACCTGACCGTCATCGACAGCCGCCCCAATGTGGAACATAAATTTGTCTCCAATGCCGACGGCCTGTGGGTACTGGATGAGCAAAACGGCACAGAGATCGTCAGGGGCGGAATCATCACCGGCGGCACGGGCCTTACAGACAGGAACAACAATGGCTACGGCGGCGGTGTGTATGTGGATGGCGGCGGCCGGTTCACTATGACCGGCGGCAGCATCGTGGGCTGCAAAGCTGAGGGGTATATTGCTTTTGGCGGCGGCGTGTTTGTCGCTAAAGGCGGTCAGTTCACCATGACCGGCGGCAGCATCGTGGGATGCACGGCGGTGGCTGATGAATATGGGCTTGCCTTAGGCGGCGGCGTCCGCAATGATGGCGATGACAACAATAGTAATGTTGGACGCACCACCCTGTCCGGCACGGCGGAGATCCGGGACTGCCATGCGAAAGGTGCGTTTCGACTGTATGGCGGCGGCATCTCTGACGCCGGTACGCTCACTATCAGCGGCGACGTGAAGATCATCGGCTGCACGGCCGGTGGAATGGGTGCGGACGCCATGTATGTTAATGCTAACAATGGTAGCAGCATCACCGGCGGCACGTTCTACGGCAGCATCAGTAACAGCGGTGCGATCAGAGGTATCACCGTGACCTACTGCCTCAACAGCAACGAGAATTACGCCACCCAGGTCCTGCAGCCCGGCGATCAGATCACCCTGCCCGATCCCGCCAAGCCCGGCTACACCTTCGATGGCTGGTACAAGGACGGCGCGAAGTGGGAGAAAACTACCCTCGTCACCGAGAAACTCACCCTCACCGGCAGCCTGTACGTCCCTGTGACCGATGAGTCCACCCTCACCGCCGCCCTGGCCGACAGCAGCAGCGATGTTATCCGCCTCACGAGCGACATCAAGCTTTCCAACGAACTGCAGATCACCAATAACCGCAAGGTCACCCTTGACCTCAACGGCTATGTCCTCGATCTGGGAGGAAAGCATATCTCAGTCTCAGCCCTTAGTGGCGACCCATGGTATCATTCAAACCAACTGAACATCATCGACAGCGACCCCACTAAACACCACAAGTTCACGGACAACGACGGCCTGTGGAAACTGGATGAAAACGGCGATAAGACCGTCTCCGGCGGCGTCATCACCGGCGGCAGCGACGGCAGCAGCGCTATAATTGCCGGCTCGCGTGGCACAGTTACCATGAACGTCGGCAATATCGTTGGTTGCTCTACTTCCGGCGTTGGCGGCGCTGTGTCTGCCAGGAATGGCACGTTTATCATGAACGGTGGCAGCATCATTGGCTGCAAGACCGACTTCACCGGCGGCGCTGTGTACGTGCTCAACGGCAAATTCATCATGAATAGCGGCAGTATCACAAATTGTGTCGTTACAAGTCCGGCCGGCGATGGCGGCGCTGTGTACATCAGCAACGACAGCACATTCACCATGACCGGCGGCTCTATCGCCGACTGCACGGCAGTCAACGGTAGCGCCCTCTACCTGAAAAACGGCACGATGAACGCAGGCGGCGGCATGGTGGGCGGCACGGTTGTGCTTGAAAGAAACAGTGCAATCCAAGGCAGCGGCAGCACATTCAGCGGACTGATAATAAACAACGACGCGCAGACTCAGTTCAGCGGCGCACACAGCCCCTTGGGCATCGTTGGAGAGGAACCGGTTGGTGCAAACGGTTACAGCTACCACAAGGTCGCCTTTGATACGGCGGGCGGCAATATGTCGCACACAACGCGCTATTTCCTCCAAGGCAAGGATATCTCCAACGAAATCAAACCCGACCCCCGCACGGGCTACACCTTCGGCGGCTGGAACAAGGCCGACGGCACGGCGTGGGATCATGCAAGCGATACAGTTACCGATAACATAACATTGTATGCAAAATGGACAGCGAACACCTACACGGTGACCTTTGATAGCACCGGCGGCAGCGAGGTGACAACAAAAACGATAGATGTCACATACGGCGAGCCGCTCGGCGACATGCCTGTGCCCAAGCGCGAGGGCTATGTTTTCCTTGGTTGGTACGATGCTCCCGTGGACGGCAAATGCTACGGAAACAGCGACGGTAAAAGCACAAGTCCATATGATAAGGATGTGAGTATTACACTGTACGCACAGTGGGCGGAGGCTCCCTCGCGTATGGTCTATTTCAACACATGCGGCGGCACGATGACAGGGCCTGTCGAAGTGCTGCACAAATTGAACACGCCTATTGCCAAGCCGGATAATCCCACCAAAACGGGACACTCCTTTAACGGCTGGTATACGGACAGCGCCCTCACACAGGCGTGGGATTTTGACGACTGGGTGACCGGGGAGCTGAGGCTGTACGCCGGATGGACAGTTGATCAGCACACAATAACCTTCGATACCAACGGCGGCAGCGAAATTGCGCCCATCACGCAGGACTACGGCACGCAGATTACCGCACCTGCCGCCCCGCAAAAGACCGGCTATGCCTTTGGGGGCTGGTATCTGGGCGAAGAAGCGTATGACTTCGCCGCCGCGGTGACGGAGGACATGACCCTGACGGCCAAGTGGACAGTGTGCGGCCACAAGGGCAGTACGGCGCAGCCCACCTGCACAGACGCGGTGAAATGCACGGTGTGCGGCAGTACGCTCCCCGCGCTGGGGCACGAGTGGGGCCCGTGGACGAGCGGCAGCGACAACACCCACACCCGCGCCTGCAAGCGGGACGGCGCTCACACGGAGACGAAGAGCTGCGTGGATGCGGATAGGGACCACATGTGTGAGGCTTGCGGCCAGACCGTCTCCGGACACACCGGCGGGACGGCTACCTGCACCGCAAAGGCGGTGTGCAGCGTGTGCGGGAAGTCCTACGGCGCGGTGGATACCGCCAACCACGACCTGAAGCACACGGCGGCCAAGGAACCGGGCGCCTTTGTCACGGGCCGCATCGAATACTGGACGTGCCGGACCTGCGGGAAATACTTTGCCGATGCCGGCGGGGCCAAGGAGATCAGTCGGGACGATATCATCATCCCCCGGCTGGGCGCCGCGGCTGACAGCGAGGGCGGCAAGGTCAGCCCCGCTACCTTCGATGCCGGTATCGGCGCCAGCGCCGTGACGGCGGTGACATCGCTGGCAGGTCTGGCGCTGCTGCGCCGGAAGCGCCGTGACGGCGAATGAGCATAAAAATAAGCATAAAAAAGGAACGCACCGGGGTGCGTTCCTTTTTTATGCGGTTCAGCGGGCCTTCTCCGCCTCGCGGGCCACGCGGACGAGCCACTCCGCCGATTCCAGCGGATAGAGGCCCTGCGCCGTCTCGCCGGTGAGCATCAGGCAGTCCGCGCCGTCCAGCACGGCGTTGTAGATGTCCAGCACCTCCGCCCGGGTGGGGGTGGGGTGGTCGAGCATGCTGTGCAGCAGCTGCGTCACCACCAGAAAGGGCTTCCGGCGGCTGCGGCACAGGGCGGCGATGCGCTTCTGAGCGGCAGGCAGCTGCTCCAGCGGCAGGCTGCTGCCCAGATCGCCCCGGGCCACCGTCACCACGTCGCAGAAATCCAGCCAGTCCGGCAGGGCGTCCAGTCCCGCCCGGTTTTCCACCTTGGCGAACAGCTCCGCATGGCCAAGGCCGTTGGCCGCCATGGCGTCCCGGACGGTGTGCAGATCGCCGGCGCTGCGGACGAAGGGCTGCATGACCGCGTTCACGCCCAGCTGCGCCGCCTGCGCCAGATCGGCAAGGTCGGCCTCGCACAGAGCGGGACGCCGGAGGTCGACGCCCTCCGGCGTCAGGCTCTTATGACCGGTGAGGACGCCGCCCCGGGTGACGCGGCACACACCGCCGTCCATCACGGTCAGCGCCATGGCCCCGTCGTCCAGCAGGACGGTCATGCCAGGGCGCAGCGCCGCCAGCACATCCTTCTCCACAGGGATATCCGCGCCCAGCGTCACCGTATGACCCTCCGCCAACGGCAGGGGGGCGGGCAGCGCGCCGATGCGTACCTCCGGGCCCCGCAGATCGATCATCAGCTGGGCGGGAAGCCCCGTCTTTCTCTGGGCGGTGCGGAGGGCGGCGATCCAGTCCGTCCGTGCCGCCAGCGGCGTGTGGGACAGGTTCAGCCGGAAGCCGGTAACGCCCCGGCACAGCAGCGCCGCCAGCGTACCGGCATCGCAGCAGGCGGGGCCGAGGGTGGCGTAGTATCTCATGGCGTATCCTCCTTGTGAAAATGATCGTAGACGGCGTAGGCGGCGGGCTTGGGCAGTACCTCCTCCAGCTGGGGCAGTTCAGCGGCCCGAATGGCCTTGATGGTGCCGAAACGCTGCAAAAGCAGCTTTTTCCGCGCCTCCCCCACACCGGCAATGCCGTCCAGCTGGGAGCGGTAGGCGTTTTTGGCGTGCTTTTGGTGGTGGTAGGTGATGGCGAAGCGGTGTACCTCCTCCTGCACCCGGCCAATGAGGGCGAACAGGGCGGGAGGCGTCTGGATGCCGATCTCCCGGCCGTCGGCGGTGACCAGAGCACGGGTGCGGTGGCGGTCGTCCTTTACCATACCCAGAACGGGCACGGTCAGCCCCAGCTTTTCCAGCACCTCCTCCGCCACGCGGGCGTGCTGCACACCGCCGTCGATGAGCAGCAGGTCAGGGAGGGGGGCGAACCTCTCGTCGCCGTCCAGATACCGGCGGAACCGGCGCTCCAGCACCTCCGCCATGGCGCCGTAATCGTCGGGGCCGCCGCAGGTCTTGATCTGGAAACGGCGGTAGTCCCGCTTCAGGGGGCGTCCGTCCACGAACACCACCATGCTGGCCACCTGATCGGCGCCGCCGGTGTGGGAGATGTCGCAGCTTTCCATGCGGCGGGGCGGTACGGGCAGTCCGGCCAGCTCCTGCAAAAGCCGGAGAGTGCCGGCGATGCGCTCGGCATCGGAGGTGACGCGCTCCACCTCCTCCCGGGCATTGCGGCAGGCAATGTCCAGCAGCTCCCGGCGCTGGCCCCGCTGGGGCACGCGGAGGGTGACGGTGTGGCCGCAGCGCTCCGTCAGCAGGGCAGACAGGGTGTCCATGTCCTCCGCCGGCAGCGGCAGCAGGATCTCCCGGGGCAGCAGCTCACGGCCCAGATAATACTGGGTCACCACGGCGTCCAGCAGCGCTGCGGCGTCCTCAGCGGCGGGCAGCACCTCCACCCGGCGGCCCAGCAGGTCGCCGTTTTCGATGTGCAGCACGGCGCAGCCGGCCCGGGCGGGGCCGGTGTACACGCCCCACACGTCGGTGTCGGCGCAGATGCCGGCGATGACCTTCTGGTTCTTGGACAGCACCGACAGCGCCCGCACCTGATCCCGCAGGGCGGCGGCACGCTCAAAGTCCAGCGCCTCGGCGGCATCGTTCATCTGGGCTGTGAGCTCCGCCGTCACCTGCCGCAGCCGTCCCTCGAACAGCCGCACAGCCTGAGCGATGCGGCGGCGGTACTCGGCGGCGTCCGGGCCGTCGGGACGGCAGAAGCCGTCGCACCGGCCGATGTGGTGATTCAGGCAGGGGCGTTCCCTGCCGATATCCTGCGGGAACCGGCGGGAGCAGGTGGGCAGCCGCAGGGCGGCACACACCGCGTCGATGGCCTGCCGCGTCTCGCTGCGGCCGCCGAAGGGCCCAAAGTACCGGGCGCCGTCCTGCGCGGGGCGGGTCACCAGCGAAAAACGGGGGTATTCGGACGCTTCATCCAGCCGTACAAAGGGGTAGCCCTTGTCATCCTTCAGCAGAATGTTGTAGCGGGGCATGTGCCGCTTGATGAGGGAGTTTTCCAGAATGAGGGCCTCGAACTCCGAGCGGACGATGATGGTGTCGAACCGATCCACCTGCGACACCATGCGGCGGGTCTTGCCGTTGTGGGAGGCGGTGTCCTGAAAGTACTGGCTTACCCGGTTTTTCAGTTTTTTGGCCTTGCCCACGTAGATGACCTGCCCCGTTTTGTCCATCATCAGATAGACGCCGGGCAGCAGCGGCAGCTCGTTGGCTTTGGCCCGCAGCTCGTCCTTCGTCATGGCGGCACCTCCTTGCCGGGATGTGTTTTTCCCAGTATAGCACGGCGGAACGGGGCAGGCAA
>ENA-OZLS01000512-OZLS01000512.1-human-gut-metagenome-genome-assembly--contig:-NODE-512-length-15225-cov-9.096968_pt1 | contig 15225 bp, 19 predicted proteins | sample MGYA00243864_ERZ653793 | MGnify/ENA primary metagenome ERZ653793 (study PRJEB26926, sample SAMN06164605) | human gut metagenome | biome: ENVO:00009003; feature: ENVO:2100002; material: ENVO:00002003...
CAGAGAATATAGAGCAGTTTGTTCAGCGGGTAAAGAGGAACAGCACCCTCACGGAGCTGACCCCCTATGCCCTCAGAGAGCTTGTGAAGGCGGTCTATGTAGATGCACCTGACAAGTCCAGTGGCAAGCGCAGACAGAAGGTACATATCGAGTACGACCTTGTGGGCTACATTCCCGTGGATGAGCTGCTAAAAGCGGAACAGGCATGACCGAGATCATGCCTGTTCCAAGAAATTTGATTTTACTGTCTTACCAGCAGGGAGCATACCGGCGTGCCGCTTTTGAACGCTGCGGCGGCACGAGGTATTGACAAGGGAGGGGTGGCGGCGTATAATAAGCACGATGTATAATAAAGATTGTGCAACGTTAGGTTTAAAACATTCGGTGCGCTTTGCGCGCCGCCTCGCAAGACAGACAGGAGAGTATATTATGCTGAAAATCGAGCATCTGACCAAGACCTACGGCGAGAAAAGGGCTGTGGATGATCTGAGCCTGCACATCCGGCCCGGCGAGATCTACGGCTTTATCGGACATAACGGCGCGGGCAAGACCACCACGCTGAAGGCTGTGGTGGGCATTCTGCAGTTCGACGCGGGGGAGATCACCATTGACGGTAAGTCCATCAAGAACGAGCCGCTGGCCTGCAAGCGGGAGATCGCCTACATCCCCGACAACCCCGACCTGTACGACTTTATGAGCGGCATCAAGTACCTGAACTTCATCGCCGACATCTTCGGCGTCAGCGCCGCCGACCGGCAGGTCCGCATCCGGGACTACGCGGCGCGGTTCGAGCTGACGGACGATCTGGCCCAGCCCATTGCCGCCTATTCCCACGGCATGAAGCAGAAGCTGGCCATCATCGCCGCGTGGCTGCACCAGCCCAAGCTCATCATCATGGATGAGCCCTTCGTGGGGCTTGACCCCAAGGCGGCCCATCTGCTGAAGGGCATGATGCGGGAGCTGTGCGGTCAGGGCGGCGCCATCTTCTTCTCCACCCATGTGCTGGAGGTGGCGGAGAAGCTGTGCGACAAGGTGGCCATCATCAAGAGCGGGCGGCTTATCCGCTCCGGCACCATGGAGGAGGTCAAGGGAGACGACTCACTGGAGCAGGTCTTTCTGGAACTGGAGGATGAGGCGTAATGCTGAAAATTCTGGTGAAAAAGCAGCTGACGGAGATCTTCCGCAGCTATTTCTACAACCCCAAGACCAACAAGGCCCGCTCCAAGGGCGCGGTGGCCGGGTATATCATCCTGTTCGCGGTGGTGATGGTGGGTCTGCTGGGCGGCATGTTCACCATGATGTCTCTGGGCCTGTGCGGGCCGCTGGTCTCCGCCGGCATGGGGTGGCTGTACTTCGCGCTGATGAGCCTGCTGGCGGTGCTGCTGGGCGCCTTCGGCAGCGTGTTCAATACCTATTCGGGGCTGTATCTGGCTAAGGACAACGATCTGCTGCTGAGCATGCCCATCCCGGTGAACACGCTGATGGTCTCCCGGCTCCTCAGCGTGTATCTGATGGGGCTGATGTACAGCGGCGTGGTGATCCTGCCGGCGGTCATCGTCTACTGGGTAGTGGCGCCGGTGACGGCGGGCGTCATTCTGGGCGGCGTACTGCTGCTGGCGCTGCTGTCCGTCTTCGTGCTGACGCTGTCCTGTGCGCTGGGCTGGGTGGTGGCGAAAATCAGCCTGAAGCTGAAAAATAAGAGCTTTATCACGATGCTGGTATCGCTGGTGTTCATCGGGGTCTACTACTTCTTCGTTTTCAGGGCGCAGACCTTTATCGAGGAGCTGGTGGGCAACGCGGCGGCTTACGGCGACAGCATCAAGGGCGCCGCGTACCCGCTGTACCTGCTGGGGCAGGCGGGCACCGGCGACGGTCTGGCCATGGCCATCGTCTCTGCGGCGGTGCTGGCGCTGTTCGCGGCGATGTGGGCGCTTATTGCCCGCAGCTTCCTGCGTCTGGCTACCTCCACGGGCCGGACGGAACGGCGCGCCTACCGGGAGAAGGCGGCGGCGCGGCGCTCTGTCCCAGCGGCGCTGCTGGGCAAGGAGCTGGCGCGGTTCACCGCCAGTCCCAACTATATGCTCAACTGCGGACTGGGAGTTCTGCTGATGCCTGCTGCCGGCGCGGCGCTGCTGTGGAAGGGCGCCGTGATGGAGGAGGCGCTGGGCGGTATGGCGGACGGCGGGCTGCTGCCGGTGCTGCTGGCCGCTGCGGTGTGCATGCTGATCTCCATGAACGATATGACGGCCCCCTCGGTGTCGCTGGAGGGCAAGAGCCTGTGGCTGGCCCAGTCGCTGCCGGTGACGCCGTGGCAGGTGCTGCGGGCTAAGATGGTCATGCAGCTGCTGCTCACCGGCATACCGGCGGCGGTGTGCCTGCTGTGCGCGGTGCTGGCCATATCCATGACGGCGGCGGAGGCGGTGCTGCTGGCGGCGGTGTGTCTGCTGTTTGTGGTGCTGTCCGCCATGCTGGGGCTGTTTCTGGGGCTGAAGATGCCAAACCTGACGTGGACGAGCGAGATCACGCCCATCAAGCAGAGTGCCTGCGTGGTCATCGCCCTGTTCGGCGGCTGGGCCTACGCGCTGCTGCTGGGCGGCGGCTACCTGCTGGCGGGATGGCATCTGGGCGCGGCGCTGTACATGGGCTGCTTCGCCGCCGCTACGCTGGCGGCGTGCGCCGTGCTGTACCTGTGGCTGAAGAAACGGGGCGGCGCGGTGTTGGCGGCGCTATAAAAACAATCAAAAGAGAGCCATTGCACCAGCGGTGCAATGGCTCTCTTTGCGTGTGCGGCTCAGAGGTGGCTGCGGGCGTGGCGGCAGATAGCATCGAAGCTGGTCTGGCTGATGTCGTGCTCCATTTTGCACGCATCGGCCTCTGCCGTCTCCTGATCGACGCCCAGCGCCATAAGGAACCGGGTCAGGGTGTGGTGCCGGTCCAGCATGCTGGCGGCGATGGACATGCCACGTTCCGTCAGGGTGATAAGACCGTCCTTGTCCATGGTGATGTAGCCGTTTTCGCGCAGACGCTTGGTGGCGTAGGTGACGCTGGGCTTCGTGACGCCCAGCTTATCGGCAATGTCGATGGAACGGATGTAACCGTGCTCCTGCTGCATCATCAGCATGGCTTCCAGATAGTCCTCGGAGGCCCGTAATATCTGCATAAGTTCACCAACTTTTCGTTTCAGAATACAAATAGGTTAACACAGTTTAACTAAATTTGCAAGTAGGTAAAAATTTTTCTTTACACCTCTTGACAAACGGGGTTAGAGGGGCTAAACTATCTGCGTCAGTTAGATAGTGCTAACTTACCTGCGGAGGGCGGCAGTGACAGCCATTCTTTTTCAGATACGGGTTAGTGCAGACTAACCAAAAGAAAACGGAGGGATCGTTATGATGCCGTTGGCACTGGCCGACGTGGGGACGGAGAACCTCATCCGTAAGGTGGGCGGTTCTCCCGAAGTGAAGAAACATCTGGAGGATCTGGGCTTTGTGGCCGGCGGTACCGCCACGGTGGTGGCCGCCATGGGCGGCAACATCATCGTCAAGGTGAAGGAAGCCCGTGTGGCTATCAGCGAGGAAATGGCCCGGAGGATCATGGTGTGAACAGATCAAAAAAAGAAATTACATAGAAGGAGAGAGCAACGATGAAAACATTGCGCGAAGTGAAGATCGGAGAGACCGCCAAGGTCGTGAAGCTCCATGGCGAAGGCCCGGTGAAGCGCCGGATCATGGACATGGGCATTACCAAGGGCGTGGAGGTCTACGTCCGCAAGGTGGCCCCTCTGGGCGACCCCATGGAGGTCACCGTCCGCGGCTACGAGCTGAGCCTGCGGAAGGCCGACACCGAAATGATCGAGGTCGAGTGAGTTTTGTAAATGTGAGTCGATAAGACTGACCGAAAGGAGAGACATATGGAAAAACAAATCAAGATCGCGTTGGCGGGCAACCCCAACTGCGGTAAGACTACCCTGTTCAACGCACTGACCGGCTCCAACCAGTTCGTGGGTAACTGGCCCGGCGTCACGGTGGAGAAGAAGGAAGGCCGTCTGAAGAAGCATGAGGACGTGGTCATCATGGACTTGCCCGGCATCTACTCCTTGTCCCCCTACACGCTGGAGGAAGTGGTGGCCCGTAACTATCTGATCAACGAGCGTCCTGACGCCATCCTGAACATCATCGACGGTACCAACCTGGAGCGCAACCTGTACCTGACAACCCAGCTGACCGAGCTGGGCATCCCCGTGGTCATCGCCATCAACATGATGGACGTTGTCCGCAAGAACGGCGACCAGATCAACGTGGCGGAGCTGAGCCGCGAGCTGGGCTGCAAGGTGATGGAGATCTCCGCTCTGAAGGGCGACGGCGTTATGGAGGCCGCCGAGGCCGCTGTGGCCGCTGCCGCCAGCACCAAGACTGTTCCCATGCACACCTTCTCCGGCCCCGTGGAGCACGCCATTGCCCATATCGAGGAGGCCGCCGTACATAACATGCCCGAGGAGCAGCAGCGCTGGTACGCCATCAAGATCTTTGAGCGCGACGACAAGGTGCTGGAGCAGCTGAAGATCGACGCCACCGTCATGGGGCACATCGAGGAGGACATCAAGGCCGCTGAGAAGGAACTGGACGACGACGCCGAGAGCATCATCACCAACGAGCGCTATGTCTACATTGCCCAGATCATCAAGGGCTGCTACAAGCAGAAGAAGGCCAAGGGCGAGCTGTCCGCCTCCGATAAGATCGACCGCATCGTCACCAACCGCTGGCTGGGCCTGCCCATCTTCGCACTGGTGATGTTCCTGGTGTACTGGATCGCCATGGTGGCCGTGGGTGCCCCCGCCACAGACTGGGCCAACGACGGCGTGTTCGGCGACGGCTGGCACCTGCTGGGCATCGGCTCCGCCGAGTACAATGAGGTAGCTGACGCCTACGGCGAGGCTTCCCTGATCGTGGACGGCTACAACGCCTACATCGAGGAGAACGGCGCGCTGGCCGCCGACGGCACCTTCACCTACGACGTGGAGGACGAGGAGACGCTGGCTGTCGAGACCGAGACGGCGACCATGGCCGACTATGAGAAAGCCATGGCCACGCTGGACGAGATCGGCGAGGAGCCCGACCCCGCCGACTACGGCGTGTGGGTGCCCGGTATCCCCGTTCTGATCGGCAATGCGCTGGAGTCCGCCGGTGCGGCGGACTGGCTGAGCGGCCTGATCCTTGACGGTATCGTGGCCGGCGTCGGCGCCGTGCTGGGCTTTGTGCCCCAGATGCTGGTGCTGTTCCTGATGCTGGCCTTCCTGGAGGCCTGCGGCTACATGGCCCGTATCGCCTTCGTGCTTGACCGTATCTTCCGCAAGTTCGGCCTGTCCGGCAAGAGCTTCATCCCCATGCTCATCGGCGTGGGCTGCGGTGTGCCCGGTGTTATGGCTTCCCGTACCATTGAAAATGAGCGCGACCGCCGTATGACCATCATGACCACCACGTTCATCCCCTGCGGCGCGAAGGTGCCCTTCATCGCCATGATCGCCGGTGCTCTGTTCGGCGGCAGCGCATGGGTATCCACCTCTGCGTACTTCATCGGCATGGCCGCCATCATCATCTCCGGCATCATGCTGAAGAAGACCAAGATGTTCGCAGGCGACCCCGCACCCTTCGTGATGGAGCTGCCCGCCTACCACTGGCCCACGCTGGGCAACGTCCTCCGCTCCATGTGGGAGCGCGGCTGGTCTTTCATCAAGAAGGCCGGTACCATCATCCTTCTGTCCACCATCTTCGTGTGGTTCACCACCTACTTCGGCTGGGTGGACGGCACGTTCCGCATGCTGGATGAGTCCGAGATCGACTCCTCCATCCTGGCTGCCATCGGCGGCGCTATCGCCTGGATCTTTGCACCTCTGGGCTGGGGCAACTGGCAGGCTACCGTGGCCTCCATTACCGGTCTGGTGGCCAAGGAGAACATCGTCGGTACGCTGGGCATCCTGTACGGCGGCGGCGACGGCAGCGTGTACGACGCCATGGCGGCGGCCTTCACCGGCATCACCGGCTACAGCTTCCTGGTGTTCAATCTGCTGTGCGCTCCCTGCTTCGCGGCTATCGGCGCTATCAAGCGTGAGATGAACAACGCCAAGTGGACGTGGTTCGCCATCGGCTACCAGTGCGGCTTCGCCTATGTCATCGGCCTGATGATCAACCAGTTCGGCAACCTGTTCGCCGGCAGCGCCAACATTCTGGGCGTTATCGTGGCGGTCATCCTGCTGGCCGGCCTGATCTACATGCTGTGCCGCCCCTACAAGGAGGCCACCAAGCTCAGCGCCAAGGTCTGAGCAGCTGAAGCAATAAACCCATCAGAAAAGGAGTGATTTTCATGCTGGATTGGATCGCGGCAAACCTTGCCACCATATTGATTTGTGCCTTACTGATCCTCATCGTATTTCTCATTGTCAGATACCTGCTGCGTCAGAAGAAGGCGGGAAAGAACTCCTGCGGCGCCGGGTGCGCTCACTGCGCCATGCACGGTGAGTGCCACGGCACCCACGCGAAATAAACGTGCAAGACCTCCGGCGAGAGCCGGGGGTCTTGTGCGTGAGATCAAATATCTGGAGGTACTATCATGATTGAAACCGTTCTGAAGATCGACGGCATGGCCTGCGGCATGTGCGAGAGCCATATCAACGACGTGGTGCGCCGCACCTGCGGCGTGAAGAAGGTCACATCCTCCCACAGCAAGGGCGAGACGGTGATCCTGTCGGAGCAGCCGCTGGACAAAGCCGCACTGGCGGCGGCCATCAAGGCCACCGGCTACGAGGTGACGGGCAGCGAGTCCCATCCCTACGAGAAAAAGGGGCTGTTCGGCGCCTTCAAGCGGTAATGACCGCTTGCGCGGCGTCCGCAGACCTGCTATAATCGGAACAGAACCACAAAAGACCCCCGTACCGCCGCTGCGGTACGGGGGTCTGCCGGAATATGGGAGGGACTGCGACATGAGGATGACGTGGCTGGGGTCACTGGAGGAGCGGCACATGGGCTACGGCACGGCGTTCATGGACGGGGAGAAGGTCGGGCATGCCGCTGCCTTTGCCGGGGCGCTTATTGCGCGGCTGACAGACGCTTCTGCAGCAGCGGGGCCAGCGCAGCCGTAACGGCGATCTTCAGCATGTCGCCGGGCAGGAACGGCAGCATGCCGGCCCAGAGGATGGCGGTGAAGTCCATGGCCTTGCCCATGTAGCGGTTCAGGATCACCGCCATGTAGGGCAGGCCCACGGCGTACAGCACGGTGAGGCCCACGAAGCAAGCCAGCGCCGTCCGCAGCGGGTGAGGCGGGCGGCGTGCCGTCAGCAGGCCGATGACCCACGCCGAGGGGATAAGCCCCAGCAGGAAGCCGCAGGTGGGCTGCAGCAGGTAGGAGAGCCCGCCGCCCTGCGTGAAGATGGGCAGGCCCAGCAGGCCCAGCGCCACATAGACCGCCTGACTGGCGGCGCCGCAGGCGGGGCCCAGCAGGCACCCGGCCATGGCGGTGCAGAGGAACTGCAGCGTGATAGAGGAGTAGCCCAGCGGGATACGGATGAAGGCGCCGGCGGCGGTTAGGGCCGCAAACAGCGCGGTACGGGTGAGGATGCGGGTATTCATGGGCGGCGAGTCCTTTCGCGTTTTTTTCCATTGTACTCCGCCGCCGCACCGCCGCGCAATAGACAGGAAACATAAAAAAAGCCGTCCGGGGGGGCGGCTTTTTCGCTGCGGTGATAGACGGGGGCTTGCGGTACGGGCGGGGATATAGTAAAATCGAGGGAGGAGCCGCGGCGGCGCGGGAGGACAGGAGGGACGGCTATGGAGACGGCACGGTGCAGGGCCTTTGTGGCGGCGGCGGAGACGGGCAGCTTTTCCAAGGCGGCGGAGGCGCTGAGCTACACGCCCTCCGGCGTGAACCAGCTGGTGACGGCGCTGGAGAAGGAGTTCGGGTTCCCGCTGTTCCGGCGGAACACCAAGGGCGTGGCGCTGACGGAGAACGGCGAGCTGCTGCTGCCGGTGATCCGCAAGTTCCTGCGGCAGGAGGATCGTATCTTCGAGCTGTCGGCGGAGATGAACGGCCTGCTTATCGGCAGCGTCAACATCGCGGCGTACTCCAGCATTGCCACCCACTGGCTGCCGGCGGTGATCGGTGCGTTCCAGCGGGACTATCCCCAGATCCACATCAATCTGCTGGAGGGCATCTGGCAGGAGGTGTCCCAGTGGCTGGACGACCGGGTGGCGGATATCGGGTTCCTCAGCTATCAGGAGAACATGCCCTATGAGTGGATCCCTCTGGCGGAGGATCCCATGCTGGCGCTGCTGCCGAGAGATCACCCGCTGGCCAACTGCGCCACAGACCGGTTCATCATGCCCGCCAAGGGCTGCGATGACGACGTGACGGCGCTGTTCCACCGGACGGGCATCGTGCCCAACGTGCAGTTCACCACCATCGAGAGCCTTTCCGCCATGTCCATGGTGGAGCAGGGGCTGGGAATGAGCGTGATGAACAAGCTTATCACGGAGAAGCGGGTCTGTGACATCGCCATGCTGCCGGTGGATCCCCCGGCATCCATCACGCTGGGCATCGCCCTGCACTCCCGGGCCGATCTGTCTCCGGCGGTGCGGATGTTCCTGAAATATGCCGTGCGGATGCTGACAAAGCATGAAAAAAGAAGATCCACGCCTTAGACAGGTGTTCGCAAAACAGGTTTAGACCGAAATTACGATTGTGGCATCTGTCAGACGGGGTTGGTAAACGAGATAACGGGTATTCGGTGAAAAATCTGCGTATCCGTTATTTTTTGCCGTTACGAAAAGCAATAGATTTATTCACGGCGTTCAGGCATAATTGCCTTAGCCTGGCTTCACCTAACAGCGATGTTTGAAGGCGTTGGAAATGTGTTAGAAAAACGGTGGTGTTCTTTCATTCGGGCAAAAGAAAAAAGTCCCGAAACCCTTACGGTTTCAGGACTTTTTTGGTCCCCCGTTTGATTGTAAATCCGAACTTTCGATATCGGCAAAGCCTATTCTTGCTTCGCCTTCTTTGTAGTTGAATGTGATAAGAATGTGGTCATCAAAAATGGTAATGGCGTTCACAAAGCTGTCAATCAGCCTCCGGCGGGCATCCAGTTTGGTTGTGTCCAGTGAACGGAACCGACAGATGAAATAAACAACGTCCTCACGGCTCACCGCAGGGTGTTCCATTTCCTCTTGGATGATTTGCAGTTCAATGTCCTTTTTCCGCTCCTCCAGTTCATCAAGCCGCTGCTTAGTGGAGGCATTGATAATCCCCATTTGAATGGCGTTGAGCATATTGGTAATGCCGCTTTCGGCTTCTTCCAACTGCTTGCGGAGGGCGGGGAGTATACTACTCTCCCGACTCTGAATGTCCATCACTGCATCTGCCACATACTCCACAAAGCTATCGTCCATGACCTTTGCCATGACTGCCTTGACAACGGCATTTTCCAGCGGCAGCTTTCGGACACTTTTGTGTTTGGCATTGCAGGTGTGGTGCTTCTTGGTATTCACACAGCGGTAATAATGGTACTTCTGGCCCCGACTGGCACTCGTCCCACATTCGCCCACCATCATAGCCCCACAGGTGCCGCAAAACAGCTTTGTTGTCAAAAGGTAATCATCTTCGGCCTTGTGCCGTGCCGGGGCTCTCCGGTTTACTGCAAGCCGCTGCTGTACTCGGTCAAACAGGTCTTGCGGGACAATGGCGGGAATACCATTCGGCGTGACAATGTGGCGATAACTGTACTCTCCGATATACTTTCGGTTTTTCAGTAGGCGGGCCATAAAATTGAGGTCGATTTTCTTTCCCCGTATTGCGGTAATTCCCCGTCCATCCATATACGCAACGATTTCTTTCATCGTTGCGCCCTTATCATACATGGTGAACATTTCCAGCACGGCGGGAGCAGTACGCGGGTCGATCTGATACTGCATATCCTTGTCGATGATATAGCCAAAGGTCGGTGTACCGCCGTTGTACCTGCATTTGAGGGCATTTTCCGTATGGCCCCGTATGACCTTTTCGGACAGTTCGGCAGAGTAGTATTCCGCCATACCCTCCAGCATACTTTCGAGAATGATGCCCTCCGGCCCGTCTGAAATGTTCTCGGTGGCAGACAGTACCTTGACGCCGTACTTGCGAAGTTGGGCCTTGTAGTGGGCGCTGTCGTAGCGGTTACGGGCGAAACGGTCTAATTTCCACACGATGATAACATCGAACAAGCCCTTTGCGCTGTCCTTAATCATGCGCTGGAAGTCCGGGCGGTGGTCAGTCTTGGCGGACATGGCACGGTCAACATACGTCTGCAAAATGGTGATGTCATTCTTCTTGCAGTAAGCCGTACACTCCCGAAGCTGGCCCTCAATGCTTTCTTCCCGCTGGTTATCGCTGGAATAGCGGGCGTAAATCACTGCTTTCATGTCTTTTCCTGTCCCTCCTCCATGATGCGGAATAGCGCCTCCTTCAGACGCTTATTGACTGGGGCTTGCGGGTCGAAGCACATTTCAATAAACTCCCGCATTTCCTGATTCTGGATGTTCTTGCCTTTCAACCGCTCCGGCTGGTAGTTGTACAGCTTGCCCCGTGGCTCGTCCGTGCGGCAATAGAGATAATCCATCGACACATCAAAGTAATCCGCGTATTTCAAGAATATCTCCGGTGCAGGGGTTGACTGTCCGGTTTCATAGCGGTTGATGCGGGATTGCTGAACGCCTAAAATCTGTGCCATTTGTACCTGTGTCAGCCGGACACCCTCCCGTAAAACCCGCAGCCGTTTTCCGATTTGCTCCATTAAGCACCTCCTGATTCTGCATTACAATAATATCATAAATATAGGTATTTGTAAATATTGATATGGAATATTTGCGCTGGCATTATAATATAAAAGTTGACTTGACATTTTTTTATATTCATGTTAACGACAAAGTGTTAACAGTTAGTTCATGATTTCAGAATCAAGGTATGGTATAGTAAACACAGCAAGGAGATAAATTAAAACGCGAGTGAAAAAATCTCGCAAAAGAAAAGCGCATGCCATGCGCGGCAATGTTCAAGTTATATTGAGCATTGCTTTGAAAGGAGTTTTTCGTTTACTTCGAAACACCTTTTTTTCGCGACGGGGCTCTGTACCGGAGGTGGAATATTTTAATCCCACCTAATGAATTGCAGTCGCGAGCGAAAGGAGGTGGTACTCATGATTTTTTCTTACGCTAATTCTGCTATTTGCGTTGAAGCTATCCTGAAGGCCGCCTCCGGAGCTGAGTCCGAATAATCCTCATAACTGAGGTTGCTTGTTCTTTTGGTCGTTTCTGGGCTGAAGAAGGGCAGCAGTCGCAGCAAGGAGAATCGATCTGCTTTGGCAAAGCAGATCAAAAGCGATCTCGCAAAACTCGGAATGACGCAGCGTGATCTGGCTATTCGCAGCGGTTTGCCGGAAAGCCGTGTCAGCCGGATTTTGCGGGGTGGAAATGTCCGGCTGACAGAACAGGACATCAACCAGTTGGCTATTGGTCTCAAAAAAACGGTGCAGGAGCGCGATGCGTTGCGCTATGTTGCGTGGCCTGAGCTTTCCTATGTGGATGAGGCGCTGGCGAATGGTGAAAATGTAATTGATTTGAACTGTCGGTTGGATATGGCCGGACTTCCCCTTTTGGGGAATGTTTCCCAAGAATAGCGGATACCGCCTCTCTCGGAGTGTCGAGAGAGGCGGTAAATTTTTTTCTAAAAATTTCACCAGTGAAATCTTTTTGGCTTTTTTTCAATTATTATGAGGATAACACGAGGCCAAGTGTTATGTTCCAATCTACCGTAACGTGGTGTGTAAGCACCAGAAAGAGAGTGTTTTACAATGAAAATTACCGACATTATTATCAGTCCGGCCAGCCTCGGCAAAAAGCTGTGGCTGGTGGATGTGGTTCCCGCTTACGAGTATCAGAACAACCGGCGCACAGATACCGTGACTGGTTATCGTTATTCTATCGCCATGCCGGAAAAGGGCCTCGACAAGATCAATGTCCGTATTGACGGAGAAAAGCGCATGGACGCGCCTGACGGATATGTAGAGGTGCGTTTTGACAATCTGGAGATTTTTATTTATTGGTCACAGGGCGACTATCATGTAGGCGCGAGGGCGACTGGAATCCACATCGTAAATACAAAGGACTGATGGAATGGGCGGCGCTGGGGCGCAGACGGGGAACAGACAGGCCCACAAGGGGATGTCCCACGGCGGCAGCGGCAGCGCCGCCCGCCTGCCATAAGGGAAGTATTACCCTTATGGCAAATATGTAGCAAGTAGCAACGACAATATAGGAGACTTAACATGGCCAACAATACACAATCCCGAAAATGGCTCATGGTCATCAATAACCCATCCGAAGCCGGTCTCGACCATAGCGCTATCTCGGAAATCGTACAGAAATTTTGTCCGATCTATTTCTGTATGGCAGATGAAATTGCCACAACAGGAACGTATCACACGCACGTTTTCTTCTGTACTTCCTCGCCAGCGCGATTTTCCACCATCAAGAAGCGCTTTCCCACGGCACATATCGAAAAGGCTTATGGTACGCCGAAAGAGAACCGCGATTATATCACCAAAACAGGCATATGGGCGGACACGGAGAAAGCGGAAACCGCTGTACCGAACACCTTTCAAGAGTGGGGCGAGCTTCCGGCAGACAGCGAGGACAAGGCTCCGGAGATGTTTCAAATCATGCGGGCGCTGCGTTCCGGCAAGACCATTATGGAGATTATTGAAGAACATCCCAATCTTGCTTTTCGTATTCGAGAGATTGAAGTCCTACGGCAGACGATCCTTTCAGAGAAATACAGTGCCGAAAACCGCAAGCTGGAAGTGTACTATCTCTATGGCAGTACAGGCGCGGGCAAGACGTGGGGTATTTTCAAAGACAATGATCCGCGGGAGATTTGCCGTATCACCGATTACGGCGGTAGAAACGGTGTGCGATTCGACGCCTACCACTGCCAGAGCATTTTAGTATTTGAAGAATTTCATTCGCAAATTCCTATCAGTTCCATGCTGAATTATCTGGATGTTTACCCACTGACACTTCCTGCACGGTATACAGATAGAATTGCCTGTTATACCAAGGTGTATCTGACGAGCAACATCCCACTGGACGAACAGTACAGAGATATTCAACGTCATCAATGGGAAACATGGAGAGCGTTTCTCCGTCGCATTACTCATATTGTGGAATATTGTGCGGATGGCACGGTCATACAGCATGGAAAGGAGGAATTTTCCTCATGAATGTAAAGGACAAGGAGGCAATTTCACACAGTACACATTGCAGGAAATTGATTTATCGGTTTCGTGTGGGCATCAATATTGCGCGGAACAACGGCACCGCAAAGCTTTTGCTTTTGGCTATATTGGCGGTAGACGTGCTGTTGTGGCTTTTTAGTAAGACGCTGTTTGGGCTGGATAATCTTGAGTCACTGACAAGGCCGGTAAACACTATAGTGAGATTAGCACTTCTAATTTTCTATATAATTAGCGTTCCCAGCTTGTTTGTGTTGATTGGCACTCCGCCGGGGAGTATAGCAGCAAGGGAAGGACTACAACGGGCAGGGCTCACAAATAGTGTGGGAGAAGTGCCTACTTTGGTATCGAAAAGAACCGACAAAGAAAGTGTACATGTAATTATTTGGGAATTTGAGCCGAGTGGTATACCGCTTTCTGAATGGGAGGATAAAAGAGAAAGGATTGAAGCGGCATTTCATGTGATAATCGTTAAGATTGTTTGGGGTGAAAAGCGAGAAAGTATCTGCATGTATACAATTGCCGCTGTAAATGATATTCCCAAAATCCTCAGGTGGCGAGATGAATACATTTCCAAAGATAATTTTGTATTAGTCCTTGGTAAGAGCGTAACTGGTCCTGTAATGGTCAACCTCGCGCACATCCCGCACATCCTACTGGGTGGCTCTACGGGCAGTGGTAAAAGCGTTCTGCTCAAGCTGCTGCTCATGCAGGCAATAAAGAAAGGTGCCGTGGTTTGTGTTGCAGATTTTAAAGGAGGTGTAGATTTTAACCACTGGTGGGGATGCTCTTGTGACATGGTTTTTACAGAGGGAGCATTACTAAAGCAACTCGATCAAATGATGGCTGTTCTTGAGCAACGCAAACGGGCCTTTAGGGAAGAGGGATGTCCTGATCTTGATACCTATAACCGAAAAATGGGAAGCCATGCACCACGTTTCATATTTGCGTGTGATGAAGTGGCGGAATTATTGGATAAGACCGGGGCAAATTCAGAACGAAAAAAGCTGCTGGCGCAAATCGAAAACAAGCTGTCCACCATCGCACGGCAGGGGCGGGCTTTCGGTATTCATCTCATCCTCGCCACACAGAGGCCGGATGCAACTATCATCCCCGGTCAGATACGCAACAACATGGATTTCCGCGTTTGCGGCAGAGCGGACAGTGTGCTTTCTCAAATCATCCTCGACAACACCAGCGCCGCCGAACAGATACCTAAGGACGCACGGGGCCGCTTCATTACAGGGGATGGTACGGTGTTTCAAGGCTATCTGTTCGACGAGGGGCAGCTTTAACGGGGTGATGCCATGCCGCGCAAGAAAAAGCCCAATGATTACGGTACGGGTATCCCCTATCACGAGGTAGAAGCCCTTGCCCGCGTCCTTCTTCCGGAGATTCAAGCGTTCTTTGAGAGTGAGGCCGGACAGCGGGAATATGTTGAGTGGAAAGCAAAGCAGCAGACCGAACAAGAGAACAGAACATAACAACGGCGGGAACATCTTAACCGATGTTCCCGCCTTACTTGTCTCCAAAGCCTTCAGGTTGCTGCTTGACATTACCAGCTTCACATGGTAAACTACATTTAATGTGTAATATGTATATAAAATCAAATGAAAGGAGGTATTCTTCATGCCGACTATCGAGTGCGTTACCTATGAAAATACAGAGATAGCTTTTTGCGCACCAGGCGATTGTGCTCCGGTTAACTGGTGTAGCCCTGATGACGATGATTAATCCTATTTTATCAGGATGCAACGCTTTTGCCCAGTGACCTCCTATGAGGTCGCTGGATTTTTTATCTGAACGAAAATTAAGGACTCGGTAAAGGCTTGGAAAATATGAATGGTTTATTTGAAAATCAAAACATCGCTTGACAAGGGCACACAGAGAAAAACAACTGAAAATGAGCTGCCAAG
>ENA-OZLS01000522-OZLS01000522.1-human-gut-metagenome-genome-assembly--contig:-NODE-522-length-15076-cov-7.856667_pt1 | contig 15076 bp, 16 predicted proteins | sample MGYA00243864_ERZ653793 | MGnify/ENA primary metagenome ERZ653793 (study PRJEB26926, sample SAMN06164605) | human gut metagenome | biome: ENVO:00009003; feature: ENVO:2100002; material: ENVO:00002003...
CTGTCTCGTGGGCTCGGAGATGTGTATAAGAGACAGTATAAGCCCCCTATAGGTGTTTTTAGGGGTGGGGAAAGGGAGAGAAAAATAGCCCTTTTTTGAAAGGTCAAAAAGGTAAAAAAACTCTATTGATAATATAAGCCCCCTATAGCCTAAAAGGCTAACAGTCAGAGGGTAGCGGATATAGATATATTATATGGCAGAAAAGAGGTGTTTATACATGGCAAGGAAGCCGACTGATAAGCAGTTGTTCAAGATGAAAAATGAATGGTTGGGGCAGTTCTATGAGGAAGTGAAGCCCAAGGATTTTTACAGGGCTGTGTTCCCAGAGGGTAGTTTTGAGAGAGAGGGACACCCAGAAGATGAGAAGTGCAACGGAGTTCTCACTGTGATAGAGGGGGAAAAGGCGAGGAACTATATTGTCTTTGATGAGCTGAACATGGTTGATGAGGTCAAGGGGGCAGAGTTCGCTATCATGTCCCCAGTCGGATATTCTGGACGCAACAGGACAGCGAAAAACGCAAGGTGGCTGTATGGGATAGCGGTAGACCTTGACGGAGTGGAAATGGAGCAGTTAAGAGATGTGTTCTACCAGATGAAGAACGAGTTTCTGCCACAATGTACCTACTGTGTAAACAGCGGGCATGGACTGCACCTGTATTACCTCTTTGAGAAGCCAGTACCGCTATACAGACATCTGCAAGACCAGTTAAGGGAGTTCAAGTATGAGTTAATCAGAAAGATATGGAACAGGTACACAAGCACCTATACAGAGCGTGAGCAAGTGCAGTACCAAGGTATCTTCCAAGGGTTCCGAATGGTCGGCACCCAGTCTAAACTGGGAAAGCGGTATCTGGTAACAGCCTTTGAGACTGGGGAACGTGTCACAGTAGAGTATCTGAACGATTTCCTTATGGACGAAAGCAAGGCAGTGACCGACTTTAAGTATAAATCTGATATGAGCCTTGCAGAAGCCAAGAAGAAGTACCCAGAGTGGTATGAAAAGAGGATTGTGAGGGGCGAGAAAAAGGGAAGATGGCATATCAAGAGGGATTTGTATGACTGGTGGTTGCGGAAGATACAAGGCGGAGAAGTGTCCGTAGGGCATAGATACTGGTGTCTGTCGGTGCTTGCATCCTATGGTATCAAGTGCGATATTCCAGAGGATGAAGTATTGACGGATGCTTTGGAGCTGTTACCAATGCTTGATAGTATCAGCGATGATGAACACAACCGCTTTACCAAGCGTGACGTACTGGACGCTATGAATATGTATCAAGAAAACTATGTGACATACAGCAGAGCCGAGGTGGAGCGTGTCAGCGGTATATCTGTACCGCCGAACAAGAGGAACGGAAGAAAGCAAGAGCAACATATCAAAATCATGAATGCTATTCGAGAGATTGAACACCCAGACGGAGCATGGAGAAACAAAGACGGCAGACCAGACAAGCAGAAGATTGTCGAAGAATGGCGAAAGAGCCACCCAGAGGGAAGAAAAGCCGACTGCGTTCGAGATACTGGACTGGATAAAAAGACAGTATACAAGTGGTGGAGCGTGGGCGAAGCCCTCTAAGGCATTTCCCCTTAATTACCCAAGAGCCATAAGAAAAAGAGTGTCAAGGGCAGTCGCAAGACTGTGCAGTTTACCCTTGATACTCTTTTTTGTTGGCTACAATGCCCGAGGGGAAAATGCTTGTCCGTCCGTTCCGTTACTCCCTCATGGGTTCGATTGTCCATTCCAAAATGAGAAAGTAAAGGGTTGTCTGCGACAATTTTTTTCTATGCTGCCATTCGCTGATCCGCAAGCGGAAGCTCATGGAAGCACAGAAAAAAACAAGCCCTTGACTATCTCATTTTTCCATTCCCAAAGTCACCCAAGAGGAAGTAAGCTCCACTGTATTTCTGGCGAAATCCACGCACGAATATATCCGCTTGACAAATGGCTAGCCACTTGCTATATTATATGTAGCGGATATATTGCAAGTTCCCTAAATGGCTAGCCATTTAGAACTTGTGAGGGTGGCAAGCCCCCCTTCAATCCCCCTTGAAATGACCGCAGATATGCGGAAATTTGTTGGAATGATGTTGATAAGAAAGAGAGGTAAAAGCATGAGTTGGGGCGAGGAACAGCAGAAAGAAATTGAGACAATCAGAGAGAGAAAAATCACAGTGAAATTGTCGGATGCAGATTGTGACCGACTGGCAAGAAAGTGTGGGGAGCATGGTCTGACTATCGGAGAGCTGATAGAGAATTTTGTCGGAGATTTGGTAGGCGGTACTTACTCCAACGGAAGTGATGAAAGAGATTATGCCGATAGGTGGTTTGAGCGTTGTTGGTTCGGAATGTTCCCAGAGCCTACACTTCTCAATCATCTGCTTTGTTTTGGTTATGACCCAGAGGACTATCTGAACACACTGGACAATATCGAAACGATAAAAGAAGATATAAAAATCACTGAAAAAAATATAGCAGAGCCAAGCGATGAATGGAAAGACATTGTGTACCACAAGTACAATGATGATAGAACAAGCTATGAGTGTGTGCCTTGTTACAATAGTGTTGATGAATATATAGCAAGCGAAAAAGAGTGCTTAGAGGAATATCAAGATGATTTGAAGTGCCAAGAAGAAGAACTGAAAGACATGAGTGCGGACTGGAAGCCAGAGAAAGAGCCGAACATGGACGAGGAAATCGAACTCATTAAGAAGTGGGTAAAGGAAAGAGAGGACTTTATCAATGAGTAAAGAGATAAGGGAGCTTGAAGAAAACTCAAAGAGAATCATTGAGAATATGAGACCGCAGACAATAGCACAGTATCATATCAAACAATGGTTAGATGACAATTTTATAATGGGCTGTGCAAGGTTGGAGTACACAGGAAAGGACACAGCAAAGGTTATGGACACTGTTGGCGGTGTCATGTATGTAGAATATAAGAATGGGGAAGTAAGAGAATGTCAGAAATAGAGAAGCAAGAAGCCAAAGGCAGAAAGAGAAATGTGCAGATAAACATTAGGATTTCAGAAGCCGAAGCTGAACAGTTAAGAAAAAAAGTAGAACAGTCGGGAATGAGCCAACAAGAGTATATTCTCTCATGTGTTCTGAACAAACCCATAACCAATACTGACGGAATAAAAGAACTTGTACCAGAGTTAAAGAGGGTGGGGAATAATCTGAACCAGATAGCACATGCACTAAATGGGGGAAGATACTATCAGTATAATCTTATAACCGACAACCAAAAGGAGTTGGATAAGGTATGGCAGTTATTAAAGCAGTATCTTCAAAAGCAGGCATAGGGCAAGCACTGGACTATGTGACAAAAGAGGAAAAGACAGAGGATAAACTTGTCAGCGGTCTGCACTGTGAACCAGATACAGTAAAGGACGAAATGCAAGCCACCAAGGAGCTGTGGGGCAAGACTGGGGGCAGAACCTATAAGCACTTCGTACACAGCTACCATGAGGACGAGCATGTCACACCAGAGCAAGCCCATAAGAACGCAATCGAGCTTGCCAAGGGTACGGAAGCATGGAAAGGGCATGAGGTACTTATTGCCACCCATATAGACCGAGGACACATACACACCCACTTTATCGTAAACAGTGTGAATTATGAGAACGGTCACAAGTTGCAGTGGAGCAAAGCGGATCTGCAGAACTTGAAAGACCGTTGCAATGAGCAGAGCCGGCAACAGGGGCTTCATGTTCCGGAGAAAGGAAAGACGTTCTCCGGAGAGGAAAGGGAAGAAACTGTTGCGTGGAATAAAGAAACATACAACCTCTTGAAGCAAGCCGAAAAGGGAGAAGTGAAAAGCTATGTGCAAGATACAGCCCTTGCGGTCATGGACTGCCGAGAAACAGCCACAAGCCGAGAGGACTTCATAGACCAGATGAAAGCAAGGGGCTATGGTGTGGACTGGCAAGACAGCCATAAATACATCACATTCACAGACCTTGAAAGGCAGAGCCAAGGGGAAAAACAATGTAAAGTCCGCAATAATAAACTGGAAAAGTATTATGCGGTGGACTTTGGAAAGGAGAGTTTAGAGCATGGGTTTGAAATCAATGCACGCAGAGAAGCAGAGCGAACAGCCACAACAGAGCGTGCAAGACAACAGCTTGATAGAACAGCAGTCGCAGAGAATAGCGGAGCTGATGAAAGGGCAAGAGCAAGACAGCTACTTGATAGAACAGCAGTCGCAGAAGATAGCAGAACTGGAAAGACATATCAGCCAGATAACACAGCAGTCACAGAAGAAAGACTCACAAATCTCCGAAGCTATCAGCCAAGCCGAGGAATGGAAAGCCAGGACAGACCAGGAACAGACCAGGGCGAAAGACCAGGAGCGGAAGTTACTGGAAGAACAACTGAACCTCAAAAAGACCTTGCGGAAGAAAGACTTGCAAGCCTCCGAAGCCATAAGCCAAGCGGAAGAATGGAAGAACCGAGCCGAGAAATCGGAGATACAGATACAGAAGCTCTTATCAGAGAAGCAAGAGCTGGTATCAACAGTAGCCGAACAAGGGAAGAGAATAGCGGAGCAGACCGAGCAAATAGAGAAGCTGAACGAAGCAGACAACGTGCTGAAGCTCAACGCAGAGCTGAAGAAGCAAAACGAGAAGCTGAAGCAAGACAAGCTCAACGCAGAGCAAGAAGCCGAAGCTACGGTATCGAGCGTTAAAAGGGAATATGAAGCCAAGGGCAGAGAGCTTGACCGCAGAATCGGAGAAGCTGCCAAGCAGTCGGCAAGCCTTAAATCCGAAAGGCAGAGCATAAGTGAAGATATAGAGCAGAGAGCAACAGCGAAGTATCTGGACCAGAAGAAAGAGCTTGACAGGAAGTTCAAAGCCCAGACAGCGAGCTATGACAGCTTTCTGTTAGGTCTGTTACTGTATGGAGTGCTTACCACAGTATTCACAGCAGTACGTTCAGAAGCCTTTGTAAGCGATTTTAAGACCTTTTTCATGGTTATATGGCAGTTCATTGTGAATGCGTTCCAGTTGCTTCTTAAAGGCGGTCAGTGGGCTTCACAACTGGGAGATAAGATACCACAGCCAGTAGTGGCTACCATAGTACATTATCTTCTTTTAATCGTCTTTGTGGGCGGTATTGCTATCGGTGTGGGCTTTCTTATCTTCCTTGGAGCAAGCAAGGTGTTTGAGTTCTACACAGAGGACTATGCGGACACCATGAGCCTTGCCGTATTCCTCATAAGCCTTGCAGTATCGGTGTACTTTGCAGAGCCTATAAGGGCGGTAATCCCTATCAATCTTCTTTTACTGCTGATACTGGTACATATCGTTTATGTGCTGATAAGGTGGTATGTAAAAGGGTGTATGAGGTCGAGAGGATACTACTAAATTGACACCCCAGAAATGGGGTGTTATATTTTAATAAAAAAGGTGGAAAAACTTCATTGATAATATAAGCCCCCTATAGCCCTTTAGGGCTAACAGTCATAGGGTAGCGGATATAGTATAAGTATATGCCAGAAAAGAGGTGTTTATTCATGGCAAGAAAGCCGACTGATAAGCAGTTGTTCAAGATGAAAAATGAATGGTTAGAGCAGTTCTACGAGGAAGTGAAACCGATGGATTTTTATAGAGCTGTCTTTCCAGAGGGCAGTTTTGAGAGAGAGGGACACCCAGAAGATGAGAAGTGCAATGGGGTTCTCACAGTGATAGATGGAGAAAAGGCAAGGAACTATATTGTCTTTGATGAGCTGAACATGGTTGATGAGGTCAAGGGCAAGGAGTTCGCTATCATGTCTCCAGTCGGATATTCTGGGAGAAACAGAACAGCCAAGAATGCAAGGTGGCTGTATGGGATAGCTATTGACCTTGACGGGGTGGAAATGGAGCAGTTGAGAGATGTGTTCCACCAGATGAAGCACGATTTTCTTCCTCAATGCACCTACTGTATCAATAGCGGGCATGGTCTGCACCTGTACTATCTCTTTGAGAAGCCAGTACCGCTATACAGGCATTTGCAAGACCAATTAAGGGAGTTTAAGTATGAGCTTACCAGAAAGATATGGAACCGCTACACAAGCACCTATACAGAGCGTGAGCAAGTGCAGTACCAAGGTATCTTCCAAGGCTTCCGTATGGTCGGCACCCAGTCGAAATTGGGGAAGCGGTATCCAGTGACAGCTTTTGAAACTGGGGAGCGTGTCACAGTAGAGTATCTGAATGGCTTTCTCATGGACGATAGCAAGGCTGTGACGGATTTCAAGTATAAGTCCGATTTGAGCCTTGCCGAAGCCAAGAAGAAGTACCCAGAATGGTATGAAAAGAGGGTTGTGAGGGGCGAGAAAAAGGGCAGGTGGCATATCAAGAGGGATTTGTATGACTGGTGGCTCAGGAAGATACAGAGCGGAGAGGTGTCCGTAGGGCATAGATACTGGTGTCTGTCGGTGCTTGCGTCCTATGGTATCAAGTGCGATATTCCAGAAGATGAGGTATTGACGGACGCTCTGGAGCTGTTACCGATGTTTGACAATATCAGTGATGATGAACACAACCGCTTTACCAAGCGTGATGTACTGGACGCAATGAATATGTACCAAGAAAATTATGTCACATACAGTAGAGCCGAGGTGGAGCGTGTCAGCGGTATATCCGTACCGCCAAACAAAAGGAACGGAAGAAAGCAAGATAAGCATTTACAGCTTGCCAGAGGTATAAGGGAGCTGAAAAGCAGTATGGGAGAAGCTGTTTCGGGTGGTGGCAGACCAGAAAAGTCGAAAATTGTCGAGGAATGGAGAAAAAGCCACCCAGACGGAAAGAAAGCAGACTGCATACGGGAGACAGGATTGAGCAAGCCCACAGTTTACAAGTGGTGGAAGTAGGGCATACTTGAAATGCCGAAAGGCATATGGTATAATGCCAGTAGGCGAAAATGACAGAAGTGCTCATGTGGCACAGCAAAAAGCCCCGGAGGTCGCAACTCCGGGGCTTTTCTATTCCGTTCTGGGTGGGTGGCTTAATCCCAAGGCTGGCTACCAGTTATTCTTCTCCGTCCAACCATTTGCAGATGTAGTAGGCAACTACACTTGCCAAAACAGAGAGAAAAAATGACAGAAGTTCACTCATGCGGTTCACCCCCTTTCTCTACCTGTCTGGGGGCGGTAGCGTCGTTCATTATATCACAGGGGCAGAAATGCCACAAGAAGCCATTTCCCCTTGTTTATCATCAAAGCCATAAGGAAAAGAGTGTCAAGGGCGGTCATAGACCGCAGCGTTTACCCTTGATACTCTTTTTTGTTGGCTATAATGCCGGAGGGGAAAACGGCTGTCCGTCCGTTCCGTTACTTCCCCCTGTGCTTCATTGTCCGTTCCGGCGGAAGAAAGTAAAGGGTGGTCTGCGACCATTTTTTATCTGCTGTACTCGCTGATCGGCAAGCCGAAGCTCATACTGCAGATAAAAAACAAGCCCTTGACTGTCTCCCTCCTACACTTCCAAAGTCGCCCAAGAGGAAGTAAGCTCCACTATATTCTTGGCAGAATATACGCACGAATATATCCGCTTGATATAGGGTGTCTATCATGCTATAATATGTGTAGCGGATATATTGCAAGTTCCCTAAAGTGTTACCACTTTAGAACTTGTGAGGGTGGCAAGCCCCCCTTCAATCCCCCTTAAATCAGAGCCGGAAGGCTCGTCATGCGGTGGTGTTACCACCGGGAAAGTGAGGTCATCATGGACAAGAAGTATATCGAAAATCAGTATCATCTGGCAGTGCTGGATTTTCAGACAGCCCGTAGTGAAGAAGCACAGTGGGAGGCAAGAAAGACCATGGCAAGGCTGGAGCAGATAGCCGCACAGGAATATGGTTTTGAATACGCAGATGATTTGCATGAAAAAGAATTAGGGGGAAAAGAGAACATTGTCCGGGGACTGGAGGGAAAGCAGCCATGAACAAGACAAGACCGAAACAGTTATCCTTCCGGGTAAACGAGGAAGAATACCAGAAGTTGCAGGAAAGGGTGCAGGAGAGCGGGAAGAACCAGCAGGAGTATATCCTTTCCTGCGTGCTGGATAAAAAAATCGTCAATACGGACGGAATCAAGGAACTTATCCCGGAGCTGAAGCGGATCGGGAACAACCTCAACCAGATAGCAAAGCGGTGTAATGAGGGCGGAGTACTGCCAAGTGAAGCCGAGGTGCGGGAACAAGGGGAGGAGCTGAAACAAGTATGGCAGTTATTAAGGCGGTATCTTCAAAGGCAGGCATAGGACAGGCGATTGACTATGTGACGAAAGAAGAAAAGACAGAGGAGAAGCTTGTCAGCGGTCTGCATTGTGAAGCAGGGACGGCAAAGGAGGAAATGCAGGCTACCAAGGAACTATGGGAGAAAACCGGAGGAAGGATGTACAAGCACTTTGTCCAGAGCTACCATAAGGACGAGAAAATCACGCCGGAGCAGGCACACAGGAACGCCTTACAGCTTGCAGAGAATACGTCGGCATGGAAAGGGTTTGAGGTGCTTGTGGCTACCCATAAGGACAAAAAACATATCCATACGCACTTTATCGTCAATTCCGTCAATTTTGAGGACGGGCACAAGCTGCAGTGGAGCAGCGCCGACCTGCAGGAGCTGAAGGAGCGGTGCAACGCACAGAGCAGGGAGCAGGGGCTACACGTCTCAGAAAAGGGAAAGACCTTTGAAGGAGCGGAACGTGAGGAAACAGTGGCATGGAAAAAAGAGACGTACCAGCTTCTGAAGCAGGCGGAGCAGGGGAAAGTGAAAAGCTATGTCCAGGACATTGCCCTGGCAGTCCTGGACTGTAAGGAAACAGCGACCAGCCGGGAAAGCTTTATTCGGCTGATGAATGAAAGAGGGTACGGAGTGGACTGGCAGGACAGCCACAAATACATCACATATACCGACTTAGCAAGGAAGCAGGCAGGAGAAAAGGCTTGCAAAATTCGTAATAATAAGCTGGAAAAATACTACAACATGGGTTTTGGAAAGGAGGAACTGGAGCATGAGTTTGAGAGAAATGCACGAACAGCAGAAGTCGGAGCAGGCAAGTCCGAGAGAACAGCTCCAAGAACTGAACCGTCAGAGCCGGACAGAGCTGGAGAACAGCCTGCTGAAGGAAGCCTTAGCTTTGTCGAGCGAGAGCTGCGAGGAATTGATGAAGCAGTCAAATCAAGGACAAGCAAGGGCAGAGCAGAACAGGCAGAGAGACGCCGAGCTGAGCAGGCAGCTCATCAGCGAGCTGAAGAAGCAAGTCGAGCAGTTAGAGAACAGCAACGAACTGCTTCAGAACGCCATATCAGCCGAAATTGGGAGCCTGAGAGATGAGGTAAGAGAAAGTACCGTCCAAGAGGTTAGAAAGGCATTACAGGCAAATATAGAGGCTGTACAGAGGGCAACAAAAGCCCTTGAAAAGCAGTCTGATACGCTTACAAGCGTAATGAAGCAGAAAGTCCGGGAGCTGGAGGAAAGTAAAAACAGCTTTTTCAGATATGAGGGCTTGAAGCTGTACTTGTTTTGGGGCGGTATGATCTGCAATGCTTTAGTATTTCTTATGCTGGTATATAGTATATTTGTAAAATGAGAAAAGGGTAAAACACTTCATTGATAAGATTAGCGGTCAAGGCGGGAGGGAGTGAGGTGTAAGAGTTGACACCCCCAAGGGGCTCCCTTATACTTGAGAGAAAAAGAGGTAAAATACTTCATTGATAAGATTAGCGGTCAAGGCGGGAGGGAGTGAGGTTTTTAAGACTATGGCAAAATACACCAAAAGGAGAGATAAAAGAGGGTATGAGTGGAAGTCTGCTTATCGGGAGAAAGAAGCCCTTATGCTGGAGAGGGGATACCTGGAAGTAAGTCCTCATGATTTCTATCGGGAGTTGTTTCCGGCTGGCAGTCTCCAGCAAGAGCCGGAGGACGGAAAAGGTAATATTATAGCGACACAGATTAGACCGTCCGGCAAAGGAAGAACCCGGCAGTGGGTAATTGATGATAGTCTGAAAATGCTGGATAAGGTCGTAGGAGATAGGTTTGGGCTGATACCGCCTATTAGTTTTTACGGAAAGTCACACACGAAAGAGAACGCTCATGAGCTGTTTGCGGTGGTGGTGGATGTGGACTATGTAGGCAAACAGCAGTTAAAGAACCTGTTGAAGCAGTTTGGGAATGGTGTGCAGCTTCGTCCGACTTATCTTGTCAGCTCCGGCAAGGGGGTACATCTTTACTATTTCTTGCAGGAGCCGGTTCAGTTGTATCGAAATCGGGAAGAAGTGCTTGCGGAGTTGAAAGAAGCATTTATCCGGCGGCTATGGAATGATACCAGTTCTATCCGTCCGGACAGCCCGGATATAACCGGAATTTATCAAGGGTTCCGGTGTGTGGGGAGTCAGTCGAAGCTGGGTGCAGATTTCCCAGTAAAAGCCTATAAGCTGTCAGAGAACCGTTACACGCTGGAGGATATAAAAGCCAGCATACCGAGCTGTAAGGTAGACCTTGCTCCGTTGTACGAGAAGCCGAGAAGAAAAAGTACCATTACGCTGGAAGAAGCAAAGGAGCTGTACCCGGAATGGTATGAGAAGCGGATCGTGCAGGGAGAGCCGAAGCAGAAAAGTAAGAAGCAGGGCGGTACGTGGGTGTGTAACGAAGCTTTATATGAATGGTGGAAACGGAAAATAACTGAGGAAGTGAAAGCTGGAGGGCGTTACTTTTCCATTATGGCGTTATGCTCTTATGGCTTGAAGTGTGGCATATCTGAGCAGAAGATACGGAGAGACGCCTATGCGTTCCTGGACCATTTAGAGAGCCTTACCGAGGACGAGGACAACCATTTCAGCCGGGCAGATGTGAAAGATGCTCTCCGGGCATTGAAAGGGGACAGAAAAAGGCTGTCAACAATAGCAAGTCGGGAATGGATAGAGGACAACACAAAGGTTACGATACCTGCAAATAAGCGGAACTACAGAAAGCAAGCGGTACACATGAAGATTATGAGTAGTACAAGAGATATTTTATATCCAGATGGAGAGTGGCGGTATGTGCCACCAACCGCAGAACAGACGGTTAGAGAATGGCAGGAGAGCCACCCGGCAGGAAAGAAAGCGGACTGCATACGGGAGACAGGATTAAGTAAGCCTACTGTTTACAAGTGGTGGAATGTAGAAAATGCCTGAAATAAATTTCAGGCATTTTCTACTTGTCTATAAATCGTTTATAAATATATAACGCAAGGATAATAGCAGGGGCATATAAAATTATATTTATAATACCATCAAGTAATAATCCACCTAAATATGTAAAAAGAAAGTCCATAGTAACATTTCCTCAGAGTTAAAATTCGCCAGTTAACGAAACCTGAATTTTATCATAGTTTTCTTTGTTATCAACAAAAGAAATGTATTGTTCATAATAAAAGTTGGCAGGTCTTCCAGCAATATTAAATCCTACATATCCTACTGTTTTGTAAGCTGCTGTTTCTATGATACATACTGTTTCAGCAGTAGTGGCATCGACACTGACAAGTTGACTTGGTATGGCAGTAACTTTACCGTCATAAGCAGTGAATTTGGGAATTGAACCACTACTTGTAGGGACTTCTGTGATATTTACAGTTGTTCTGACTTTTATAGAGCCATGATTAGGTAAATCCAGTGTACTGTCAAAGTACCATGTTCCAACTTTGGCATCAAGAATAGTAATACGGGATAGTGGGCATTTGGTTATTTGGATAGAATATTCTGCTGTTTTTCCAGTAGATAAAGGAATTGTATAGTGAACAGTTTGGTTCTTTATGTCTAAAGGCTGTATATTAGTTTTTATATAGTGATTGATTTCTTCCATTTCCTGATTTAATTCGTTAAGAAGTTCATCAGGATTTGAAGTTGGCGTTGTAGCGGGAGAAGCAAAAACATTCATGTTAATTGTTAAGCATAGAATAGGAACTAAAAGAGCTGTAATCAATTTTTTCATAGAATAATCTCCTTTCGCTTTTTTGAAAATGTAATAAGTTAGATAATTATTTACTTAGCTGTTATCACCCCTTTTATAAAATTGTATATAATTAAAGAATACAATAGAATGATATCATAAAAATTAGGTAAAACAACTAAAAAAATATTTTTTGTGAAAAATATCAAATAGAAGAATAGTTGAAAAGATTTAAGCATATATGATATAATGCCAGTAGGCAAAAATGATGAAAGTACTCATTGAGTACGCAAAAAGCCCCAGTGTTCCAGCACTGGGGCTTTTCTATTCCATTTTGGAGAGGGTGGCTTAATCCCTAGGCTGACTACCGATTACTTCTTTCTGTCCAGCCATTTGCAGATGTAGTAGGCGATTACACTTGCCAAAACAGAAAGAAAAAATGATGAAAATTCACTCACTGAGTACGCACCCCCTTTCTCTACCTGTCTAGGGGCGGTAGCTTGTCAATTATACCACAGGGGCAGAAATGCCACAAGAAGCCTTTCCCCTTGTTTATTATCAAAGCCATAAGGAAAAGAGTGTCAAGGGCGGTCTATGACCGCAGCGTTTACCCTTGATACTCTTTTTTGTTGGCTATAATGCCGGAGGGGAAAACGGCTGTCCGTCCGTTCCGTTACTTCCCCCTGTGCTTCATTGTCCGTTCCGGCGGAAGAAAGTAAAGGGTGGTCTGCGACCATTTTTTATCTGCTGTACTCGCTGATCGGCAAGCCGAAGCTCATACTGCAGATAAAAAACAAGCCCTTGACTGTCTCCCTCCTACACTTCCAAAGTCGCCCAAGAGGAAGTAAGCTCCACTATATTCTTGGCAGAATATACGCACGAATATATCCGCTTGATATAGGGTGTCTATCATGCTATAATATGTGTAGCGGATATATTGCAAGTTCCCTAAAGTGTTACCACTTTAGAACTTGTGAGGGTGGCAAGCCCCCCTTCAATCCCCCTTTTAAACGAGCCGGAAGGCTCATAATATGACGGTGGTAGCACCGAAGAAAGAGAGGTCAAAGGCATGAAAAAAGATATGGATAAAATTCAGTTTGAGTACAGATACGAGGTGCAGGAGCTGATGAAAGTAATTGATAAATATGTAAAACAGAATCCGGCAGAAAAGGAAAATAAGACGCTGGAGCGTTTCTTTGACCTACTTGATGTCATGGATATGGAGTGGTAAGGGTATGAACAAGACAAGACCAAAGCAGCTATCATTCCGGGTAAGTGAAGAAGAATACCAGCAGCTACAGGAGAAGATTTCAGAGAGTGGAAAGAACCAGCAGGAATATATCCTTTCCTGTGTGCTGGAGAAGCAAATCGTGAATACGGACGGTATCAAGGAACTTATCCCGGAACTGAAACGGATAGGGAACAACCTCAACCAGATAGCAAAGCGGTGTAATGAGGGGGGAATGTTGCCGAGTGAAGCGGAAGTGCGGAAGCATGGAGAGGAGCTGAACAAAGTATGGCAGTCATTAAGGCGGTATCTTCAAAGGCGGGCATAGGGCACGCAATAGATTATGTGACGAAAAAAGAAAAGACAGAGGAGAAGCTTGTCAGCGGTCTGCATTGTGAGCCGGAGACGGTCAAGGAGGAAATGCAAGCCACAAAGGAGCTGTGGGGCAAGACGGACGGAAGAACCTATAAGCATTATGTGCAATCCTACCATGAGGACGAGGAAATAACCCCGGAGCAGGCTCACAAGAACGCTGTCGAGCTGGCAGAGCATACAAAGGCATGGAAAGGGCATGAAGTTCTGATAGCCACGCATATAGACAAGGGGCATATACACACGCATTTTATTGTCAATTCCGTAAATTATGAGGACGGTCATAAGCTCCAATGGAGTAAGCACGACCTTAAAGACTTAAAGGAACGGTGCAACGAGCAGAGCTGGGAACAGGGCTTGCATGTGCCGGAGAAAGGAAAGACATTTGCTGGAGAAGTCCGGGAAGAAACGGTGGCATGGAGCAAAGACACCTACCAGCTTTTGAAACAGGCAGAGCAGGGAAAGGTCAAAAGCTATGTGCAGGATATTGCCCTTGCGGTGCTGGATTGTAAGGAAACAGCGACCAGCCGGGAAACCTTTATCCGGCTGATGAATGAAAGAGGGTACGGAGTGGACTGGCAGGACAGCCACAAGTACATCATATATACCGACTTAGCCAGGGAACAGGCAGGAGAAAAGGCTTGTAAAATCAGGGATAACAAGCTGGAAAAATACTACAATATGGATTTTGGAAAGGAGAGCATGGAGCATGAGTTTGAGAGAAATGCACGAACAGCAGAAGCAGAGCAGTCCAAGAGAGCAGCTTCAAGAGTTAAACCGACAGAGCCGGACAGAGCTGGAAAACAGTCTGCTCAAAGAAGCGTTGGCGATGTCGAGCGAGAACTGCGAGGAATTGATGAAGCAGTCAAATCAAGAACAAGTAAGGGCAGAGCAGAACAGGCAGAGAGACGCAGAGCAGAACAGGAAGCTCATCAGCGAGCTGAAGCAGAGCGTAGATCTGCTGAAGAACAGCAACGAACTTCTTCAAGACGCTATATCGGACGAGGTTGGGAGCTTGAAAGATGAGGTTAAGGAAAACACCGTCCAAGAGGTTAGAAAGGCGTTACAGGCGAATATAGAGGCTATACAGAGGGCTACAAAGCTTCTTGAGAAGCAGTCTGATACACTTACGAGCGTGATGAAGCAAAAGATCCGGGAGCTGGAGGAAAGTAAGAACAGCTTTTTCAGATATGAGGGCTTAAAGCTGTACCTGTTTTGGGGCGGTATGGTCTGTAATATTTTAGTGTTTCTTATGCTGTTATATGGTATGCTTGGTAAGTAAAAAGAAATCGACAAATCGGAAGGTTGAGAAAGGAGATTAGTCAATGAAAAAAATATTAGGAATCGTTGCTGGTGTTGTTGGAATAATATCTGTTATTGTGGGTGTTGCATTGAAGATGAATAATAATGCTATTGCTATAATCGGAGGTGTAGATGGTCCTACCTCGGTATTTGTCGCAGGAAAGTTGAATAGTGTTCTTGTCAGCATCTTGCTTATTGCGATAGGTGTTGTGACTGTCTCTTATACACATCTCCGAGCCCACGAGACAGGCAGAAATCTCGT
>ENA-OZLS01000554-OZLS01000554.1-human-gut-metagenome-genome-assembly--contig:-NODE-554-length-14423-cov-5.760440_pt1 | contig 14423 bp, 5 predicted proteins | sample MGYA00243864_ERZ653793 | MGnify/ENA primary metagenome ERZ653793 (study PRJEB26926, sample SAMN06164605) | human gut metagenome | biome: ENVO:00009003; feature: ENVO:2100002; material: ENVO:00002003...
CACTCCGATAGCGCCATAGTTGAAGGCATCGTCCGCATTCATGTCAAAGAACGGATATTGCAAAATACCGGCTGGGAAGCAGATTTCATTCGTTGTAGGATTATAATAAGCGTTTACGGTTTGCGGAGTCATCAGCCATTCGTCTTTATCTACCGGCTTGCCGGCTTTAACCACCATCTCTGCATGGCTCCATTCGTTGGCACGCTCCATATTCGCCCAATATGAATCATCCTTGATTTCCAATGTAGAATAATCTTTCCATGTATCAGGATAACCTATTTTCACATGGAAAGTAGCCAGTTTCTCCAAAGCTTTCACTTTGGTAGAATCGCCCATCCAAGCGAGGTTTTTGATGCGTTCACCCAAGCTTTCCTGCAGGTTCTTCACCAAAGTCACCATACGTTCTTTGGCAGCGGCCGGGAAATATTTCTCTACATACATCTGGCCTACCGCTTCACCCAAAGCAGAACTTACAGTGCTGACCGCTCTCTTCCAACGAGGTTGCATTTCCTGCGTACCGCTCATGGTACGTTGATAGAAATCGAAGTTCTGTTCAGCCATAGCATCATTCAGAGTACCTGCGGCAGCATCAATCAGTTTCCATTGCAAATAGAGACCTTGTTGCTCAAGAGGAAGAGTATCCAGAATTTCTGCAGCAGCCTTCAGAGAGGCGGGCTGACCTACGATAACTTCTTGCACATCTTTTAAATCCAAAGCTGACAGATAAGCATCCCAATCAAAAGTAGGATAATTCTTCTTCAGTTCTTCCAAACTCATCTTGTTGTAATTGGCATGCGGATTACGCAACTCCGTACGTGAACGGAAAGCTTTGGCAAGACGTGTTTCCACATCCATCACCACTTCTACGCCTTTCTTGGCAGCAGCCTCATCAAACCCTGCCAATTGATACATCTTCTGTACATGCGCACGAAAAGCATTGCGTATCTTGGCAGTAGCCTCATCGTTCTCCAAATAATATTCGCGCTCGCCCATGCTCAAGCCGGCCTGATAAGACTGTACGGCATTCATGCTGCTGTTCATTTCATCAGCGCCTACGTACAAGACATTGTAAGCCACAATTCCTTTCTTCTGCATCTCTCCCAGCAATGCATAAACCTCTTTCCGGTCCTTCAATGCACCGAGGCGGTCAAGTTCTGCTTTAATGGGAGCCACACCGTCTTTGTTCAGCTTCACGCTGTCCATTACGATTTTATACAAATCACCAACTTTCTGAGCTACGCTGCCGGCTTCGTGCTGCGTGGCAGCCAGCTCCTCGATGAGTCCCTGAATCTGCTTACGGTTATTTTCCGCAAGGATGGTAAAAGAACCATACTGTGAATACTCGGCAGGAATGGGATTGTTCTTCATCCAACCGCCGCAAGCGTATTGGTAGAAATCCGTTCCGGGCAAGGCCGTTGTGTCGAGGTTGGCAAACTGAATACCGGCTGTGAGCTCAGCCTGCTTCTTGCCGGTGCTGCAAGCGCCTGTCATCAGACAGAATGCTGCAATGGGTAAAAAATGAAATACTCTCATACTTATATAAAATAAATGTTATTATTTCCTTGCCTCTTCCAGCTCGCAGGAAACTGCATCCCACTCTTCCATCACACTGTCCAGTTGGGCTTTCAGTTTCTGATGCTGTTCGTAGAGCGCCATATCCGAAGCGCCCTCCGGCGTAGCCATTTTAGCTTCGAGAATGGAAATGGCTGCTTCCGTCTGCTCTATCTCTGCCTCGCAATCTGCTACACGGCGTTCCAGTTTCTTAAGCCGTTTATTGAGTTCTTTCTGTTCCTCATAAGAAAGTTTTGCAGCGGAAGGCTGTGCAACCGTTGCCCCGGCATTGCCGCCGGCAACCGTTTTTTCCGCAGACGGTGAGGAAGACAAAGAAGGCGATTTCTGCAAATCATTCAGGCTCTCTATCTGCTTCTTCTGCAGGAAATCGTAGATACCTCCGAGATGCTCCTTCACCAATCCGCCACCGAACTCATATACCTTAGTCGCAAGACCGTCCAAAAAGTCACGGTCGTGACTGACAATTATCACCGTACCGTCAAAATCGCGGATAGCTTCCTTCAACACATCCTTCGAGCGCATGTCGAGATGATTCGTAGGTTCATCGAGAATCAGGAAATTCACTGGTTCCAGCAACAGCTTAATCATGGCAAGACGGGTACGCTCTCCGCCGGAAAGCACTTTCACCTTCTTGTCCGAAGCCTCGCCACCGAACATGAACGCTCCCAATATATCACGTATCTTCAGCCGGATATCCCCTACTGCCACACGGTCGATGGTATCGAATACCGTAAGATTTTCATCCAGTAACTGCGCCTGATTCTGAGCAAAATAGCCAATCTGCACGTTGTGTCCCAAAGTAAGTTTTCCGGTATAATCCGTAATCTCGTCCATGATACACTTTACAAGTGTAGACTTACCCTCACCGTTCTTACCTACAAAAGCCACCTTCTCACCACGGTTTATGGTGAGATTTACATCGTGGAATATGACATGGTTGCCATACGCCTTGGCTACATCTTCACAAATAACAGGATAGTTACCGCTACGGCTGCTACAAACGAACTTCAACCGCAGCGCAGAGTTGTCTTCCTCGTCCACTTCGATGCGCTCTATCTTCTCCAGTTGCTTGATACGGCTCTGCACCTGCACGGCTTTGGTAGCTTTGTAGCGGAAGCGCTCGATGAACTCTTCCGTATCCTGTATCTGTTTTTGCTGGTTTTCATAAGCGCGGAGCTGCTGTTCACGGCGTTCCTTGCGAAGCGTCACAAACTCATCGTATTTCACTTTATAATCATAAATACGTCCGCAGGTTATTTCAATAGTACGGATAGTGACATTATTCAGGAAAGCACGGTCGTGGCTGACAAGTACCACTGCATTGGCACGGGTGGAGAGAAAGTTCTCCAACCACTGGATGCTCTCTATGTCGAGGTGGTTCGTAGGTTCATCGAGCAACAATACGTCGGGACGGCGCAACAACAACTTGGCAAGTTCGATACGCATACGCCAGCCGCCGGAGAACTCACTCGTAGGGCGGTCGAAGTCTTCCCGGCAAAAGCCCAACCCCTGAAGAGTACGCTCTACCTCGGCACGATAATTAGTGCCGCCCATCATCAGAAAGCGTTCGTTCTCGTGGGTAAAGCGGTCTATCAGCTTCTGATAATCCTCGCTGTCATAATCGGTACGTTCGGCAAGTTGCTGGTTCATACGTTCAATGTCGGCCTGCATCTCAAAGATATGCTCAAAGGCAAGTTCAGCCTCCTGCATCACAGTACGTTCATCGCTGAGAACCATTACCTGCGGCAAGTAACCGATAGTACATTCGCGGGGGACGGCAACAACACCGGAAGTGGGTTGCTGAATACCTGCCAGTATTTTGAGCATGGTGGACTTGCCCGCCCCATTCTTGCCGACAAGGGCTATACGGTCTTTCTTATTAATAACGTAAGAAACGTCTTCAAACAGAGGAGTAGCATTAAATTCCACCTTCAGTCCTTCTACAGATATCATAGTGTCAATGAATTAATCGTTCAAGACTGCAAAGGTAACGATATTATTTTTTATTCTCACGCAATCATGCATTCAAAGCATACAACTGCATTCATTTAAATTTCAATAAATCCCCTCTTTCCCTTTCTGTCCAACCGATTTGGAAAACAGAAAGAAAAAGAGGGGATATTTTTATAAAGGGAATCGCCTGGGCGCTCCTTTAGAATAGATTGGCGTTCTTTTAGAACAGCTTAGCCGGATATTCTCCCGCATCCACCAATGCCTTAATCTTATCGACCACGCTCTGACGGTCTTCCGGATAAGTCACCCCGAACCATTTACTGTTCGTATCAAGCACTTCAACCGTAGCAGTACCGTCATTAATCAGTTTATCCACCATCAAAGGAATAAAGAATTCACTCTTCAGGTTCTCCATATTCTTCGAATCGCTGAGGAACGTCTTGAAGAATTCCTGACTGTAAGCGAAGTAATCGGGAGTAAAGCCCCAGAAATTCATACTGACCGGAGTTGTATCGGGAGTAGCAGTCCACTCACCATTATCATCAATATATTTCACTTCACCGTCCATACGCTGAATTTTGGTACGTTCAACGACAGAAGTCAGCAGATTATTTGCATCAGTGCTGCAGAGACCGCGAGACACCGTACCGCTTTCACTCAATGTATTGCCGATGCGGAACCCTACCATCGAATATACATTCTTGGAGCCTTCGGGAAGCTCAGACAGGAACTTGCCCATTACCTGGAAAGAATCACGACCGTAGAAGTCATCGCAATTGATAACGGCAAACGGTTCCTTTATCACATCGGCACCCATCATTACGGCATGGTTGGTTCCCCAAGGTTTGGTACGGTCGGCCGGACACGTGAATCCTTCGGGAAGTGCATCCAGTTCCTGGAACACCAATTCGCACGGGATATGACCTTCGTATTTGGATATGATTTTATCGCGGAAGTCTTGTTCAAAATCTTTACGGATAACAAAAACGAGCTTACCGAATCCGGCCTTGATAGCATCGTAAATAGAATAATCCATAATAGTTTCGCCATTAGGCCCCAGTCCGTCCAATTGCTTCAGGCCACCATAGCGGCTGCCCATGCCGGCTGCCAATAAGAATAAAGTTGGTTTCATATTAGTTATTATTTAAAAAGGTTAGTGTATCATGGTTGATAACAGGCACAAAAGTAGTAAAATTTATATCAGAAAAAGGAAGATTTCAGTCCATTCTTTTCCATAATCGTACAAAACTCCGCCTCAATGGCAGATACTTCTACTTTTAGTTTGCTTATTAGCCGCAATTCTTCATTATTGTCAGTCCCAAACCCACAGTTTGCCTTAGAACGGATAACCGATAGCGAAATGCAAGGCAAGACTGTCCTTGAACTTGGGAATATTATAGTATCCCGACTTACCGGTATCATACGGATCGTGCAATCCTACTCCACAATCCAGACGGAAAACCAGAAAGTCCATATCATAACGCAAACCGGCTCCCGTACCCAAAGCTATCTGTCTGGCAAAGTTCTTTAAAGTGAACTCGCCGCCTGGACGGGACTCATCCTTACGCATCAGCCACACATTACCGGCATCCAAGAATACAGCTCCATGCAAATCTCCGATAATGCGGAAGCGGTATTCAACATTAGCTTCCATACGTATATCACCCACATGATTGATGAAAGAATACTTATTTTCCTTATCCGGAGCATAACTGCCCGGACCTATGCTACGTGCAGAAAAAGCACGCACACTGTTGGCGCCGCCGATATAGAACTGTTCGGTATAAGGAGCCGCCAACGCATTTCCGTACGACCATATCACGCCGCCGGCAATGCGCGAGGCAATCATCTGGTTCTTGTCTATCTTATAATGATAGCGGAATTCGCTGTTTACCTTCAGGAACTGTGCAAAAGGAACACCCAGCAGCTTTTTGTCCTTCTCCTTGAACGACTTTCCGAAAATACGATAAATGCACGAAGTAAGGTTACCAGCCGAGCTCACTGTCGTCTGCCACCAGATAGGATTGCGCACACCCGGCAAAGATGCGTTGTCGTAGGTGTACATATACTCAAAGACCGGAATAAACTGGTCGCGCAGGCTGACGTAGAGTGCAGGATTCTCCGCCTGCAACTCCTTGAAGGCTTCCGTAGGGTCGCGAAGTACGTTGAATGTGAGTTTGAACGGTGTAAAACTATGCTTGCTCGTACGCTTCGGCTGGAAATCGTATGTAGCGTTTCCGCCAAACGCCAGCAGTTTATAATACTTGGCACGGTTCAACTGGTCGATGTACAGTTTGAAAGTCGTAGTGGCCGGAAAGTCATACTCCTTGTCGCCAAAGCGAGGGAAGACCACACGCGGAAACATAAGCGAGGTAGACAACCCCACTTCATAACTGTTCATCAGCGAAGAACGGTCTTTACCCGTCTGCCACTCATACGAACCGTCCAACTTTACATTCCATGCCTCACCACCGCCAAACACATTGTTCTTCGTTACGGTGAACGAAGCTCCCGGTCCGGTCTGGTTATTGCTTTTCATCTTTACGTTGAAGTCCAGTTCGGCATCATAAGGCTTGTCGAGTGCCGCATGAATATTCACATCCAGCGTATCGCACACGAATGTCGTATCACGCGGGGTGTACTGCATCTCAAGATAACGGAAGATGCCTACATTGTTCAAACGTTCCTGCACGCGGGTCTGGCGATAAAGGCTGTAAAGACTCTGCATGGAGCGTCTGCGGGAAATACCCGTACTGTCCTGCACCTGACGTTTCTGACGATACGCCTGATAGTTCAGCCATCTGTAAATCATATTGGGACGTACCCGCAGCTTATCGTGATAATAGATGCGCAGGCCTTTGTAGTCGATACTGTCATTAGGGGTCTGTCCCTGCTTGCCATACAGATAAAAAGCTTTCTTGCCTACATAAAACGGTTTCTCGGCAACGGAAGGCATGCCGGGAGCAGGAACCATGCGCATGGCAACATGTCCACCGGGCACTAAGGTCGTATCTGCCTGATAAGTCAGATAATCAGGACGGAAATAATAGCACCCTACATTGCGCAGCAAAGTACTGATACGGGTACGTTCTCCGTCAAGGTCGGTCACGTTGAACTGTTCTCCCGGACTGATAAGCGAACGGCGCCGGCTCATATTCATAATGCGCAAGGTACGCTCACTGAAACCGTGATAATAGACCGTATCGATAAAATAAGGGTTGCGCATATCCACCGTATATTGCAGCTTTGCTTTCAAAGAATCCTTCGGATCGATGAACGTTTTATAGCTGACCGTTCCGTTAAAGTAGCCGTAATCGCGCAATAAATTGGCAGCCGCCTTCTGCCGGATATCGGGATTGACAGTAGACATCAGTACGGGCTTTGCCGCAAAGCGGTTGAATATCCACCTGCCAAAGCCTTTCTCATATTTCACAAAGCCATTGTAAATCCATAACCCCATAGGAAAAGGTATGCGAATAGTGGAACTACCCAGCAAAGAATTGTTCGGAGCAGTGGCAAGCGCCGCTTCAACCTCTTCCATGGCAGTCTCGCCTACCGGAGTGGTACTGCGGTTCTCGACAATCATCTTTTTTTGTCCCGTATACAGAATTTCACCTTCCGGCAAATGCTTGGTTGTGGAACATCCTGCCAGCAACAGTATGCCCGCCATATATACTATCAGTCGTTTCATATCATTCTACAGTTTGCTTCTTCTTTTTCCTGAAGATAAAAAGTTCGCCCAGGCGGTCCATTTTGCGACGAAGCACAAGGCCGACTCCGGTTTCCGTTATTTCCCCGTCGAGCACACTCTCGTAGTTCTTGTCATAGAACACACGGACATAGCGCGTACCGGACGTATCAAGGCGGTACTCAAGCGAAATATTGTCGATAAACGATTCCGCATCATTCGTGGCATTGGCGCCGGTTGTCACCTTACCGCCGATGACAATCTGCACACGGTCGTTGAAAAGACGCTGCGAATAGCGGAAGCTATAATCCGTCTGCTTGTCACCCGTTTCGGCTGACGTACGGTCTTCCATACCCATAGTGAAACTTGCGTTGATGCTTTGGAAAGCCGAGCCTGCCAATGAGTTGATCTGACTTTGGATAACACTGTTCAAAGCACTGCCCATAGACAATCCGCCGCCTTTGACACCACTGTTCATATAAACACCGGTCGCCAGCATGGCAATGGCCTGTTTGCTGCGCTCCTCGGCTCCCATAGCCTGCAACTCATTCTCAATGGTGGCATCATCCGGCGCCGTTATATCGAAAATAAGTTCGGGAGCGTCAAGGCGATTCTTTATAGCTATGGACACATCGAAATTCACCACGCGCGAACCACCGTCATCACCGTCGGCTACCGAAGCGCGCATACGCTCCGTCGCTTTCAGGTTCAGCGTCGGGTTCATCGGGTCGCCTCGCCAGTCCACATAACTGCCGTTGTTAATCTGGAATTCCTTCAACGGAATGATAGGAAGCGAATACTTCATAATTCCGCCCGAAAGCGTATAACGTCCGGTAAGGCTTATATCGCCTTGCGGAGTATACTGCATGTTCAAATCTCCGCCACCTTCCAATTCAATGAATTTACTGCGGTCGGGACTTAAATCGGCGCGCAGGCGCACGGCATTGTCGATATGTACGGACATAATCATATCCATACCGCCCAAAGACATGGCGGGAGCCTCATCAGTGCCCACCGAAGCCGTATCGGCAAAAGAAGTAAAGGTTACCAAACCCTCAAGGCGGTCTTCCACCGTCAACGGTGAGTCCGTCAGTACATAGGTAACATCCGTATTGCCCAGCAGGTTCATGTTACCGCGCATGGTCAGGGCATCCAAAGGCCCTCGTACCGTAGCGTTTAAATCGACAAATATCTTGCCGTAGATAAGACTTTCGCGGGTGCGCGGCGCATCCAGCAGCGTATAGTTCTCCGCCAGCAACTTCAAGTCCGCCGTAGGACGTTCCAAATTGCGGAAGTCCACCTTGCCGTTAATGGTAAACGGATTCTTGCTGGTGGTATAAATGGCAAACTTATCAAATATCAGTTGATTATCCTTAATCTGCACGGGACGGTCGTCAAACCAGTAGCGGGCCCCTGCCTGACGGGCATATACCGATACACTGTCCAGCGTGATATCTCCGTGCATCCTGGGTTTCTCCAACGGTCCGTAGATGTACATCCCGCCATCGAGGTCGCCGGTAAAGGACATCATTTGGTCGGGCACAAAAGCATTGGCAATCTTCATCGGGAAGTGTTCAAAAGAGGTAGTCACTTCCAGCGTGTCCTTTCCGTTCTTCTGTGTCAGTATGCCGTCGGCAGTCATCACTTCCCGGTTGTCATAACTGAAATATGTATTCAGATAATGCGTAGCGCCCTTATCGCCCGGCAGCCATGTGGCTCCCATACCGATGTCTCCCACATGCTGCCGCTCATAGGTCAGTTCATCGATATTGGCTTCGGCTGAAACCTGCAAGGAAGTAGGGGTCTGTATATACTGCGCCTCGGCAGAGAACAAGCCGGTGAGACGGGGCATATAAGGAAGCACCTCGCTCAGTTCGCCCAGTTGGAAACGGCTCAACTCCACGTTCATATTCTGCAATGAAATGCTGTCGTTCTTGTCCGACTGCATACGGAAGCCCAAACCGTTGTCACTATCCATATCGATATTGGCATAGACGCGCATGTTGTTATGCAGATATATCCAATTGCTGTTGTCTACGAAATGGAACTTACGGTATGCGATAACCGGCTCGGCAGGCGTCAGATTAAGCAATACTCCGTTGCCTTTGCCATGTCCCTCCGTCAGAGGGCGGGCATTGACGCCGAACAGCACTCCCGTCTGTCCCTTTCCGTCCACATAATTCACGGTCAGTTCGGCATCTTCACTGCGAATCTCACCGGTCAGCGTACTGCGGAATACGAACTGCGGATTCTTCGGTCCGTTAATCACCCCGCTTTGCAGCATCATCCGGGAAGTATCCTGCTTCACGGCAAAGAAAACCGTATCGAGCTGCAACGAGTCCACACGCAATCCGTGAACGGCGGTCCGTCCGTTGATGCCCCGTGCCGGCGTACTTCCGAAACGAAGGGTGAAGTCATTGAAACTTATGTTTTTTGTTTTCAGGAAATAGCTGACCGGATTGGCCTGCCCCGCCGTCAACTTCATGCCCGCCGAGGGCAATACCTGCCGCAAGGCGGCATGGTCGAGGCGTCTTTCCTCTATCTGTTTCGTCAGAATGGCTACGAACTTGTCCGACTGCCCCAGCAACTCCTCCAACGTGCTGCGGGCACGGAACTGCAAATCCATATCGCCGGCATCCATCCGCAACTTAATGGAATCGCGACGCGCTTCCGCTCCCAGATTGAACGCAACGGGATGCTCCAAAGGTTCGGATGCGATTCCCAGATTATACAAGTCCAGTTCCTCGACTTTCATGTTCAGTCTGCCGTCCATATATTTACAGTCGAGACGAAGGTCGGCTTCGGACTGCATCTTCAACAGTTCATTATCGCTCGTCAACCGTACAGAAGCTACCGCAGATTTCAACCCCGCATTCAGGTTCACACCCGACAGATTCCAGCGGGCATATTGTAGTTCGTCCAGTTTAGCTTCCACAAGAGCCGTCGTCTGGCGGGAAGTCATATCCACTCCCCTGCCTTTGGCGGCAACATGCGCAGTAAGTGCATAAACAGAATCTTTGGGCAGGAAATGATGAAGCTGCAAGGCATCTATGGCGAGGTCTGCATGATAGACCTCGGTAGACAGGTTGTAAGCGGCATCCAGATTCAGACTGCCTTTGCCCTCCTGCACTTTGAGCAGGGCATTGCATTGAGGCCCGTCGAGCCCGAGACGCGCTACGAGGTTCATACTGTCGGGCACAACGATAGAGCCGTCGGGAGTGACCCCGGTAAGCCCGGTGAGGAAATTAAGGTCTTGCGTCTGCATCTCAAAATCAAGCCCTCCGCTACGCTTCAAGCTATCCGTAAGGTTCCACAACTCACCGCCGCCGCTCAACGAGAAAGCGCCGGGAAGTTCGGCCGTGAAACGGGAAATCTGCATCTGTTTCAGATTGCCTTCCGTACCGGCATGGATTACCAACGGGCGGAAAGGATAAGCCTCTTTAAAAGTTTCGGGCAGTCCACCGGCAAAGAGCAATACATCCTGCTTGCCGATATTGGCGTTAAAGCGGGCGGACAACTGTCCGGTAGTGGGTATATCGACAAGTTTCCAATAGGTCTGCGCCGTCAGGTTCATCTCGCTGTGCGGGGTCTTGAGCTGCAAATAGGGAACACGGATAACGGCTGAGTCGGCAAAGAGGCGTCCGGTCAGGGAAGTCACCGTCAGCCCGGAACGGTCGTACATGGAGAACTCGCGGATAACGGCATTCATGTCGCGGCCGCAGGTCATCACCGAATCTATGCCGATACGGATATCGCGCAATGCGATGTGCGAAGCGTCAAAGCCCTCGGCAGGAACGGCTGTGCCCGTATCGTAATTCACAGAAGTCCCCGTAAGGGCAAACTTACGCCAGCCATAGAACTGCCGCTTGAGGTCGGCTTCGGCATCCTCTATGCTTGCATCCCCGATAGTGGCTGCCAGCGACATGGAGTCGAGCGGCATCTGCAAATCCACCGACACATTCTTCAGTTTCAGGTTATGCAATGCTACGCGCCAGTTCAAGGCGGTTTCGGTGGTATCCTCCGGAGTTTCGGTAGTGTCGGCAAGCATCACCTGCACGTAGGTATCGCTCAGTTCCACCCGGTTCAGTACGGCATCCTCTTTATTCAGGTCTATGCCGTGACTGGCAAGGAAGAACCGTCCGAGCGTACCTTTTATGCGCATGCCTTCCAGCAGGCCGGAAGAGTTTACGGCCACCCGTTGCAAAGTGATGTCATCCACCTCTACCCTTCCTTTCAATAAGGGCCATGCCTGTACGCGGACATTCAGGCTTCCGAGGTTCAGCAAGGTATCGGGGTGTTGGATATCAATAGTATCGCTTCCCGGCTGCACTACCTGAACACCGCGTACAAGCAGGTTCAACGGAAAACGAAGGTCTATCCGCTCTACGGAGATATTCATGCCCGTAGCATCCGATGCTATTGCCGTGGCCTGCTTCCGTATAAAATTCTGTACGGGCGGCACGTAAAGCAATATCATCAATATTACAAATAGGATAATAGGAGTAAGAAGCACCCAAAGTGCCCCTCTTAACCATTTTCTTCTCATTGGAACGTCAAGCTGTCATCGATTAATTCGTACAAAGTAAACAATTAATTTTGAGATAAAGTTCCTAATAAAAGAAAAATACTATGTTGCGCCGGTGTTTACGACCACTTATACCGCAATCGTTTATCCTAATCCGCCCGTGTCTGCAAGCGGATAATGTCCTCGATAAGAGCAAGCGAACGCAGGGCCCGCTGCCTCTGCCCGGCTGTAAAAGGAGTACCGCGCAAGCCTTCCAGTATTTTAAGCTCCGCCACCAGTTCCGTAGCGCCAATCAGCGTAAAGAGAGGAATCATCTTGTGCGAAACGGCCGCCACCTCGTCCATATCCGCCGCCTTTTGCAAACGTTCGGCATTGAGGCGGGTTTCGGTAACGAAGCTCTCCATAATGGACTTTGCCGCCTCCGGGTCGTCACCGGAGAAAGCGGTGAGTGCCGAGAAGTCATAAGGAGCATCCGGCGATGAAGCCTCAACCATCTCCGCTGCTGCTACTTCGCTCCGCACGGCAGATGTTTGTCCGATACCTTCCGCATTCAGTTCCCGGAACAGTTCCGCCACCGTAAACGGTTTGTGCAGGCAGCCGGCAAAGCCATATTCCTTGAACTCTTCCGGCTTCATATCGCTACGGGCGGTAACGGCTATCACGGGAATGGCCTGCGCTTGGGGCAGGTTCGACGCACGCAACAGTTTCAACAGGTCGAAACCGTTGATGGCAGGCATCTGTACATCGGTGAGCAACACATCAAAGGTATCGGAACGCAGGGCATCCAGCAATTCGTCCAATTGCATGCACGATACCGAAGCGATGCCGCTATGCTGGAGCATGGCTGCGGTAAGCGTAAGCTGAATGCGGTCGTCGTCAATCAGCAGCACACGGAGCGAAGGTTGTGAAGAAGCGGGCATGCTCTCTGAAAGAGCGGAAGAAGTTCCGGTTTCCGTCTCCTGATATTTCTCGCCGGTATCCTCCGATACCTGTACGGGGAACAAGGGAACACGCAGCGTAAATGTACTTCCCTTGCCCGGCACACTGTCCACATCAATCGTTCCTTCCAGCAACTGCACAAGCATGCGCACAATAGACAAACCGAGTCCGAAGCCCTCTTTGCCCTGTGCACCGGGAAGGCGGGTAAACTCCTGGAAAATCCGCTCCCTGTCCGCCGGTTCCATACCTTTGCCCGTATCGGCAATGGCCACCACCAGCCGGCGTTCCTCGTAACGCGCCGTCATCGTTATGCTCCCCTCGTCCGTAAACTTCACTGCATTGGACAGCAGGTTGTTGATAATCTGGCGGAGACGGAGCGGGTCGCAGATGTAAGTACTCTCCAGTTCGGGAGCAATATCGCAATGCAACTCCAGGCCTTTGGCAGAAGTCAGCGGTTCAAAACTGACATGAATCTCTTCCAGCAAGCGGGCGGGATGGAAGGTGACCCGGTTTATCTCCGCCTTATGAAGGTCGAGCCTGTGGAAATCGAGCAAATCGACCACCAGCTTCAGCAGATGTTCCGATGAGGTTTTCATATTATCCAGGTAGAAGCGTTGCCGTTCGTCCACCGTCAGACGGGAGAGCAGGTCGGCATAGCCCATGATGGAGCCGAGCGGCGCCTTAAAGTCGTGGGTGATGGCAAGCATCATCTTCTCGCGCGTGGCCAGCAGGTCCTCGGCACGGCGGCGGGCTTCTTCAAGTTCGCGGCGATAGCGGTTGCTGCGCGTAATGTCGCGCCCTATGATTATCAGGAAAAAGACGGAAAGCAGCACCGCACCGACGGCAATGCCGCTGATTGTCTTAATGGAGTGATGGCGTACGGACTGCTGGTACTCCGCCTCTTTGCGGGCACGCTGCAGGGTTTCCTGTTCGTAGCCTTTCAGCAGACTGTCGATACGGGCGGTCAGCATCCGGTCCATGCGTTGCAAGGTACGCCTGCGGCGCTGTACAATCGCAATGTGTTCTTTCTGCTGTTGTGCCACGGCACGCAGCTTTTCCTGCAGGGAATCCACCGGATTATACACGTTAATCACCGTATCCGTGGCATATTCGAGGGAAGTCTTTACCTGAATGGCGGTATCTTTCTTAGGCGGCACGAACACCTCTCCCAAACGGCGGAAGAATCCTTTCTTCCTGGGCTTGGTAACCACCGTGTCGCGATGCGTAATGATGCGCTGCTGTACGCGCTGGTTTGTCACAAACGAATCCTGCCGGGTAGCGATAATATTTTCTATCTCCCGGGTAGAGACCATGCTGTCGTTCGTCTCGCTCAACACGCGCAGCATGTAAATGGTGTTCGCATCCTTCTTCCGAAGAAGCGTAATGAGACTGTCCGTCCACTGCACGTCCCGGTTATCGGAAAGCATAAGATGCTCCATCTCCCGGTGCACAAAGAACAGGGAAAAGAACAACACTCCCAGCAGCAGAGTGTATCCGACAGCTATCTTTACTTTCGATACGCTATTCATAAACAGGTAATAAAAGAGTTATGGAGCGACAGGGTGACAAAGCATCGCCCCGTGCATCATCTCGTCCTCGTTTTATAGCGGAAGCGCAGCCACAGCATCACCCCGGCACTGGTCAGACCGAACGGGAAAGCCATCCACACGCCGACCAGTCCCCAGCCCAGCACAAAACCGCAAAAATATCCTACGGGCAAAGATATAATAAAATAAGAAATAAATG
>ENA-OZLS01000584-OZLS01000584.1-human-gut-metagenome-genome-assembly--contig:-NODE-584-length-13978-cov-5.398549_pt1 | contig 13978 bp, 10 predicted proteins | sample MGYA00243864_ERZ653793 | MGnify/ENA primary metagenome ERZ653793 (study PRJEB26926, sample SAMN06164605) | human gut metagenome | biome: ENVO:00009003; feature: ENVO:2100002; material: ENVO:00002003...
GAGATTTCTGCCTGTCTCGTGGGCTCGGAGATGTGTATAAGAGACAGGGCATGGGGTCTACCATTCTGGACCATGTCGTAGTAGGCGAAGGCGCCATTGTAGCCGCCGGCTCATTGGTACTTAGCAACACCGTAATAGAACCGGGAAGCATCTGGGGTGGCGTACCTGCCAAATTCATTAAAAAGGTAGACCCCGAACAGGCAAAAGAACTAAACCAGAAGATTGCACACAACTACCTGATGTACTCAAGCTGGTACAAGGAGTAAAGGTATCGGCTGCCTCTAAAAAGGAGACTGCCTACATATAGGAAAAATGAAAGCGTCACAACTCATTTTTTGAGAAGACAAACTTTTAACTTGAAATTAGAACATCCTAAAAGACTAAAGAAAAGAGTCGTATCATTACTCTCAAAACGGAGTTTGATACGACCCTTTTAGAGGTTATAATTACAGTCTGTAACTTTTCAGAGTCTCGTTTTAGTTTTGGCAACCCCTCATATTTTTTATGGAAAGAGGTCTTTGGCAACCTCTTCAACAGCCTAAAAGTTTATCATACCCAAAACTTTGTCCGTTGCCCCGGCATTACCGGTTACATAAGTCCCCGCATTCGTACCGGTCTCGCGCAAGAAGCTTTCATCTTCCAGCATACGGTCGAGCAACGCTTTCAGTTCTTCATAACTCTTGACAGAGAACCCGCCTTTTGCCTCCAGGAGCTGAACGGCTTCCTGGAATTTCTGGTACTTCGGCCCAAAGATTACCGGAATGCCATATACGGCAGCTTCCAGCGTATTATGGATACCCACTCCGAACCCGCCGCCGATATAGGCAATCTCTCCATAGCGATAGATGGAGGAAAGCAGGCCGAAGCAGTCTATTATCAGGCAATCCGCCTTACGGACATTCTTTTCGTCGGCACGGGTATAACGCACATACGGACGCTTCAGCTTACGGATTATCTCTACCAAATGATTTTCGTCGATTACATGCGGAGCGATAATCAGCTTTACTTCCGGATGCTGATTAAAGTATTCGATAAACAAATCCTCGTCGGGCTGCCAGGAACTTCCGGCAACAAAAGTCATCGTATTATTCTTGAACAACTCAACCAAAGGCAAATCTTTAGCCTCTTCCCGAATTTGAAGCACGCGGTCAAAACGGGTATCCCCCACCACAGTCACCCGGTTGATGCCAATCTTCGCCAGATAGCGCTTGGAGCGCTCATTCTGCACGAAGATGTGGTCGAAGTTGCGCAACACGTTCCTATACGTACCGCCGTACCATTTAAAGAAAATCTGCCCGCGGCGAAAGATGGAAGACACGCTATAAACGGGGATGCGGCGCTTATGCAACTCATCCAGGTAGTTCTTCCAAAACTCATACTTGATAAAAAACGCCATGCAGGGATTTACCAGGTCAAGAAACTTCCTCACATTGCGCGGTTTGTCGAAAGGCAGATAACACACGATATCCGCCCCCCGGTAGTTCTTGCGCACTTCATAGCCCGACGGCGAAAAGAATGTCAGCAAAATACGATAATCCGGATATTTGGCACGTATCTTCTCAATCAGCGGGCGTCCCTGTTCAAACTCTCCCAAAGAGGCAGCGTGAAACCAGATATAACGCGCATCCTTCTCCAGCTGCTGCCGAAGAAGTTCGTACACGACCCAGTGCCCCTTCATCATCTTCCGCGGTTTACGGCTGAAAGGAGCCACCAGGTGCACCGCAATATCATAGAGTATTATTGCTAAATTATAAAACATACTTTTCTCCGCTTCAACTTATTTCAGAACGTCGATGGCACGCTGTATGCGGGCAAGCGTCTCTTCTTTGCCCAACAATGCGGTAATATCGAACATATGCGGTCCTTTACACTCTCCTACCACTGCCAGCCGGAAAGCATTCATCACATTACCCATGTGATATCCTTTCTCCGTAATCCAGCCGATAACTACATCTTCCGACGGTTTAGAGGAGAAATCTCCAATGCCCCGAAGCACTTCCATCAATTCCGTCATGATGCGCGGAGTATCTTCCGACCAACGTTTCTTCACATCCTTCTCGGCATACAGTTCAGGAGCAACAAAGAAGAAACGTGCCTGATCCCACAGTTCCTTCACGAAGTTGACGCGACCCTTTACCAGGGAGACTACCGTAGTAAGGAACGCATCGCTGTATGCACCAAGGTCTACACCGTGCTCTTTCAGTACCGGCTTGAAAAGTTCCGCAAGCTCCTCGTCCGATTTCTGAAGAATATATTCATGGTTAAACCAGATACCTTTCTTATAGTCGAACTTAGCACCCGATTTGCTGCAATGGCTCAGATTGAACAGTTTTACAAGTTCATCCATCGACATCAATTCCTGGTCGTTACCCGGGTTCCAGCCCAGCAAGGCAAGGAAATTGATAACAGCTTCCGGCAGATAGCCCGATTCGCGATAGCCCGAAGACACTTCGCCCGACTTGGGGTCGTGCCATTCCAGCGGAAATACCGGGAAGCCCAGACGGTCGCCGTCGCGCTTGCTGAGCTTACCGTTACCTTCGGGCTTCAGCAACAGCGGCAGGTGTGCGAACGCCGGCATCGTATCTTCCCAACCGAAAGCACGGTACAGCAGCACATGCAGCGGAGCGGAAGGCAGCCACTCTTCACCGCGGATAACGTGGGAAACTTCCATCAAATGGTCATCCACAATATTTGCCAGGTGATAGGTAGGCAGTTCGTCCGCCGATTTGTAAAGCACCTTATCGTCAAGGATAGACGAGTTTATCACGACCTCGCCACGTATCAAGTCGTTCACATGCACATCTTCGTCCGGCTCTATCTTGAAACGGACCACATACTGCCTGCCTTCGGCAATCAGCGCGTCCACTTCCTCTTTGGGCATCGTCAGCGAATTGCGCATCTGCATGCGCGTAGAAGCGTCGTACTGGAAATTGGCAATCTCCGCACGCTTGGCTTCCAGCTCCTGCGGAGTATCGAAAGCGATATATGCCTTGCCGGCATCCAGCAACACCTGTACATACTTCTTGTATATGTCGCGGCGTTCGGACTGACGGTACGGACCATGTTCTCCACCAAAGCTGACACCCTCGTCAAAAGGAATGCCCAACCACTTGAAAGACTCCAATATATATTCTTCCGCTCCCGGCACAAACCGGTTGGAATCGGTATCCTCAATGCGGAAAATCAAATCTCCTCCATGCTGACGGGCAAAGAGATAATTATACAACGCAGTGCGCACACCACCGATGTGCAACGCCCCCGTAGGACTCGGGGCAAAACGGACTCTGACTTTTCTTTCTGTCATAATCTATCTTACTTATAACTAAATTAGACGGCAAAATTAAACCTTTTTTTCCATACTATTGTTTTTTTTTGTACTTTTCGCAAAAATTTCAACCGATATGAACTATTTCAAAGGTAAAAACAAAGAGTTCTCGTTCAGAGATTTGATATACAAGGCACTTATTTTTATAGGTACGGTGGGAGTTATTGTCTATTTCCTGCCGAGAGACGGTAAGTTTAATTACCAGTTTGACATTGACAAACCCTGGAAGTACGGGCAACTGATGGCTACCTTCGACTTCCCCATCTACAAAGACGACCAAGTCGTAAAAAAAGAACAAGACAGCATCCTGGCCTCTTTCCAACCCTATTTCCAATTGGACAAGAGCACCGGGAAAGAGGCGCTCAAGAAACTGAAGAACGACTATCAGACTCATCTGCGCGACATTCTGCCCTCTTCCGATTACATCCGCCATATCGAAAAAATACTATCCGAGGTGTACCGGGCGGGCATCCTTTCCACTGAAGAGCTTGCCCGGCTGCACAAAGACAGCACATCTGCCGTTATGGTGATAGACGACAAGCTTGCCAACCAACGGAGCATCGACAAACTCTACTCCGTAAAGCAGGCATATGCCTACCTGCTTACGGCCGACACCGTACACTATCGCCCGAACATACTCCGGCAGTGTTCCCTCAACGAATACCTCTCTCCCAACCTCACCTACGATGCCCGGCGGACAGAGACCGCCAAGGAAGAAATCCTCGACAACTATTCATGGGCAAACGGCATCGTACTGAGTGGGCAGAAAATCATCGACCGCGGCGAGATAGTGAGCCAGGAAACCTACAATATCCTCGAAAGCCTGCGCAAAGAGTCCATCCAGCGCAGCGAGTCCATCGGGCAGAAACAACTGATGCTGGCAGGGCAGATTCTGTATGTCGGCATCTTCATATTGTGCTTCATGCTTTATCTCGACCTCTTCCGCAAAGATTATTACAACCGCAAAGGCAACCTCGCGCTGCTTTTCACCCTTATCATGTTCTATTGTGTGGTAACGGCCGTTATGGTAACAAACAATATATTCAACGTATACATCATTCCCTATGCCATGCTGCCCGTCATTATCCGCGTGTTTCTCGACTCACGGACAGCCTTTCTCACACAGGTCGTCACAATACTGATTTGTTCCATCTGCCTGCGCTATCCGCACGAGTTCATCCTGCTGCAACTAACGGCAGGTTTGGTTGCGATTTTCAGTTTGAGAGAATTATCGCAACGCTCGCAGTTGTTCCGCACGGCTATCCTGGTGATTCTGACTTATGCAGCCGTTTATTTCGCTTTTGAACTGATAACGGAAAACGACCTTTCCAAACTGAACGGCAGTATGTACACCTACTTCGTGATAAACGGCGTATTGCTGCTTTTCACGTATCCGTTGCTCTTCCTGGTGGAAAAGACCTTCGGCTTCACTTCAAATGTTACTCTGGTGGAATTGTCCAACATCAACAACAGTTTGCTGCGGCGCATGTCGGAAACCGTACCCGGCACATTCCAGCATTCCATGCAGGTAGCCAACCTCGCAGCCGAAGCAGCCAACCGCATCGGCGCAAACAGCCAGTTGGTGCGTACAGGCGCTTTATACCATGACATCGGCAAAATGGAGAATCCGGCATTCTTTACCGAAAACCAGTCGGGCGGTGTCAATCCGCACAAGAATCTCGGTTACGAGCAGAGTGCGCAAGTCGTCATCGGACATGTAACGGACGGATTGAAACTGGCCGAGAAGAACAACCTGCCTAAAGTCATCAAGGATTTCATTACTACCCACCACGGTAGGGGAAAGACAAAATACTTCTACATATCCTGGAAAAACGAGCATCCCGGCGAGGAACCCGACAACGAATCATTCACCTATCCCGGTCCCAACCCTTTCAGCAAGGAGCAAGCCATCCTGATGATGGCGGATTCCGTAGAGGCAGCCTCGCGCAGCCTGCCCGAATATACGGAAGAGAGCATCAGCAACCTGGTAGACAAGATTATCGATTCGCAGGTAGAGGAAGGTTATTTCAGGGAGTGCCCCGTCACGTTCAAGGACATAGCAACGGTAAAAGCCGTTTTCAAAGAAAAATTGAAAACCATCTACCACACCCGCATCAGTTACCCGGAACTTAAAAAGCAAGACCTATGAAAATCAGTACCAAAGAACAGCAAAGAGCGGAATTTCTGTTGCAAAGCCAACGGATTCAACTGCATCAGATTGAAAGTTTCAGTTTCATGGAACGATACCCCCGGCAGGCGCATAAGGATATCCCGGCAGGAAAAGCCAAATACGGTCCCGGAATATTCGTATTCCACCTAAAGGAAAAGCAGGATAAGGTAATATACATGCCTCCCTTCAGGCATCCTTCATCACTCGTCCGCTTTCTGGTGTCGCAAGGAGTGCCTTTTGCCAATTATGTTCCGCGCGGACGGAGCATGGAAACCCTCCCGGAGGAAACTTACCGGCGTCCCTCGCTGTATATGTTTTGGTTCTTCATATTATTCCTTATGTTCCTGATATTGGGTTACTATTCCGTCGGCATCGATGCATGGTGGGGATTCATTCCGGCCATCCTGTCCTTCGGACTGAGCCTTTTCTTCATTTGCATGCTGATGACCCGGTTCTGCTACCTGACGCTGGACAACGAAAACCTCACCGTACACAGTGCAGGCAGGACAATCCGCTATCCGTATGCAGACCTGCGCAAGGTCAACTTCGATTTTGCCCGGGAGCAGACTTTCACCCACGTCATGGAATTGCTCGACAAGGACTACCGCTACCGTCTTTTCTACATCGGCCGGGTTTCAAGGAAGAAGCTGAATGAGATTGCCGAACGGTTGCAACAGGCCGGAGTGGATGCAACGTGCAGCCTCAACGACAACAAGCGTTTTTATCATGACAACAGGCATTGAGCGGTGATTATTCGCCAACCGCTCCGAGCAACCCGGCACAGGCGTCTTCCAATATATCGAGTACGTATTCAAACCCCTCGGCTCCGCCATAATAAGGGTCGGGCACGTAATCGGCATGGGCAAACTTAGTACAGTATTCCGTCATGCGATGTATCTTTCCGCATGCTTCCACAGAAGGGGCACGCTCTTTCAAATCATCAATATTACGGTCATCCATTCCGATTATCAAATCGAACTCATAGAAATCATCCGTACATACCGGACGGGAACGGTGCGTCAGGTTGTAACCCCGACGGGCGGCATGGGCACGCATCCTGCTGTCGGGCAGCTCTCCCTGATGATAGGAAAGAATACCTGCCGAGTCGATAACGAACTCATCTTCACGCCCTGCCTCTTCTATCAAATGCCTCATCACCCCTTCCGCCGAAGAAGAACGGCAAATGTTGCCCAGGCAAACAAACAATATCTTTTTCTTCTCTTTCATACTCAAACACATATTAAACATTCCGCAACCCGCACTACGGCTATCTACATCGGGTCTACATCATAATATACAATCAGCGACTTGAAACGGTCTTCCATTATCATCTCCTTCTGTACCTGCAGCAACAATTCGCGGACACGCGCCATAGGAGCTTTGGTTTCAATCTTCACTACAATTTTGCGGATAAACAGCGTCTGCACACGTGCCACCGGCGGTTTATCCGGCCCTAACACCCGATTGCCGAAGATGGCACGCAGCTTGCCCGCCATAGTCTGCGCCATCAAATCGAGCAGGGCCTCATTGCGGTTCTTCAGATACACATATATGAGGCGATAATAAGGGGGATAATGAAACATCTGCCGCTCGGCAAGCTGTCCGTCGACCATGCCTTCGTAGTCGTTGGCAATTACCTGAGGGATGATAGGATGCTCAATGCTCTTGGTCTGCAGCACTACCCTGCCCCTTTTATTCTTCCGTCCGGCACGCCCTGCCACCTGCGCCATCAACTGGAAAGCACGCTCATAGGCACGAAAATCCGGATAGTTCAGCATCGTATCCGCATTCAGAATGCCTACCACGCTTACGTGGTCGAAGTCCAGCCCTTTGGAAACCATTTGCGTACCGATAAGAATATCCGTCTTTCCCTGTTCAAAATCGGCGATGATACGCTCGTAGGCCGCGCGTGTGCGGGTGGTATCCAGGTCCATACGGGCAACGGTCGCTTCGGGAAACAGGAGTTTGACGTCGTCCTCTATCTTTTCCGTACCGAAACCGCGGTTGCGCAAGTCCGTTCCTTCGCAAGCGGGACAGATGCGGGGCAGTTGATAGGTATATCCGCAATAGTGGCAGGTCAGTTGGTTCAGTCCTTTATGATAGGTCAGGCTGACATCGCAGTTCTTACATTTGGGAACCCACCCGCACGTATGGCATTCTATCATCGGGGCAAACCCCCTGCGGTTCTGAAACAGAATGACCTGTTCTTTCCGTTCCAGTGCCTCGCGGACATATTGCAACAACAAAGGGGAAAAGGGCCCGTTCATCCGCTTCTTGCGCTGCAACTCCTTGATGTCTACCGGAATAATCTCCGGCAACTGTATCTCCTTGTACCTCTCCTTCAGCTCCACCAGCCCGTACTTTCCGGACATGGCGTTGTGCCAGGTTTCTATGGAAGGCGTCGCCGTTCCCAGCAGGGTCTTGGCGCCATACAGCGCAGCCAGCACAGTGGCGGCATTACGTGCATGGTAGCGGGGGGCGGGGTCCTGTTGCTTATATGTGTTCTCGTGCTCCTCGTCCACGATAACCAGGCCCAGCTTGCGGAAGGGCAGGAACACGGAAGAACGCACTCCCAGAATGATGTCATATCCACTGTCCGAAAGCTGTTTCTGCCAGATTTCCACCCGTTCGGCATCCGGAAACTTGGAGTGATAAATGCCCAGACGCGAACCGAACACCCGTTGCAGCCTTTCGGTAATCTGTGTGGTCAGGGCTATTTCCGGCAACAGATACAGCACCTGCTTCCCTTGCCGGATAACTTTTTCTATCAGATGAATGTAAATCTCCGTCTTTCCGCTGGACGTGACTCCATGCAGCAAACAGACATTTTTTGTCCGGAAACTTTCCACAATGCTGTCGTATGCCCGCTGCTGATGCCCGTTCAAAGGATTTAAAGGGAGGGTTGTCCGGGCAGCGGCTGCGTTCAGCCTGCCTATTTCCTGCTGGTATACCTCAAAGACCCCGCGTTCCACCAACCCGTTGAACACGGCAGGCGTAGCGGAAGTCCGCTGCAAAAGTTCCTTCTTGGTGACTTCTTTCGGCGTTTTGCCCAAACAGGCGGAAAGTTCGATGTACTTCATCAGCAAGTCCAACTGTTTGGGAGCGCGGCGCTGCAGTTCGTCAAAGAAGAAGTGCAGACGGTGTTCGTTGCCTGCCGCTTCCGTCAGGCGTACACGGGTCTCGGTCTTGGGCTTGTAGGTGCGCTTCAGTTCTTCTTTCACAAAGACCGCCTCTTTATCCAGCAAGGATTTAATTACGGACAGGATATTCCTGATGCCGCTCTCCTTCTCCAGTTTCGTAATGCACTGTTCCGGCTCCGCAGCAAGCAGGTCCAGTATCTTCTGTTCCTTTTCGGGCAGTTGCACATCCGATTCGAAATCGGGGTTATACTCCACGATGGTCTCGCTCTCCAGTTTCAGTCCTGAAGGAAGCGCCGCTTTATAGACATCGCCCCGGGTACAGAGATAATAATCCGCCAGCCAGTCCCAAAACCTGAACTGCTCGGGCAGCAGGATGGGATGCGCATCCAGCAGGGCACTCACCTCCTTTACCTCGTACCCAGCCGGTGCGGAATAGTGTATGTTCTGCACAATAGCCGTATAGTATTTCTTCCGTCCGAAAGGAACAACCACCCGGCAGCCAATCTGTACACTCTCCGCCATATCCTCCGGCAGCGAGTATGTAAAGCAGGCATGCAGGGGAAGGGGCAATATGACATCTACGAACTTTTCCATTGCAACGGCAAAGATAACGTAAAAAAACGGCGTTGCCAATCAAAATCGGCAACGCCATACAGAGATAATCCCGTTATATCTTTAGAACAGGTAAGCAGCGGAAATCTGCCAGGTCTTATTCTTTGTTCCGATAGCCTCACTGGCACTCTTCCAGGTGAACGAGTCGCCGCAAGGAATCGTATAGTTGAAACCTATCTGCAAATGCCGAACCAGTTTCACACCGGCTCCCACATTGATACCCACCTGCGCTTTCTTGCTTTCCAGCTTTCTTCCATCTTCAAAATTCTTATCACCCTTGAAGTTGAAGAAGAAGTCCGGACCGGCCGCTACATAAATACCCAGCATACTGCCCAGACCGATGGAATATTTCAGATTGACAGGTATGTCCAGCCCCGATTGCTTCATATCAAGGCCTTCCATCTTATCGCCTTTCTGAGAATACAGCAACGCACCGTCCACTCCCAGTCCTATAACAGGAATCGTTATTTCCGCCATAGGTCCGAAAAAGAATCCGGTAGAGTTGTCTTTCATTCCTTCTAACTTGAGTTTCGACAAGTTCACACCGCCTTTTACACCAAACTTAATCAACTGAGCTTGGGCAGGCATAGCCAATGCCATGCAGCATACAGCTATCATAAAAACACTAAAGAACTTTTTCATAATTCAATACGTTTAAATTTCGCGGACAAATATATGCAAATTATCCCTTAAAAAAACAACAGGCATTCCGAATTGTTCAAAATTAAAACAAGAGTTCCGGTGCGCCACCGGTGGGAGACCGTCCCAATCTCCAGCCCGGAGCATTCCGTATGCCGGTGTTTTTCCACGACATCCCTTATGTATAAAGGAGAAATACCCTATGCAAAAACCTGCTATGCCACATCGTTTTCCTCGTCCTGCAACTGCGGGCTGTACGGCCCGCATATGGAAACCGTACGGCCCGCAACCGGCAACCGGAGAGCCCGCAACTGGAAAACGAGGTTTTACATCCGGCTTTCCTACATTATACATGCTGTAAAACGACAAAACCAACGGGCAACGGTGCCATTAAGCCGCAGAGTTTGGAACGCTCCGCCCTTGAAAAACGGAGGCTTTTAACCGCCGTTAACAAATTTCACTTCACATAGGTTTTACATCTGTGTATAAGCCTGTTACAACAAACAAGAAGGATAAAAGTGACGACCGGAAGTGACGACAAACAATTGGTCAACACTCTCGTCACCATTGTCAACACCCTCTCTATCCCCCTTCTGCAAAGGGATAGAACACTACCGGTGACGAGTGACGAGAAAAAACGTATTTTCTTTTTTAGGAGATTAAAAATGCAAGATAGGCATCGGAAAGCATAGATTGACTACCTTTGCAAAACATTATTCAAAAAAACACATTTCTTTATTACGGAGTATGATAGAAATCAGGAAAACAGAGATTGCAGAACTCGGCATCCTTATGGAGCTCTTTGAACAGGGAAAGCGCATCATGCGCAAAAGCGGAAACATGAAACAGTGGACCGGCGGCTATCCCGATGAAGAACTTGTAAAGAAGGACATCGAGAACGGAAACAGCTACGTATGCCTCGATGAAGAACAGAACATAGTAGGGACTTTCACCTTCATACAAGGGAACGACCCTACTTACGCCCGAATTTACGAAGGAGCCTGGAGTGACGACACGCGTCCCTACGGCGTCATCCACCGCCTGGCAAGCACGGAACAAAGCAAAGGAGTGGCATCCGCCTGCCTGCAATGGTGCTACCGCCAGATTCCCAACCTACGGGCAGACACGCACCGCGACAACCATATCCTGCAACATATCCTCAAAAAGCACGGCTTCCAATATTGCGGCATCATATACCTGCATAATGGAGACGAACGGCTGGCCTTTCAGAAACTGTAGCGACGGCACATGCACCAAACTCATACGGGCCGGCTGCCGCCGTATTTCTTCTTCAGCTCCTCCACGGTTGTTCCGGTGAAATACTCTTCCACGAAATCCCAACGCTGGTCGTCGGTCAGAGTATCCGTACCGAAGAAAAAGGAGAACAGCTCAATCTGCTCCTCGAAGATACGTTCGTTCGTGTCCAGTATAAGATTATGATATTCGTCGGAATCCGCCAACTGTTGCAGAAGTTCCGGGTTATCGAACCGTACATGCACGCAAGGCGTACCGCCTCCCTCGACGCTGAACGACAGGCAGTCGAGCATGGAAAGAAGGTTGAGCAACATATTCAAATCGGAGAACGGAGTGCAATAGAACTGCAAGCGGTCGCCCCGGTTGCCTGCGATACGCTGGGCGAACAGCTTCTGATAACGGGACAGAAGCAGGTCGAAACCTTTGGTGACGGTAAACGAGAGCTCGTTCGAGTCTTTCTTCTTGACGCTGCTGATGTAACTTACGCTGCGCCCCTCCTCGGTGCGGCTTTCCAGCAACGAACCGATGAAACGTTTGGCCGACGGCACATCCATGCCGTGCTCGGCAAACACCGCACGCAACTCCTCCTCGTCGAAACGGCCTTTCGACTTCAGCAAAGCTGTTTTCAGCATCGATACCAGGCTCTTGAACAAAGCGTCCATGCGCTGGCGGATAACCGTTGCATCTTCTTTCAGCAACACCTCGTGCTTGCCCACTGAAACAGCACGTGAACCTTCCCACAACATGCCGCTGTTCAGTTTCTGCTTGAACTCCCTGTATCCCAACTCCGGAAAACGCTCTTCCCAAAGAGTGTCCAAACGGGCACGGTAGACTCCCTCTTCACCGTCCACCCCGGTAAGATAGGCCTGAAATTCGCGTGCAAAGGCATCGCCCGTCTTGTCCTGAATGTAACCCTCCGTCAACAGATTTTGCGGACTTACCTCCAGCAGACGTGTGCCGTAGCGTTGCTCCAAGTCATCCTCCAGCCACAGCAGGGCCGTTTTGATAAGCTGCCCCAACTCGGCCTCGTACTCCAGCTTATTCTTGGTACGCGGCAGCTTCACCACGAACTCAAAGTCGGACAGGGAAACAAGTATCTCTTCCTTCTTCCCTTTCATCCGATATACCTCCATGAGTTTCTTCAGGATAAGTTCCAACTGGTCCTGCCCGATGTTGCCGGTCTGGTGCAGACGCTTCATGTAATAAAAGTCGCGTTCGTGATAATCGGTGGCGGCAATACCCTGCACATCCGCATCACGGGCGGCACGGCCTATTTCCTGAATGTAATCGACAAACGTGCTGGAAGGCGCCACGTGGTAAACACGGTCGATGTCGCTGATGTCCACTCCCATACCGAAAGCTTTTGTAGCAACAATCATCCGCTTCGTGCCCTCTTTAAAGTCCCTGACGATGGCAGCCTTCTGCGCCTTGTCCTTCTTGCCGTAGTAAGAGGCCACCAGACGCCAGTCGGCAGGAGCCACCCAGGTCTTGATACGCATATCTATGCCACCGGCAAAAGGATAGTAAAGCAGCGCCTTATGCCCGTCGAGAAACTCCTCCACACGCCCGGATATGACGCGTTGCTTGCCTTTGTCATAAGTCTCCCCCTCTTCCAACGTGAGCCGGCGGATGTCAAAACCGATGTTCTTGCGTCTGACCGTACCTACATAAAGTATGCAAGGTTCCATTTGCAGGGAGCGGATGGTATCGAATACCATATCGTTGCCGCCTTTGGGATTCCACACGGCAGTGGCGGTAAGGGCAAACAGGGGGAACGAATAACCGAGGTTCTGTTTCAATGCGTCCAAATAACGCCCCAGAAACCAATAGTCCACGCGGAACTCTTTGCCCCAGGTGGTTACCGTATGCGCCTCATCGACAACAACCATACCGATGCGGCGGTTGCCGATAAAATGTCTGATGTCGTAGGAGAGCAACAGCTCCGGTGAAAGATAGAACAAGTCGATTTCCCCCTCACGCACCGCCCGGTACACTTCCATTTTCTGCTCCGGCGAAAGGTCGGAAGACGCATATGCCACACGTTCATACCCTACGTCCTGCAAGCCTTCCACCTGGTCCACAATCAGCGCTTTCAAAGGAGAGACAACGATAGTCAGCAGGTTATATTCTTTTCCCAGATAGATGGCGGGGAGCTGGAACAAGAGAGACTTTCCCGCACCGGTCGGAGCAGTCAGCAGGATATTGTCGGGCTGTTCGCCGCCTTTGTACGCCTTTTCCGCTTCCCGGATTACATTTTCAACCAGTTGTCCCTGAGAGATACAGAGAGTATCCCTGTTTTTAAACAAATCATCGTAAATCTCAAGATTGCGGAACCCGTCGTAACCATAGGTCTCTTTCAGCAGTTCCGTTACACTTTGCCGGCACTCCCCGGGCAAGTGGCGTTCTTTCAATACGGGCAAGCGGTGTGCCTCTCCTGTTTGTGTCATCATTAATATAATGGGGGATTAAAAAGAAAAAAAGATAGTATTCCGGCCATAGTAAAGGCCTTCGTACTACCTCTTTCTATAATTTGTATATCCGTAAGCCGACGGATGAAATTCAATCAAAGCGCATCAATACTCCTCTTCGTTGAAGAAGAAATCTTCTTTGCTGGGATAATCAGGCCAAATATCTTCAATACTTTCATAAATCTCGCCTTCATCTTCCATTTCCTGCAGGTTCTCAATAACCTCAAGCGGAGCACCCGAACGCATGGCATAATCAATCAATTCGTCCTTAGTTGCCGGCCAAGGGGCATCTTCCAGTTTAGATGCCAATTCCAATGTCCAATACATAGTTTCTAAGTATTAAAATTGTGAGTAGTAATTCCTTTCTTTA
>ENA-OZLS01000587-OZLS01000587.1-human-gut-metagenome-genome-assembly--contig:-NODE-587-length-13948-cov-17.826891_pt1 | contig 13948 bp, 8 predicted proteins | sample MGYA00243864_ERZ653793 | MGnify/ENA primary metagenome ERZ653793 (study PRJEB26926, sample SAMN06164605) | human gut metagenome | biome: ENVO:00009003; feature: ENVO:2100002; material: ENVO:00002003...
TCGACCTTAATCAATTTATTAACTTAACACAGTGACAAAGATATGAGAAAAATTTTGTTGATGAGGCTTTTTTATCTAAAAAAATTAGATTTTAAGCAATTATTGCAAACCTATGAAAATCACATTATTCCTTCTCCTGCTTGTTATATTTCAGGTGTACAGCGGGAACTGCTACTCTCAGAATGCCAGGGTCAGCATTCAAAATGCCCGGCTGAGAGTAGGGCAAGTTCTCGAGCAAATTGAATCGCAAACAGAATACTTATTTGTATATAACAAACAGAACGTCGATGTACGCCGTACCGTCGACATCAATGCAAGCAACCAAACTGTTTCCGAAGTACTTGACCAAATGTTCAAAGGGACAGACATCAAGTATGTGATGGAAGGCAAAAACATCGTTTTAACCAAAAACAGCAGGAGTGCTGAGGATAAGACAAACACTCTGCAGGAAATGGCTATTGTAAGAGGAAAGGTGACGGACTCCAAAGGCGAACCGATTATCGGTGCCAACATTCTTGAAAAAGGGACCGCCAATGGTGTTATCACCAATACCGAAGGAGAATTTAGTATGAATATCCCTCCTTATGCCACTATTGTCGTATCCTACATCAGTTATGAGCCGCAAACCATTGCCCTGAACGGTAGAAATAATCTCCACATCCGGATGGAAGAAAAGAACCTCGCCCTGGAGCAAGTAGTGGTAACCGCCATGGGTATCCAGAAGAAAATGTCCTCATTGACCTATTCTACCCAACAGATAAGCAGCAATGAGCTGACCCGTGCCAAAGAGCCGAACATGATTAATACACTGGCAGGAAAGACGGCCGGAGTACAAATCAATAAAACCGCCAATTTAGGAGGTTCTGCCAAAGTCGTCATTCGCGGTGCACGCTCTGCATTTGCCAGCGGCAACAACCAGCCCTTGTACGTAATTGACGGTGTTCCTATGCTGAACAGCTCAACAGAATCCACCTCCACCGTAATCGGCGGTAACTACGATGGATTGAACCGTGATGCCGGTGACGGGATTTCCAACCTGAATCCGGACGACATAGAAAGCATCAACATCCTGAAAGGTTCTTCTGCCGCCGCGCTTTATGGTTCGCAGGCAGCTAATGGCGTCATTCTGATCACCACTAAAAAGGGAAAGGCCGGACTGCAGCGCGTTACATTCTCCTCCAACCTGACCGTAAGTCACGCCATCAGTACCCCCGAATTCCAAAATACATACGGCCGGAACGAAGATGGCGGTACGGCAAGCTGGGGTACAAAAGGCAATGTAACGGACTATGACAACATAGGCGAATTCTTCAGCAATGGCATCACCACTTTCAATTCGCTGGCCATCACTACCGGAAATGAAAAGGTACAAACTTATTTCTCATACGCCAACACCACGGCTAAAGGAATTGTGGACAATAACAAACTACAGAAGAATAACCTGAACCTACACGAAACGGCCAGCCTCTTCAACAACAAGCTGAAACTGGACGGCATTGCAACACTAATGACCCAAACCGTCAAGAACTCCCCTGCTACCGGCGGCTATTATCTGAATCCGCTGGTCAGCTTGTACAGTTTCCCACGTGGCGTAGACATGAGCACTTACAGAGAAAACTTTGAAACGTGGAATGCCGACCGCAATATGATGACACAAAACTGGATTGAAAAGAATGGAGATGGTACCGTCAGTGAATGGGGACAGAATCCCTACTGGCTGAAAAACCGCGTGCTCAGTGGCTACAAGCGTTATCGCGCTGTGGCATCGGCCAGAGCCAATCTGCACATTACGGACTACTTCAACCTGCAGGTACGGGGTAATGTGGATTATATCAGTGATAAATTCGACAATAAGATGTATGCCACTACAGCTCCCAACATCGCCGGCAAATACGAGGACAAGGAAAACGGACGTTACATCTGGTCGGACAGCCAGGAAATCCAAGTCTACAGTGACGCAATGGTCTTGTTCAACAAGGAATTTGATGACTTTTCCCTCAATACGGCACTGGGAGCCAGCATCAACATGAGTAAAGTCAATTCACTGACAATAGACTCAAGGCTTGCTTCCCTCTACAAACCGAATGTATTTACCGTCCCCAATGTAGTGATGGACTCCAAAGCAGCCGTAAATCAGAGCATCGACAGCAAACGCACGCTCCAATCAGTATTTGCCACCATGCAGTGGGGCTGGAAAGGACTACTATACTTGGACATTACCGCACGTAACGACTGGTCATCCACATTAGCCCACACAGACAGCAAGAATACCGGATTCTTCTATCCCTCCATAGGAGCTACCTGGATTCTTAACAAAACCTGCTCCCTGCCCAAATGGATAAGTTTTGCAAAAGTGCGCGCTTCATGGGCGGAAGTCGGTAATGACCTCCCGATAGGAATCACCAATCCGGTAGACATCATCATGGTAGGCGGCAGTATCAATGTAAATACCGTAGAACAGCGCGGTGACCTAAAACCGGAAATCAGCAGCTCCATCGAATTCGGTACAGAATGGCGCTTCTTCCATCACCGCTTCGGGATAGACTTCACTTGGTATCAGACCAATACCAAGAACCAGTTGTTGAGAATGGACAATCCTACGGGCTCCACCTATAAATACCGGTATGTCAATGCCGGAAAAATACGTAACCAGGGTTTTGAGCTGACGGTAGACGCCACTCCGCTACTATACAGAAACTTTTCGTGGAAGAGTCTCATCAACATGTCCGCCAACAAGAACAAAGTAGTGACCCTGCATCCTGACTATCCGGAATTTTCCTACTACGAAGAAGGTTTCAACGCAGGCTATCAGATGCGCGTCAAAGAAGGAGGCAGCCTGGGGGATATTTATGGAAATGCTTTCCGCCGTAACGAGGATGGCAGCATCATGGTTGATGAAACCAGCAAAAGGCCTTTAGGAAATACCGGAAACAAGGATTTGCTTGGGAATGCCAATCCTGACTTCACCATGGGATGGAGCAACACACTTACCTACAAGAACCTGGAGCTCTATTTCCTGATAGATTTCCGCTTTGGCGGCGAAGTCATGTCACTGACACAGTCTGAGTTGGATGCCAACGGCGTGACCAAAGTCACCGAAGATGCCCGCGCCCGAGGATATGTAGAATACCAGGGACAGAAGTTCAACGACCCGAGAGCATTCTACAGCGCAGTAGGCGGCAGAAATGCCATCTCCGAATATTATATGTACGACGCAACCTGCATCAGACTCCGTGAAGTATCACTGAGCTATTCTTTCCCGAAAACGATACTGGAAAACAGTAGATTCATAAAGGGAATCGACGTATCATTGGCAGCGCGCAACTTGTGTTTCTTAAAGAAGGAAGCACCGTTCGACCCCGATGCAGTAATGTCCGTAGGCAACAACAATCAAGGAGTAGACGTGTTTGGCATGCCTACTACCCGGAATATCGGCTTTAACCTAAGATTAACCTTTTAAAATGAATACCTTATGAAAAACAAGTGCATCATATTCCTTTTCTGCCATAGCATATTGCTGCTTGCAGCTTGCACCGGCGGTTTTGAGAACGACAACGAAATCAAGGGAGGTTTCTCGGACGACAAAAAGGAAATAGATTTCCAGAACCTGACTGCTCCATTCGAACCCATACAGTCGGGTATCTACTTCAATATAGGTTCTGTTGGCTTAAATTGGGTATGGCAGATGACACAATCCCTGAACCATGACATGTTCTCCGGCTACTTCATGGACCCTATTCCTAAATTCATGAAATCCAACGCCTGCTACAACCTGAACTCAGGCTGGACCAATGCCGCATGGCAATGTACTTACGGATATGTCTACACGGAGGTGCAGAAGGCAGAAAAGAACTTTTATGGCAATGACAACTTGAAAGGCTACCTCGGCATTACCGAAATTTTGAAAGTGGAACTGATGCACCGCATTGCCGATACATACGGTCCGCTGGTCTACCATCAACTGGGTGAGACACCCCGGGTTTACGGACTGCAAGAAGCCTATACACGCTTCTTTGCAGACCTGGACGAAGGGCAGCAATTGATAAGGGAATACCTGGACGAGGGCGGTGACAACAACAAATTCAAAGAGTATGATATGCTGACCAACGGCAAGACCTTGAAGGAGTGGTTAAAGTTTGCCAACTCACTACGTTTGCGCCTTGCCATGCGCATCTCCAATGTGGATGCAACACTTGCCAAAGACCAAGCAACCAAAGCACTGAATGACAATCAAGGTGTACTGGAAGGTGCAAGGGAAACCATCGCTGTAATGGGCAAGAACTATATCAATCCTTTGTGTGCCGTTGCCGGTTGGGGTGAAGTCTACATGAATGCCTCGATGGAATCCATTATCAACGGTTATGAGGACCCGCGTGGCAAGAAATGGTATAACACCGCCCTTCTCGAAGGTTATCAAAAACAGTTGTTAGGCATTCCCATCGGGTTACCCATGAAAGACGGTGACGCCAACATTTACAGTTTTTGCTCTTCCCTCAACACAAGTACCATCGGCGAAAAGACCGGAGCCGTATTGATGAGTGCGGCAGAAGTCTGGCTGCTCAGGGCCGAAGCAGCCCTCCGTGGCTATACCAAAGAGAATCCCCGCACATGCTATGAATACGGGGTAAGTACTTCATTTACACAGTGGGACTGTGCCGGTGCCTCCGAATATCTGGAAAGCGACAAAACCCCTGCCGATTATAAAGATGTAGTCTCAGGCGGCAAGGTAGGCAAGGACATGAAAGCCTTGATTACCATATCCCCCAAATGGGAAGAAGATGCAGACATAGAGACGAAACTCGAAAAGATTATTACCCAGAAGTGGCTGGCATGCTGGCCCGAAAGTTATGAGGCATGGGCTGAGCAACGCCGTACCGGATACCCCAAACTTTTCAAGGTCCAAAACAACACCGGAAAAGTGATTGATACGGATATCATGATCCGCCGCCTTCCGTTCTCAACGGACGCCGCCACTGCCGACCCGGCACAATACGCCACCCTCACGGAAAAACTGGGTGGCGCAGATAACGGCGCCACCCGCCTTTGGTGGGATACGGGGAAAAACTCTTTCTAGAACAGACTCCACGCAACCGTAAGCCCTGCCATCACAATGGCTACCATGCTCATCAGCTTGATTAGGATATTCAAGCTCGGACCGGATGTGTCCTTGAACGGGTCTCCTACGGTGTCACCCACGACTGTAGCCTTGTGGACTTCACTGCCTTTGCCGCCAAAGTTGCCTTCTTCCACATACTTTTTGGCATTATCCCATGCACCACCGGCATTTGCCATGAAGATGGCAAGCACGAAACCACTGCTCAATCCGCCAATCAGCAGGCCGAGCACACCGGGAACACCGAAAATAAGTCCCGTCGCAATCGGAGCAATGATAGCTATCAGTGACGGAATCACCATCTCGCGTTGCGCCCCTTTCGTCGAGATTGCCACACAACGCTCATAATCAGGCTCCGTTTCTCCCGTAAGGATTCCCTTGATTTCGCGGAACTGGCGGCGCACTTCGTCTACCATATGGGCCGCTGCACGCCCTACCGCATTCATCGTCAATCCACAGAAAAGAAATGCCATCATCGAGCCCAGAAACATACCGGAAAGAACTTTCGGATTCATCAGCGTCACATCGTAGTGATGCATAAAGTCGAAGAAAGTGGCATCTTGAAGAGCCACGGCATCGCCATGAGGAAGCGACAGTTCGGTAGTCCCGAGGCGGGTCAGCCCGATACGGATTTCCTCGACATAAGAGGCCAGCAAAGCCAATCCCGTCAAAGCGGCGGAACCGATGGCAAAGCCTTTGCCCGTAGCGGCTGTAGTATTGCCCAAGGAGTCAAGCGCATCGGTACGCTTACGCACCTCTTCACCCAGACCGGACATTTCCGCATTGCCACCCGCGTTGTCAGCTATCGGTCCGTAAGCATCTGTAGCAAGCGTGATGCCCAATGTAGAAAGCATACCTACTGCGGCAATGCCAATACCATAGAGCCCCAGACCCACATTAGAGAAGTCGAAGCCCGAAGCAAAGAGATAAGAAGCAATGATACCTATCACCACGGCAATCACCGGAATAGCCGTAGAAAGCATTCCCAAGCCTATACCGGAAATTATGACTGTCGCCGGACCGGTCTTTCCGCTTTCACTCAGCTTTTGGGTAGGATGGTAGGATTGGGAAGTATAGTACTCCGTAGACCGCCCGATGATGATACCTACTATCAAACCCACTATCACGGAGCAGGAAATCCACAGCCAGTTGTCCAACTTCAGCAACCACAGGATAAAGAAAGTGGCGACAACTATCAAAATAGAGCTGAGATTAGTACCGAAAGCCAGTGAGTTCAGCAAGTCCTTCATCTTCGCATTCTCTTTGGTACGCACGGAGAAGATACCGATAATGGAAAGCAATATTCCGACGGCTGCAATCAGCATCGGAGCGATTACGGCCTTGAACTGCATCAGCGTATCACCCGAGTGGATAAAAGCCGCAGCACCGAGGGCAGCCGTAGCAAGGATAGAACCGCAATAACTTTCGTACAAATCAGCCCCCATACCTGCCACGTCGCCTACATTGTCGCCTACATTATCCGCAATCGTGGCAGGATTACGCGGGTCGTCTTCGGGAATACCGGCTTCCACCTTTCCCACAAGGTCGGCACCTACATCGGCAGCTTTTGTATAGATACCGCCACCTACGCGTGCAAACAATGCCTGCGTGGAAGCGCCCATACCGAAAGTCAGCATGGTAGTGGTAATGATGCAGAGTTTATGGGTGGGAGTCATTACATCTTCCGGAATTACAGCATTCAGCAACAGATACCAGAAAGATATATCAAGCAAGCCAAGGCCAACCACTACCAGTCCCATCACCGCACCGCTACGGAAAGCCACGCGTAGTCCGGCATTCAGCGATGTGCGTGCCGCATTGGCAGTGCGAGCCGATGCGTAGGTGGCCGTCTTCATACCCAAAAAGCCGGAAAGTCCGGAAAAGAATCCTCCGGTAAGGAAAGCAATCGGCACCCAGGAGTTCTGCACTCCGAAACCGTATGCCATAATGGAGAAAAGGATAACCAGCCCCAGAAATACCCAGCCCACAATCTTGTATTGTTGGCGAAGGTAAGACATAGCACCTTTGCGCACAGCAGCGGCAATCTTAATCATCTGAGGCGTACCCTCACTCTCTTTCATCATCTGACGATGGAAATACCAGGCAAAACAAAGTGCCATAATAGAAGCGGCTGGAACCAGCCAGAATAGGATTTGGTCCATAGCATTTATTCGTATTAAAAGGTTGAACGAAAGCCTAAAAATATTGATTTGAAACGAAATAAGCAAATGAAAAAGAAAAGAAATCCAAGCAAGCATGTATTTATACTGGCGAATAAAACAACAAGCAGTACCCTTTTTTACCTATTTTTTGTATTTAATGAGAAGAATAGAGCACATATAGATATATATTACAACTTTTATAGTACCTTTGCAACAAGTAAACAAGCTAAAAACAAAGGCATTATGAAACCAATCTATTCTAACCTGACATGCAAGATGCTGGCTTTGACATTATGCAGCATTATGCTGGCATTCCTATCCATAGGATGCGAACATGACGTCTACAATCCCGATAATGGAAAAGACGATGAGAAGACTCCCAACTCTTTTGATTTTTCTACGACATCTTCCATCCAAGTAAACGTAAAGTATGATGTCCCCGAAGGCTATAAAGTACTTTTTGAAATCTATCTTGAAGACCCGTTCACGATTGACAAAGATGGCCAGATTATAAAACGCACAGACCTGGAACCGGTCATCAGACGCATGACAGACGGTAACGGTGCATATAGCGGCAAGGAAATCATCAATTCGGACCATGGGGACGAAGCATATATCTATACTTCTTATATAGGGGTCCCCACCCTCTTCAAAACAGTTATTGCAGGAGATGCCATTACTGCCGACATCAAATGGGATTCCACCGATGATAATCCGCAAACACGGGCGGAGGGATGGCAGGCACCCAAAGGATACCATGTATTAGGAACATGGAGCTCCAAAGGATATCCTCATTATTTAGACACAGACAACAAAATCACAATTCCCGGTGATGTATTGACAATCATCAATACGACCTTGAAGGAAGGAGGCACATGCCCTAGCAATACCGACAAGCCATAGATTTTGAAATCAATGATCCGGAAGGGCGCAATGCGGAAGTATCCATCCGGATAATTGGAGGAACCAGCGGTGCAGCGAGCGCCTTTGGCTATTATTGCTATAGGGCAGACGCATCTTTAAGTGAAATTAAAAAAGCCCCCAAATGCATTGTTTTTCCAAACACTCTGATGGATAATTATTATAATAAAAAGGCTTCCGGACTACAAGGCGGTGAAAGTGTAAAGCTTCATTACATAGACCCCGACGGAGTGGACCAAGGCACCGTATTTCCCAATGGAGTAAAAATCGGATGGTTCCTATTGAATGACAGCTTCTATGGCGGAAACAATAAGCCTTTCTACTCTACTACAAAGCTGAATGGGGACGGCCGTACACATACAGCTGCATTCCGCATCGATGATTTTGTCGTATTGTCCTTTGAAGATTGGACAGACCAAGACTATAATGATATACAATTCAACGTATGGTCCAACCCCATTGAAGCCATCATCAATCCGGATATTCCTGATATCAAACCTGACGGTGGCAACGAGGATAAGAAATACAGTCTGGAATACAAAGGAATCATCGCTTTCGAAGATAATTGGCCCAGAAAGGGTGACTATGACTTGAATGATGTTATTGTAAAATACCAGTCCGTATTGAACTTCAATGATGCCAATCAGGTCCTTTCTACAGAAGACACCTATGAGTTGCTTTGGTCCGGTGCCACTTTCAAAAATGGTTTCGCTTACCAACTGAATACAGAACGCAGCAATATGTCATCTGAAATATTGGAAGCCCCCACAACTTTCAACGGACAAGGACTGGATACAGACCTTTCCAAAGCTACCGTCAATGTATTTCTAAGTGCGCTCGATGTAACAGAGAGAAATACAAAAACCGCTACATATAAGATAAAGAACACCTTCAAGACTCCACTATCACACGAAACGCTTGGAATTCCCCCTTATAATCCATTCATCATGGTACATGACGAATTGAAAGAATCACGCATCGAAGTGCATTTGGTCAACTATCCTCCTACTGAAAAGGCAGACATGGCTCTATTCCATACCGAAGAGGATTTGTCCTCTGTACCGACAAGCTATTATGTAGCCAATGGCAACTATCCTTTTGCCATTCATCTAAGTGGAGCCACAAACTTCAATACTCCTGAAACCCACCCGATAGACAAGAGCTTTGAACATTTTATGGATTGGGTCAATTCCAATGGAACAGATTATAAGGATTGGTACAAATAACCGATAAAAGATACTCCTTATAAAGAAAATGGCAACCATTCACAGGGTTGCCATTTCTTATATCTTCCTATGTTGTAATATAGTAGAGCGAACTTATTCCACCGTTACAGCCGTACCGCATGCCGTAACCATCAACATGCTGCCACTGCCTCCTACCGTTTCATAGTCCAAGTCTACACCAATCACGGCATTGGCACCCATAGCACGGGCATGTTCTTGCATCTCGCGCAAGGCTATATCTTTAGCTTCGCGCAGCACTTCTTCATAAGAGCCACTTCGCCCACCCACCACGTCGCGGATGCTGGCAAAGAAATCGCGGAATACATTGGCACCGATAATCGTTTCACCGGAAACGATGCCATAATAGCGGGTGATACGTCCACCCTCAATAGTCGGGGTTGTTGTTACTAACATAATTCATTTTTTTAGTTGTTGACATATTAGACGCAAGGAATGAAAGAAAGGTTGCAAAGCTTTGCTTTGGTCAGAACATCCGGCTGACACGAACTATACCTGCCACCAGCACATCTATCTCCTCCCGGGTATTGTAAAGCCCGAAAGATGCACGCACTGTTCCTTCGATGCCAAGACGCTGCATCAATGGTTGGGCACAGTGATGTCCCGTGCGTACGGCAATGCCAAGACGGTCGAGCAATGTACCCATATCAAAATGATGGATATCACCTACCAGAAACGATATGACACTACCCTTGTCTTCTGCCTCGCCGAAGATACGCATATCGGGAATCTCTTTCAGCCGTTGCATGGCATACTGGGTCAATTCGTGTTCATAGGCGTCAATCTTGTCCATCCCAACCAGCGAAACGTAGTCCAAAGCTTTGGCAAGTCCGGTAGTACCGATATAATCCGGCGTACCGGCTTCAAACTTGAAGGGCAATTCATTGAAGGTAGTCTTTTCAAAAGATACATGCTGAATCATCTCTCCACCGCCCTGATAGGGAGGTATCCTATCCAGCCACTCCTCTTTACCATAAAGCACCCCTACCCCCGTAGGACCATACACCTTGTGAGCCGAGAAAACGAAGAAATCGGCATCTAGATCCTGCACATCTACCGGCATGTGGGGAATGGACTGGGCACCGTCCACAAGCACCGGAACACCCTGCTCATGGGCAAAAGCAATCATCTCCTTGACGGGATTGACCGTACCCAGCACATTGGAAACATGCGCCACACTGACAATCCTGGTACGTTCGGAGAACAACTGCCTATATTCGTCCAATAAGAGTTCGCCCTTGTCATTCATCGGAATCACCTTGATGGTAATTCCACGCTTGGCGGCAAGCAGCTGCCAGGGAACAATGTTGCTATGGTGTTCCATCACAGAAAGAATCACCTCATCCCCCTCCTGCATGAATTCCTCACCGAAGCTGGAGACAAGCAGGTTGATACTTTCCGTCGTACCACGGGTGAAGACAATCTCATTCGTGCTGCGAGCATTGATGAAACGTCTCACCGTCTCACGCGAGGCCTCGTGCAGCTCTGTAGCCTGCTGCGACAGGAAGTGCACTCCGCGATGCACATTGGCATTCACCGAATAATATTCGTCCGTAATGGCATTTACTACCTGGCGAGGTTTCTGCGTAGTCGCGCCGTTGTCCAGATAGACCAACGGCTTGCCATATACCTCACGGGAAAGGATAGGGAAATCAGCTCGAAGCCTCTCCCCCAGCCCCTCTCCCATAGGGAGGGGAGCCAAGATACTACTCTTATTTATATCGTTGTTCATAATGAATCGAAATTATAAGCTATCACTTGCAGATGGCGCACCCCTGGCATTTGTTCAGTTCCCCCCGGAAACGCTTCTCTACCAGCAGATGCAGACGGTCTTTCAAAGCATCCAAACGGATGGTGTCGATAACTTCGTTGACAAAAGCGAACATCAGCAGCAGGCGCGCCTCGCGCACCGGGATACCACGCTGCCGCATATAGAAGAGAGCGCTTTCATCAAGCTGCCCCACCGTAGCGCCGTGACTGCACTTCACGTCATCTGCATAAATCTCCAGCTGAGGCTGGGTGTACATATGTGCATCTCGGGTGGCACAAAGATTGCGGTTGGTCTGTTGCGAACTGGTGTGCTGTGCGTCAGGGCGCACTAAAACCAGACCGGCAAAGGCACCTACAGCCTGCTCGTCAAGGACATACTTATAAAGCTCATTGCTGGTACAGTTGGGCACGGCATGGTCGATTGTCGTATGATTGTCCACATGCTGATTCTTGTCTGCAATGGCCATACCGCACAGATTCAGCTCCGCATGTTCACCGGCAAGCGTCACACGGGTTGTATTCCGTGTAGTTCCGTTGTGCAAGGTCATACCATTCAGCAATACATTACTATTGGCTTCCTGCCTTACATACATATTGCTGATACGTACCGTACTGGTGTGTGTCTCTTCGAGCTCATAAAAATCGAAAATGGCATTCTCACCGGCAAAGATTTCTATCACCTGCGTTGCCAGGAAGTTCACGCCGTCCATCGCATGGTCACACACCAACAAGCGGGCTTGTGCACCCTCCTCCAGAATAATCAGCACACGGCGGTTCACCATAAAATTGACGTCACCACGCAGGATATTCACCAGCTGAATAGGTTTCTCTACCACCACGTTCTTAGGAACATAAAACAGAACGCCGTCTTGTGCAAAAGCGGTGTTGAACGCCGTCACCCCATCCTCTGCCGTATCAGCCAACTTGCCATAATATTTCTTCACCAAATCGGGATGTTTCTCGGCCACCTCCTTCAGGCTGCCGAAGATAACCCCTTCAGGCAGATGGGACTTAGGCAAAGCCCTGCCATAAAAAGCATCGTTCACCACAAAATAAAGAGCAGTGCTCATATTGGGAACATCGCACTTGAACACTTCATAAGGATTCACCGGAATTTCCAACCGGTTCAAGTTCAAGCCATAATCCGGCTCAAAGAACTTGCTGATATCCGTATATTTGTATTTCTCCTCCTTACGGGTGGGAAAGCCCAAGCGCTCAAAGTCAGCAAAAGCAGCGGCACGCGGCGCATTCAGCACCTCGGCACTATGCCGGCATATCATCGCCTCCGTTTGGGAGAAAAGGTCTATGTATTGTTGCTCTACACTCATGTTTTCAGATTATGAGTTTATAATTCACCTGCTTCTTTCCTTATCCAATCGAAGCCACGTGTTTCAATCTCCTTCGCCAATTCCGGTCCACCGGTCTTTACGATACGTCCACCCAGCAGTACATGTACCGTATCGGGTTTGATATAGTCCAACAACCGCTGGTAGTGGGTAATGACCATAGCACTGGTTTCCGCAGTCTTGAGTTTGTTGAAACCGTCGGCCACAATACGCAAAGCATCCACATCCAATCCGGAATCCGTCTCGTCCAAAATAGCAAAAGTCGGTTCCAACATCGCCATCTGGAATATCTCGTTACGCTTCTTTTCACCGCCGCTGAAACCTTCGTTCACGCTACGGTTGGCCAGCTTGTTGTCCAACTCCACAATGGCACGCTTCTCGCGCATCAGCTTCAGGAACTCACTGGCCGACAAAGCAGGCAGATGGCGGTACTTGCGTTGCTCATTCACAGCCGCACGCATGAAGTTCACCATCGACACGCCCGGAATCTCTACCGGAGCCTGGAAAGAAAGAAAGATTCCTTCATGTGCACGGTCCTCAGGACTCATGGCAAGCAAGTCCTTGCCATTAAAGGTAATTGAGCCGCGCGTCACTTCGTAAGCAGGATGGCCAACCAACACATTACTCAACGTACTTTTACCAGCACCGTTCTGTCCCATCAGTGCATGTACTTCTCCATCACGTATGGTCAAGTTGATGCCTTTCAATATTTCTTTGCCATTGATGCTGGCATGCAGGTCTTTTATCTCTAACATCTTTATATTTACTATTTGACTATTTACAATTTACTATTTATAAATCACCCCACGCTTCCTTCCAGCGAAATGGCAAGCAATTTCTGCGCTTCTACGGCAAACTCCATCGGCAGCTTATTCAATACTTCCTTGGCATAGCCATTCACAATCAGCCCCACCGCATCTTCCGTAGAGATACCGCGCTGGTTACAATAGAATATCTGGTCCTCACTAATCTTGCTGGTGGTGGCCTCATGCTCCACGATGGCCGTTTCGTTTCGGATGTCCATGTAAGGGAAAGTATGCGCACCGCATTTGTCGCCAAGCAACAAGGAGTCGCACTGGCTGTAATTACGGGCATTGTCCGCTTTCTGTGCCACGCGCACCAGGCCACGGTAAGAGTTCTCACTCTTTCCGGCAGAGATACCTTTGCTCACAATGGTACTCCGGGTATTCTTGCCCAGATGAATCATTTTTGTTCCCGTGTCTGCCTGCTGATGGTTATTGGTTACTGCCACACTATAGAATTCTGCCGTCGAATTGTCGCCGGAAAGGATGCAAGACGGATACTTCCAAGTAATGGCCGAACCAGTTTCCACTTGTGTCCAAGACAGTTTACTGTCCACCCCTTTACAATGGCCACGCTTCGTCACAAAGT
>ENA-OZLS01000588-OZLS01000588.1-human-gut-metagenome-genome-assembly--contig:-NODE-588-length-13925-cov-4.659625_pt1 | contig 13925 bp, 27 predicted proteins | sample MGYA00243864_ERZ653793 | MGnify/ENA primary metagenome ERZ653793 (study PRJEB26926, sample SAMN06164605) | human gut metagenome | biome: ENVO:00009003; feature: ENVO:2100002; material: ENVO:00002003...
CTTGCAGAAGCCGTCGGGCTCCGCCACCATCCGCCCCAGGCACCGCGGGTGGTCGCACGCCATGCCCGCGTCGTCGCTGCGAGAGTGCGCGCAGTCCCGGCACCGCACGACTTCCTCGCGCTGCGCCGTGACGCCCGTTATGACCATGGAGCCGTCCACCACGACGCCCACGACGCCGTCTGTCTCCACGGTTTCGAACACGTGCTCGGTCATCATTTGCTCCCTTCCGCCAGCTTGCGCCGACGTCTTGTCTCCGCGTGGTGCGCCGCGTCGTAGCGCAGGTGGCACGGCGCGCACAGCGCGCGAAGGTTCTCCCGCCTGCAATCGGCGGGGTCGTGGTTGACGTGCGACACGGTGAGCGTCCTCCTGTGCGTGTCGAACGGCTCGCAGGGCTTCCGGCACTGCTTGCCGCACTCCTCGCAGCGCCAGCCCGCCTCATCCTTTACTTCTCGGGCGATGCGCTCCCAGTCCTTGGGGTACCTCTCTCGCTCCATCGGCATCAGTGGTCACGCTCCGCAAGAGCCTTGGCGCGGCGCTTCTGCGCTGCCCGTTCGGTCATCATCCGCATGTGGCCATTTCCGACCGGGTCATAGAGACCGGCCTCTATCGAGTGCTTCATGTTCTGGCTGTGGGTCACCCATTCGAGGTTTTCTACCGAGTTGTTCAGCTTGTCCCCGTCGATGTGGTTGACCTCGGCAAGACCGTTCGGATTGGGAACGAACGCCGATGCCACGAGGCGGTGGACAAGGAACGTCCTCTTGACGTTGTGAGCGCGGAGCTTAACGGCTGCGTAGCCGTTCTTCTGCACGTATTGGGCCATCTCAGCACCACTGTTGAGGCTGATAATCCGTCCACGATTGCTCACGAGATAGCGGTCGTTGTAGCCGGGGACCATGACGAACAGCTCCTCAGTCATCGAGCCACCTCCCGTTCTTTACGAGCCTGTCGATTCTCTCGACGGTCTCTTCGTCCATTCCGTCGATGACCCGTGCTCTCGTGTCGGGTTGCTCGTGCGTGAGCTCTTCGCCGCACCACTGGAGCATCGGCCTGTGCGACAGCCGCACGTCTTCCTGGCCGTTGACCTCGCTCACCTCGAACGGGCCGTGCCCGTGGGTGTCCCACACCGTCTGCCCGAATCCCACCGGCTCGCCGTCCTCGAATCTCGGCCACTCGCAGCCCTCGGGAAGCGCCCGGGCTTTCAGCGCTCCCAGCTCCGCCTCCACCAGGTCGGCGGCCTTCCGCAGGGCGTCGATCTTGCACTCGACGCAGTTCCTGACGCCGCAATCGCCGACATCGTCCCCGTGCAGCTCGTGCAGCGTGTCGCACGGCTTCTCGCCTTTCTGCTCATCTATCGCCGCGCGAAGCAGCTCTATAGGCGTTTTTTCTTCCATCAAACCAAACTCCTTATCAGCATGTATCCCACGATCAGCGCGAGCGCGCCGATCAGGATGGCCGTGTACTCTTCCTGTCTCATTTCGGCTCCCAGCAGTCGCACGCCGGGAAGCGCGGCGCGATGTCAAACACCAGCCCCCTGTCCGGGCAGGTGCACGCGCTGCACCTGCGCCCCCGAAACTCGGCATCTCTGAGCCACCTGCACGTGCCGCACGTCTCGGCCTCCCACGGATCAGCCAAGTTCCACGGGGCGTTTGCCTCCGTCACCCCCATCGGGTAATTCGTCATCTCACATCCACTCCCACAGCTTCGGAAGCAGCGGCTTCCATCCATCCTCTTCAAGCGCGTTTTCGTATTTCATGGGCTTTTCCGTGCGAAGATAGAGCCATTGCCAGGCTTCTTCGTCCCATCTCAGGTGCAGCATGTGGCTGTGCAGCAGACCGTGGCACCCGCTTGCGTTCCCCATCCCGCAGACCGGGATCGTCGGGCCAGATGAACCGCCCTGCGACCTCGGAACCACGTGATGCGCGTTCATGGCTCTCATCCCGCAGAAAACGCACGTCTCGCCCTCTATCGAAACGCCCTTCATGAGCCTTTTCTGATGCTCGTTCATGCTTCGACGTCCACCCAGCCTTTGCCTACCACGTAGCACTTCGGGAGCGGCCTCGAAAGCGATGCCATGAGCTGCTCGATGGTGGCGTCCGGCTTGTCGGCCTTTGCCTTTCTAACGGCGTGCGTCTTGCGGTATTCGCGGCTGTAGTCCGCTCTTGCCTTCGCGCACGCATCGCAGCGGCATCCGCGCTGATAGCCCGACACCGTCCCGTGCATCAGCGGACGTGCGGCCATTCGCGCCCCCACTGCTCACGTAGCCAGTCGATCTTTCGTTTATTCACGTTGATGGCCTCCTTCGTGGCCTCGTAAGCCGCCTCGGCGCAATCCCTCTGCGCCGCAAGCGTCGCTATATCCTCGTAGCCCTTCACCACGTCGGCGATCAGGCTGACTGGCGTTTTGTTTTGCGTCCGTTCGTAGAGGATCCTTTGTCGCTTCGCCATCCGGTAGGCTTTCTCGGCCTCCGCTTTCGCCCTGCCGTCATCCGCCATCTGGGCAACAAGCTCGTCAGCCCTCTCGAACGCCTCGTAAAGCTCAGCGGCCAGATCGGTTCCCGCGTGCACCACGCCACCTCGCTCTCAGCCGCTGGATCAGAACCGGAAGGGGGAAACGTATACGCCGCTGGGTGTGGATGCTCTTCGACAGCAGATAATCGCGTTTTCTCATGCTGCGCACCTCCCGTCGGGGCCATCCATCTCGATGCTGACGGTCATTTCCGTAAGCCTTGAAGCGATGGCCTTTGCGGTCGATCGGTCGCAGCCCTGAGCAAGCCTTGATGCCAGCTCACCGCGCGAAAAATTGGAAGTTATAACCACGTTCCTGCGCCGCTCGTACCGCTCGTTGACGATTCGATACAGCAGCTCGCCCGTGGATTCGCTCGGCACCTCCTTGCCCACGTCGTCAAGCACCAGCAGATCGCAGCGCGTCAGACGGCTGAAAAGCGCCTGCTGCGTCTCTGCTGTGGAGTAGGTGTCGTGAAGATCGCTCTTGATCTGGGAAAGCGTCGTGATCTCCGCTCGCCAGCCCTCTCCCGCCAGCCTGCTTGCTACGGCATAAGCGGCTGTCGTCTTCCCTGTTCCGTTGCCGCCATGCAGGTAGATGCCGCAGCCTTCCTTCACGGTTCCTACGAGCGCCGAAACGTCGATCTGACCAACGCTTCGTTCGAAACGCTCAGGAACATCAACGCCCCGGGAGCGCCGCCGCTCGCGTTCTTGCTGGTCAAACTGCGCGACCCGAGAGCGGAACCCCTTGCAGTCGCACGGATACGGCTGGAACCTGATCCACGTACCGTTAAACCACGCCTGCGTTCTCGGCGTTGACCTCCCGCAGAATGGGCACACGACTGGAGGTTTCGTGTAGTCCCATCTCACCAACGGTGGAAGCACGATCCCCGAAACGTCCCGTTCAGTCGTATTCGGCAAAGCGGTTCACCGCCTTTCCTTTTCGCTCTTGAGCAGCTTTCGCCGCCCCAAGGTACTCTTCGAATCGCTGCCCGAACAGCGTTGATGGGCGAACATATTGCGCCATCTTCGGGTTGCTCCCCCACTCTTCGAGCTTCGATTCAACCACCGCCGTCACATCATCGATGGTCCTCCCCGAAGCTCTGATCCGGGCAAGCGAAGACCACACTGAAGGCGCAAGGCTCTGAACCGCCTGCCCGGTAATCCGGTTGAACTCCGCCAAGGCGGCGGCACCAAACTCTGCGTCCGCTTCTTCGATGCTCTGGGGGGATATAGGGGGCATAGATGGAAAACCGTTAGGTTTTACATCTATATCTATACTGCTATGTAATGTATTGGCTTGGCATTTTTCGAAACCCACCTTTTCGGGTTCCGAAACCCCCCTTTCTTCGTTTAAAAAGGGGGGTTTTTCGCTTTCCAAAGGCAGGTTTTTTTCAGGTGCCGTTTCTTGCGTTTTGCCCGATTTCTTCCGCCCGCGCCCTCCTGAACCACCGTTCTTGACCGCCTGTTTGCTATGGTTGATATCCTCCCTAAGGCTCTCGAAGATGGCATCGAGAGGCCATTCAAGATCAGGCTCCAACCCGTAGGTGCCGTACTGGATCAATGCCCAGAGCAACACCGGACGTAGTTCTTCCGGCACCTTTTCAACGGTAGCGGTCAGCTTCGGAAACCAAGTAAATTTCGATTCCATCTCAATGCCTAAAACGGAATGTCTTCGTCATACAAGGCAGGCTGCTGCTGGTATCCGGCCTGCGGAGCATATGCCGCTTGATTTGCGTAAACAGGCTGTTTGTACGCCTGCTGAGGCTGGTTGTACTGCGGAGCGGGAGCGTACCCCTGCGGGGTGCTCTGGCGGCTATCTTGCCTTTGCATCAGCTCAACTTCATCAACGATAACCTCAATCTTGCTCCGCTTCTGACCGTCTGCCTCCCATTGGCTCCAACGGAGCTTGCCCTCGACGCAGACCTTCATCCCTTTAGCGAGGATGCGCCCTAGAGCCTCAGCGCGGTTGCCGAACACGGTGCAATCAACGAAGTTCGGGTGGTCTTCCCATGCCCCTGTCTGAGCGTTCTTGCGGCGGTCGTTCACCGCCATTCCAAACGTAAGAACAGACATGCCGCCAGAAGTGCTCCTCTGCTCAGGATCGCGCGTGAGATTCCCGGACAAAATCACTTTGTTGATGCTCATTTAAAACGCCTCCATCTCAATGGTTTGCGGCTCGTATTCGCAAGTAGTCTCTTGCTCGAATTTCTCTTCGTTTTCGTAATAGATTTCCTGAATTTGGCGCTCGCTTTGCGGCACTTCCTGTACGCTTTCAGGGTCTATCTCGACAGCGTCTTTGGGAATCTCAACCCCCATCTCGGAGCTGTCGTACATGCCTCCGAAGTCCTCCGGAAACGCCTCTCTGAGCGCATGGACCATCGCGACTTTACGGATCATTGTCCCTGGCATCTTTGCCCATTGCCCGTTCGGGCTTCCGTCGCGCTTTTTACCCATGTACTCGTCGAGGGATACCTCGTCGTACATAGGCGTGTCGTACCCGTCAACGTGCACGCTGCACCAGCCGCCTATGAGCTTTTCGGTTTTCCCGCCAACCATCGATCCAGGGCGTCGTTCGATCTGGCCTTGGCGGTTGATGACGGTCACTCCAGCATCCATCCCGCGAAAGCGTGGGTTGCGGTGCGCCCGCTTCAAAAACGTGTCTTTGCCGGTCACGATAGTCGCAGGCTTGTCTCCGTACTTGACTAAGTAGCACTCCCGGATGAAGGGGTTCAGGCGATGCGCCTTGCACAGCTCCACGAACATCTTCATCTCGGCATCTGTCACGTTGGGGTTGTCGCAGAGAACCCGTCTCACGTCTACGTCGGTGATGGTGATCTGCTGACCCTCGGCCTCGTACTTAGCGAGTTCTCTAGCCATTTTTCACCCCCATGCTCTTAACGGCTGCAATCGCCTTGTATCGGCAGGCCTTGCATACTTTGACTTGCGGGATCGCGCAGCGGGTCCGCTGCTTCCAATAGTTACCGCGCGGGTATCGTTTGATGTCTTGAATAAGGATTTTCGTCCAGTCCGACGGATCTAGCTCCCGCCCGCATATCGCGCATGTTTTAACCGCATCGACCCTAGGCATCTTTTCTGCCCTCTATGTAGTCCCTTACCGCATCCTCATAGCTAGCGAACGGCGTTCTGACCGGCTTGCCGTGCACGCCCTGGGCTTTTAGGTAGCCGATAAGCTCATGGCGCTGCCTGGGCGTCAGCTCAAGGGCAAAAAAGTAGACCTCGACCTGTTCGAGCTCAGGAGCTGGAACGTTGGCAACTTGCTGCTCGGCCTCTTGGACGATCTGCGGGACCTCCTGGCGTTGATACGCCTGCACTTCGGCTATTTCCGCGTTCATGGCATCGATCCGCGCCTGTTCTTGAGCAAGCCGCTCATCCTTGTCGCTTGCGGCGCTGAAAGACAGCGTGCGCCAGAACTCGCGCTCGCACTCTTCGGGGTAGTTGAGCTTGCTTTTGCTGCGCTTGAAGCTCTCCCACTCAGCAAGAACGGAAGCCACTTTATCTGTGAGCGCGTTCTCCGCCTTCTTCGCGCCGAATGACTTGTTAAGCCATTGCGGCTCCAATACCCGGTCAAAGCCGATATTCTCCGCAACGCTTTCAGGCACAAAATCGGCAAACACCTGAGCCAAAGCCATGTACCGCTCCTGGCGTTCCGCCTCCTCGCGCTGCTTGATGGCGTCGTCGATCACCTGGCAAGGCTCGGCAATGAGGGCGTCCAGTTCCTTGATTGCCGCCTCGAACTCCTTCAGCGGGGCCTCGTACACCTTCTTAATGGCCTTGCGGTCGTCGTTAAGGCGCTTGCTGATGGAGCGAAGGTCGGCGCGGCATGCCTTTGCCTCCTTCAAATCCATAGTCGCCACGATCTCGGGCGTGATGCCCTTGTACGGCTCGATCATCGCCTCAAGCTTTTTGCGCATGCCCGCAAAATCGGCAGTGATAATAGCGGGCTGAAACTGCACTGCTAAGCCCTCTTCCTCGATGACCTCCGGGGTCACCTCGATTACCTCTTCCATTTCTTCCCTTTCTAAAAGTTGATGTCGCTTATTCCAGAGCAAAGAAGGACGAATACGGCAAGGATCCCTCTCAGCACTTCCTTCGCCTTTTGACGCAGCTCTTCGCGCGTGATACGATGGTTCTTGGTTTTGCGGGCACCCTTCGGGGTGCTCTTTTCGTATGCCGGTGAAAGCCTAGTGTTTTGGTAGATGTCTAAAAAACGCGGCCTTTGACCTGCGGTTAGACATTTTTTTCTTTCGCTACACATAATCCCCATCGTCTCTAGGCCCCCTTTGACGCATGTTCGGTAGCCCGTATTTGCGTGACTTGCGGCTCGTTTTTTGACGCCAAGCCTGGTATTCGCGTTCCGCATCCTTATGCTCCTTCGACCGCTCTATTTCCCTAATCTCTTCATCGAGCATTTCGTTGAAACGCCTTTGGCGCTCTGTCCGTCGCTTCACTTCGCATGTCGGACAAAGCCCCGACTTTGGATTCAGACGCTTCATTACCCTGCCGCACTTTGGACAGGTCTCGCACTTCGCCATGGACAGCCCCAGGCGAGATGCCTTGCGTTGGACTGATGATGCGCTTCGATCCACTCCCGTTCTCTGCATGATCAAATCGGCGACCGCCTCAGCTCCGAGGCTTGAGAACTCTCGGAGTATTTCGATTTGCACATCGTCCCAACGCACTTAGGCGCTCACGCTCCTTTCGGCCTCTTCATCGAGCCAGTTAAGCCAAGTTCCCCACTTGATACGCCGCTGTTTGCGTCCCGTGCCGAACGCCACGCACGGGAGCGGGTGGTATCCATTGGCCCGATACGTAGCAGCCCTGACGTATTCCTCTGAAAAGGCTCCTCCCATCGCCTTGCTGATCTTGCTGGCGGTCATCCAATCATCAGGATTCGGCATGTTCCACCTCCGAATCGCATGTGATCCCGATGCTGCGTCGGATGATTGCCCTGTTGGCGAGGACGACCTTTAGCTCTAAAGCGTCGAGGCGGATTCTCGTATCGTTGGTCTCCGGATGCTCGATAAGCCAAGACGTGACGGCTCGCTCAAAGGCTTTTCGGTCGGGCTGGTACTCCGGGAAATCGCCGGTCGGATCAGTGCTGTAGACGATTGCCGCAAAGACCAGATCGCCGTCGTTGAATACGGCAAACCCCTCGTGATCGGACGAAAGAAGCTCCCATCCCATTCTGTTGATAAACGCTTCCACTGCGTCTCTGACGCGTTTCTCGCTGCTCTCCATTAAGATCACCTTCCCTTTCTTCCCGGGCGCTATTCCCAAACGCCCATCAGCATGTACGCAAGCTCGAACTCGTCTTGAGGAACCTCCGGGAGCGCGACGCTTTCTCCGAACCCGTAGCGGGACTCAAGCCCCCAGTCGTTCAGGCAGGTCTCCAGTTCGCCGCATTCGGCGAAAAGAAGCCCTTTTCTGCTGGTGATGTATGCCGTCATTTCTTTTCCCCTTTCTCTCTTACTTACTGCATACCCGGAAACGCGGCACCTGCTAGAATTGACCTGCCGCGGACAACTGGAAGGGGATCGCATGGAGCGCCTTAGCTCGGAGCTTTCGTACGCTTTGAAGCAGGTCGCGAAGATGGAAGCCGTCGATGGGAACCTTGCTAAAGTCGAGGAATCCGTTTCGCCTGAGCTGCTTGAGCTGCTGCAAGAAGACGGCTACATCCGTTGCGTGGAGCGCCACCCAGAAAATAGCGAGTACGGTAACTTCAACCACTACGAGCGCACCAGCAAGGGAAGAACCTATCGGTCGGATCGCCGCTGGTACATGTTCGAGCGGCTTTTCCCTCCCCTGCTAGCGTCCTTTCTCGGCATCCTCGGCACGCTTGTCGCAGCACTTCTCGGTTAGCGCAAGCTTTTTCTCGCCCGTGTAGACCGCTATAGCGTCCCGCTCGTCAACAAACACGAGCACCGGCAGCTTCCCGCACTCGACATACCTGCAGCGCCTCACCCATCGCTCAATATCGAGGTCGAGCATCGATTCCGGGTTGAACGGATGCGAGCGACCCTTGGAATCGTAGCGGAGGCTGACGTATCCGCATTCGTTTGGCTTCACCCCTCGGAAGTCGGGGATGATGTCAAGCTCCCGCGCAGACCTTTCAACGAAATCGACGGCGAGGTATGCCTTTCCGCTGTCGGTTAGATGCAAGGTGTCCGATACGTCGAACTCCCTGCGCTCTTCCTCCTTACGTTGCTTAACGCGCTTTTCCCTCAAGAACTCGGGCAACCACATGGCTTACTCCCTTCCTCGTTATCGACCGATGTGACACACGGTGCACAATCCAGCACATGAGGTTCGCGCTCGACATACCCGCTTCGATCCCCTCCGCACGCTGCAAGCTGCGCATCGGCTTAGCGGAGCTACGCTCGTTCATCGTCTCGGCACCCTGCCTCGCCATCTGCCGTGTCGGAAACAATGCGCTTGCCCTTAAAGCACGGCTTATAACCGGTTGGAGACGCAAAGCAGGTTCCGTAGCCGTATGGGCACTCAAGTACCTTGTTGGGTTCGCTCTCGGCAAGCTGCTTGAGACGTTTCTTTATCTCTGACGTATCCCAGCTGATGATTACCAGCGCGGTGACAACCGCGACCACGAACGCGGTTTCGATGCTTTCCATTCGCTCTCTCCTTCCTGATGCCGCGTTTCCGGATATGCAGTTTTCAAAGGGCTTAGTAGTTTTACCCTACTCCGCTAGGCACAAAAAATAGCGTCTGTGACGTACTTCTCAAGGATCGCCTTACCATCAGCAGGAACGGCGTGATACCATTTCCGCAGGCGTTCGACCGTGATCTTGTCGGGATTCTTCTCAAGCCTCACGATAACCGGCGTCGAGCAGCCGATGACCTCGGCCATCTCGCTTTGCAGCATGTGGGATGACATGCGAGCCTCCGCGAGCGGCCCGTCTTTCCCGCGCCCTGCTTTCACCATTTAGATCACCCCCTTTCGGAAAACTAATTTAATTTTAAACCGCCAGTGCTTTTAATTCAATTACTATTTTTCAACTTTCTTTATTTTCTTCTTTTAAGTTGGTACGGTAGTTTCGAAATAAACCTAAGGGAGGTGCGCCCTATGGGTATCAGCTATTTTGGAAGAAACTTCAAAGCTATTAGGGAAAAATCGGGACTTACTCAACAACAAACGGCAGATAAACTTGAGATTACCCAGAACACCGTTTCCGGCTGGGAAACACGCGAGAAACAACCGCGACAAAAAGAAATGGTGCGTAGGATCTGCGACCTATTCAACGTAACCGAGCAAGACCTTTTCGGATTCGGCGACGGCTACTATGCCAAGCAGACAGGCCTTGCCGGATCCGTCTCCGCCCCCGGAGCGGGCTTCACCGCAACCGCCCCCGTCCTGGGCGCCATCCACGCGGGCGATCCGCAGGAGGCAATCGAGAATGCCGGAGAGGAGCACGAGCTTCCCCAGCGCATCAAAGACCGCTTCCCCACCGGCTTCTTCCTAGTGGTAAAAGGCGACAGCATGAACCTCGTCTTGCCGGAAGGCTGCTACGCATTCATCGCGCCGAATGAAGTCCTACCCGTCAAATCCGGGGACATAGCCGCCGTGAAAGTCAACGGCGACGAGGCCACCATAAAGCTGGTGAAGCTCTTCGATAACGTGGTGATACTCGAACCCCAGTCCACCAACCCGGAGCACAAACGCCGGGTGATTGACGAAAGCGACCCCGACGCGCCGGACGTGCGTTTGCTGGGCAAGGTCGTATGGTACGACTACCAGGTAGTCAAGTTCTAAGGCAGAAGGGCGCATCGTTCAGCGAAAGCTAGGGTAATGTATGGGCAGCTGTGGTAAAATACGTCATGACAGTGCCGGGGACACCTCTCCACGATGTGGCAAAGCCCCGGCCAGTTATCCTCATAACATCCTTTCAAAATGCCAACTTCTTGCTCGCCTGGAGGCAAAAGGCTGCGCCCTCCTTTATGTCCGCACGCTTGAGCAACAACCGCGCAAGATACGCGAGATGGGAAAGATCGACAACAGCAAGGCGTTTTCTAACTTTGTTGTTCTCGCAATGGCCATGAAGAAAAACATGAGCGAGATTTCCCGTCAAATGGTGTTTGACGTCCGTAGTGTGTTCGAGCCGTTTTACACCACCTCCCCAAAAGCGTTCGGGCTAACGGACGACTGGGTTGACCTCATTTGCAAGGCAGGTGGCACAACGAAGAAAGAAACCGACCCTGTTTTTTAATCCGGAGAGCAACGTTCCCCGCCCAGTCGCCAAACGCAGCGGGGAACCTGTGTTGAAACCTTTCACCCAGGAAAGGCAGGTTAATTCTACCATGCGCAGCGCCCAGGCAAGCATAGTCGAACTCGACAAGGGCAAGCGATACCGTGTGTTTGTTGAGGCAGGGCGCGACCCAGAGACGGGGAAACGCCGTCGTCTCACCAAAACCGTGAGGGGATCGCGCAAAGACGCCGAAAAGGTGAAGCACGAGCTGTTGGTCAAGGCAGGCGATCTTCCCGAAACGAACAGGACGCTTGCAGATTACATCGAGAACGACTTCCTTCCAGACAAGCAGGCCGATCTCAAGGAGCTGTCTTACGAGGCGTATTGCACGCGCCTGAGAAAGCATGTCATCCCAGTTCTGGGAGACATCCCCATGGCTGATATAACAGCCCAGAAGGTGCGCCGTTTCCTCGCGGCGATAGATTCCCCTACCGTGCGCCGCGAAGCCCGCAGAATGCTCCATATGGTCTTTCAGCACGCCCTCTACACCGATGCCGTGCGCGACAACCCCGTCTCGCGGGTGAAGCCGCCAAAAGTAGAGAAATACCGCCCCGAAGTGCTGAACGCACAAGAGGTCGGCATCTATCTCAAGCACTTTCGTGGCTCCCGCATCGAGCCTGCAATCCTGGTTGTGATCGGATGCGGCCTGCGCCGGGGCGAGCTGGTGGCGCTTGACGTTGACGACATCGACACGGAAACCGGCGCGGTGTCGGTGGATGATTCCATCGTCCCCACCGCTAAAGGCGACCTGCAAGGCCCCACAAAGACCGAGAACGGCGTCAGGGTCGTCCATATGCCGCCTGCACTGCTAAAGCGCCTGAAACAGGTTATGCCTGCCTCTGGCCCACTGATCCAGAACATGAACGGCACCAGAATGAAGCCGGAAGTCCTCACGCACCTGTACTGCAAAGAGCGCGACACCTTGCCGTCAGACGTTACGCGCGTGAGCTTGAAGAACCTCCGGCATACCTCGCTCACGCTCGCTTTTGACAGCGGGGCCGATCTTCTGGACGTGTCTCGCAGGGCAGGCCACGCCTCCACAAAGATTACGTCCGACTACTACGTCAGGCCAAAAGGAGACCGCGATGTTAAGGCTGCGGAAATGATGGGAGAAACCCTCTCAAACGCTCTAAAGTCGGTGGAAAACGGTACATGTTGTTAATCGGCATCGACCAGCTTGAACGCCTTGCTCTGCATCGCGCCGTCATCGTCGAAGACGTACCATACGCCGCCGATCTCTTGGATGGTGTCAGCGCTCATCGAGCCGTCGGCGTTGAGCCAGTACCACTTTCCGCCCTTCTTGAGCCAGCCGGTCTGCATCTCGCCCGAGCTGTCGGTGTAGTACCAGGCGTCCCCGTCTTTCACCCAGCCCTTAGCCATGGCACCCGAGGAAGTGAGATAGTACCACTTGCCATCGTCGAGCACCCACTCGTTGGCGTGCATCGCTCCCTTGGGGTAGGCCTTTGTTCCCTTCGGCTCGCAGTAGTACCACTTTCCTCCGGCCGACACCCAGCCGGTCTTCATCCAGCCGGACGCATCGAAATAGTACCAATGGCCGTTTATAAGCTCCCAGCCCGCCGCGGTGTAGCCGCCGTCCGAATGTTTGTACCACCAGCGCCCGTCATCAGATTTGATCCACGTGCCGGAGCCCGAACCACTGTACTTGGGCTGGGCGAAGCCCCTGATGTTGCCGTGGCCGACGGCGATGGTCCTGCGGCCTACCGCGTCGCTCTTGTTGCCCTCGATGGTGGTGATGACGCCGCCGGAGACCGATTCGACGTAGCCTATATGGTCGCTGAATCCGTTATTGGGCTGAGCGCCCGTGTCCCAGTCGAAGAGGATGATGTCGCCGGGGTTCGGCGTAATAGTGCCGTCTTCCTGCCAGATTCCCTTGCTTTTGAAGATGGCTATGTGTTGCTCGCAGCCCACCTCGGTGCCGATTAAGTCTACGGCTCCGGTCTTGATGGCCACGGCGCTGACGAAGGCATCGCACCACGAATCGCCGGGCTTGATCGCGTATCCTCGCGCGAGGGGCTTGTGGCTGTTATAGACATTAAGGATCTCGTAATAGCTCCCGTCGGACTCCTTAAGCCCGATCCATGCCCTCGCCTGGTCGAGCACTTGCTGCGCTGTCGTCATCTATTCCTCCTCCTTAGCCGTTGCCTGCGAGACTCCGCACAGAGCGCCGATCAGCGTCCCCGCGGCGGTGATGACGGTCACGAGCAGCCCCGTGCCGTCCCATCCGGCGGCGGTGCCTATGGTGCCGACGCACGTCGCCACGGCGGGCAGGGCGATCAGCCCAGCCCATTTCAGAAACTTGTACGCCTTGTCCGGTAACAAATACTGCATGCGATCTCCTTTCATCCGATCAATGCGTGGTGCAGCTCCGTCACTTTCCGATTGGTATCCTCTACCGTGCCGCCCATCTTCTGAGACCCCGTGCGGCTCGCCTTGATCTCGGCGTCCATCCGCTCCTGGTTGGACACGAGCGCGTCGATGCTCGTCTTGAGGCCTTCGAGCAGCACCGCGTTCTGGCTGTCGAGCCTCGCGCGCTCCACGTCGCGCTTGGCCTGCGACTCCGCCTCCTGCGCCTTGCGCGACTCCCGCTCGCGCTCGATCTCGATCTGCGCCTCCGTCTTCATGTGCTCGATCTCCCGCTGCGCCTCTAGGTTCTTCTTCCAAGCAGGGAAGACGAACGCGCAGAGAACGGCCACCAGCGCGATCCCCGCGCCGACCGCCAGCAGCGGGAAAAGCCCGTAAGGCTCCACCGCCTGGACGAAGGCCGCGCCCGTAGCGTCCATCGCATCACTCCTTTCGATTCGCCGAGTTTTATTTTCAACCGCGCGTCACATCGCTCGAAAATCCCAGAGCCTGAGCCGTGCTAGGCTCGCTTCGCAAGCCTGGGATTTTTCGACCGGAAGGACGCCTAATGAACATCGAAGAGATCGCCGCCGCCTACATTTCCGACAAGCGCCGCACGCGCCGCGAGAGCACGGTCGAGGGCTACGAGAGCGCCCTGCGCCTGCATGTGCTGCCGCGCTGGGGCGGCGTCGACATAGCCGAGATCGACCCCGACGAGCTGCAAGCCTGGGTGCTGTCGTTCGACAAGCCCGGTGCTGTCTCTTATACACATCTCCGAGCC